>ERZ836877.5046-NODE-5046-length-12921-cov-3.713664_pt1 | contig 12921 bp, 9 predicted proteins | sample MGYA00519469_ERZ836877 | MGnify/ENA primary metagenome ERZ836877 (study PRJEB31850, sample SAMEA3708809) | human gut metagenome | biome: human gut; feature: human-associated habitat; material: faeces | place: China | collected 2014 ... | reverse complement strand
TTTCTCTTGCCCAGTAAATTCATATTCATTATCCGGAATCAGGAAAACAAACATGGCATCTGTCGGAGCCACTGTTTTTTCAGCACTTACATAAATAGAATAGAACAGACGCTTATACATCAAAAAGATTCTTCCTTCACCAATAAAATCCTTACGAGCATCACGTACTATATATTCCAACATCACTTCATCAGAAAGAGGTCCTTTAATATCTTCCAAATTACGGGTACGACGAACCTGATTCAAGTACTCAAGAGCTTGTTCGTTTTGAGGGTCTTTCCCAATCGAGGATTCACTTAGTATATAATAAATTTCAGACATCCGCATAATGGGAAAAACCGGGTCATAAGAGGTCTGCTTATTCACTGCAACGGGTTCTTTAAACTTAGTAAAATCATAGATAGGATTTTCACTTCCCGATTCACTACTTTTAAACCAGTAACGCAAGCGGTCATCCAATCCGGAGCCATCAGGTTCTCTTATATAGATATTTTTACTTAAGAATGTCCATCGGTCATTATCTATCGGATATCCATTGCTTGCCGATGCTACTTTATCATTCATATTAAAAATATTACCCGCATCAGAATAGAGTTCGTTTAGGTAAAAAGCCCCTAACATCTCTGTGCAGAAAGGATAATCTTTGCTCGCTTCATTCGGAGCTTCAAGGTTTGTTTTGTCTATCAACCGGATAACGTCCTTAGCTTCTTCTATTACACGCAACGCATAGCTATTAGCCTTATCATAATCTTTACGTAACATTTCCAAACGAGCCAACAAGCCCAATGCACAATAATAGTTCATGCGATTGCCACGTTGATTCAAAACTTCATGATATGTCAGAATAGAAGTATTAGAATCACCCCTACGACCTATCTGAGGATTTTTAATCGGGTCATTCTTCAGGTATTCCAACGCTTTCTGTAAATCAGCCTCCGCCATTGCCAGAACGGTTTCTCCTGTATCAAAATTTTTCGAGGTAACGTTAAATTCCGTACGGTAAGCAATGGCTTTCTTTTGCAAATCGGCCTTTGTTTTAATTACCGGTCCATACAATTCGAATAACTCCATATGGCAAAAAGCACGCAAAGCATAAGCCTCACCAATCATTAAGTCGGCATTCAATACTTTATCCGGATTGATATAATGTATAAAAGCATTACATGCGGTTACGGCCTGATACATCTGGTTCCAAATAGCATCCATACGTCCTTTAACCAAGGAGTTGGTGTAATCATACTGTGTATCATAATAATAATTATGCTTTATATCTTTATCAACATTCCAATACTGAGCCAAGGCATCCATCATTCCATAAGAAAGTTCTTTCCCATAAAGGCTCTTATTTGTCAATGTATAATAGATTCCACCTAAAGCGGAATTACACCCTCTGTCAGTTTCATACAAATCTTCAGCTTCTGTTTGCCCTTCGGGTGTTACACTCAACCAATCGTTGCAAGAAGAGCATAGCAATACACATGCAAATCCTATACTATATACTAATTTATTCATAATCATTGTTTTTATAAACTAACATTCACACCAAATACATAACTGCGTTCAAAAGGATAATCAAATCCACGCTCTTGCTTAATAGAGGCTATACGGAACAAATCGTTGATGTAGAAACTAAAGCGTAAGTTGGTAAGTTTATAACGCTTCAGCCATTCCTTCTTCATATCGTATGAAAGTGAAATACTTTTCGCCTGCAAATAGTCGTATTTTTGTACAAAACGAGTAGATACATAGGTAGTGGTATACTCCTTAATATTTTTATACAACACATCATCTCCCGGATTTTTCCAACGTTCGCTTAAAGCGCGCTTATCCACATTGTATGCCGGATTTGCACCTTCCACCCGTGAAGCTAACGTTTGGTTATAATAATCACCACCCAGACTATAATTAAACACCATATTCAAGTTCCAGCCTTTCCAATATAGATTGGTACCTATATTGCCATAAATATCGGCTTCAGTATCACCACACAGAATTTTATCGTTTGCGTCCCACTCATAAGTAATCGTTTTACCATCCTTTTTCAAGTATATTTCTTGTCCTGTCAAGGGGTCGATACCTAATGATTGTACAGCTTTGATGGCAGTCATGGATTCGCCCTCCTCATACACTGCACCCGGAACAAATTTCTTAGTATTATTTGCCGCATTGATTCCTTTCATCTGATTTGAGATTTTCTTCAGCACATTCTTATTGTGACTAGCATCTATCCATGCACGCCACTCTATATCATGAGCCTTATCGCGAATCAAGGCACCATTTATCCGAAATTCGAGTCCATTGTTTTCTATCTCTCCCAAGTTGCTGGTAAAGGCATTGGACGATAATCCGATAGAAGGTGCTACCGTTACACTCGTCAACATACCGTCGGTTAACTTATGATAATAGTTAAATGTAACAAGCAAACGGTCTCTCCACATACCCAAATCAAAACCAATATTGGTTTGATATTGAGTTTGCCATTTCAAATCAGGATTTCCGTATCCCATCAAACTGGCAGTAATCAATGTATTATACAAACGTCCTGTATTATATTCGTACATGGTTTTTGCCTGATAAGCCGAAAACTCTTGATTACCGGTTACACCATACGAAAAACGCAACTTCAGTTTATTTAAAATCGAATCTTTAGACAGGAAGTGTTCATTATGAACATTCCATCCGCCGCCTACCGACCAGAAAGGAGCCCAACGTTTATCAGCACCAAACTGCGAAGAACCATCATAACGAGTTGAAAAATCGACAAAGAAACGATTGTCATAGATGTAGTTTATATTCATAAATGCTCCCAAAGAGCGCGTGGTACTCTCATAACTGCGAGGCTTTGATTCTTTCATATATTGAATAGCGAAAGCAGGGTTAGCATAACGGTCATCCACAAAACCGTGTGAGGAGCTGGTAGACTCTGTAATTTCACCTCCCAAACTAACATACAGCAAATGATTCTTAGCAAATAGCTTATTATAATTAATCGTAAAGTTTCCGGATAAATCCATCGATTTTCCGTTGTTTAGCGATAGTTTTCCACGTTCTGCAATAGGAAGCATCTCCTTCAGGAGTTGTCCATCCTTGTCATACAAATAAGAAGAATTAAAAGGAGAAGTATAATTGTCATTTTCTGTCATTCCCTTATTCATATTGAATGAAGCACGTAAACGCAAACTTTCCAAAATTAACCAATCAACACTTAACTGTTCAGTAAAGGTCTGAGTCTCCGTATTCGAGCGGTTCGGTAATTGGGCATCAAACAAAGGATTCGCTTCACCATTCATAAGAGTGGGAATAAGTTCTCCATTCTCATTATAAATACGCTCATACGGATTCAATGTTGCATACTTAGAGAAACTTCCATAAGGAGAGTCATATGATTTCATATACGCATACGATGCATAATTCTGAATTGTAATTTTATCTTTTATACGATAAATCAATTTAAATCCCAACGAATAACGGTCGCGTCCCGATTCTTTCATTACACCGTTTGTCTGATTAAAAGAAGCATCGACTCCATAGCGTAATTGGTTTACGCCTCCATCCACATATAATGAATGAGACTGTGAGAACGCATTGCGAACCGGTTGTTTCAACCAATAGGTATCTACGCCCTCTTTTATATTTTTATAGCGTTTATAGTAATCCTGCTGTCTATCATTGTCTACTTTCAAATCACCTGTAGGGTCATACAATCCTGCCAATTTTTCAAAGTCTAACTTTTCAGAAGCGTTCAACAAATCATAATCGGTTAAATCAACAAATGAAATAGTAGGTTTAAAATCATAAGATACATTCAACTTACCTGCTTTAGGCTGTATCGTTTCTATTACAACCACACCATTTGCAGCCCGTGAGCCGTAAAGAATCGTGGCAGAAGCATCTTTCAGGATAGTAATGCTTTCAATGCGGTTGATATCCATATCATAAACACTCTGCAAAGAGACTTCAAATCCGTCCACAATAAATAAGGGCTGAGTAGAACCTTCTTGGAATGAACCTTTTCCACGAATTGTAAAATCCGGTAACACATTCGGGTTTGACCCGGCGGTATTGTTCTCGTTAATCTTGAAACCGGCATCGATGGCACTCAATGTGGTGAAGATGTTGCCCGTATGCACTTTCTGCAAATCTTCTTTTTTAATCATCGTTACCGCTCCGGCGAAACCTTCCGTTCTACGAGAGATATAGCCATTTACTACCACTTCTTCCATGACATTGGCATCTTCCGTCATAGTTACCCGCATCTGTTTGCGCACATCCGGCTGCATCGTTATTTCTTTGTAGCCTACATAGGTAAAGCGCAGATTGGCACCGCTGGGGACATCCAGTTCAAACAAACCATCGAGATTCGTCGTTACGCCGGTAACCACTTTGCCGCTTTGTACCACAGCTACGTTGACACCGACCAGCGGCATGTCGTCCTTGCCGTCCACAACTACACCTTTTACTTTACCCCCCCCCACGGGATTTTGCTTCACTGCACTGATAACTACCGTATTGTTGCTGATGGTATACTTCATACCATACTTCGACAGACAGGAAGACAACGCTTCTTCTACGGTTACATTATCTACTTTCAGGGATACATCACGAATCTTGTCCACCTCATCTACACTATATGAGATACCATAACTCGAAGATTTCATAATTTCCGAAATAGCTTCTTTCAGGGTGACGTTTTTCAAGTTCATACTGATTCTCTTATCGTCCAACTGCGCTCCCAAAGCGACGTTTGTAAAGAGTAGAAGCATCAACGCCCATAGCCCTAAGGGCTTTAGCAGGGCATCGGCAGAAGTTCTGCCGGATTGATTTAAACTCATTTTCATAAATTCTCTCTTTTAAATTAAATGTTTTGTGTTATTTATTAGATTTATTATTCTCCCTGCGAAATAATGGTCACCGTCCGTCCTTCTACCGAATAATCGACCTTGTGAGTAAGCCGCAAAAGCTCCAATACATATTCTATACGGCTAAATTTCTGTGCTTTAAGAAGGAATGAATAACGGGCCGTTTCGGGCGAATCGAACAATACACGGATATCATACCGCTTCTCCAAATCTTTGGCTATGTCTTCCAATGTCCGGTTATTGAAATAGAGTTTTTGATGTATCCAGGCGGTAATGCCTTCTATATCGGCCCCTCCTCTTTTACCAAAAGTTCCCTGCTCTTCATCGCTATAGACTTCTTCACCCGGAGAGAGGACTATCAAGTCGCCCTGATTATTGTTGACCTGCACTTTTCCCTCAACCAAGGCTACCCCATAACTTTTCTCATCGGGGTAATCTTTTATATTGAATGATGTACCCAGTACCTTTGCTTGCAAACGGGAAGATTTAACAAGGAAGGGGCAATCCGGGTTGGGAGTTACTTTCATGTACGCTTCTCCTTCGATATAGATTTCACGGACTTTTTTTCCTTTAAAAGAAACAGGATATCTTAATATCGACTGTGCATTCAGATGAATATCCGTACCATCGGAAAGAGTTATTTCACACTCTCGTCCACGCGGAACAATCAATTCGTTATACAGCACTTTATCCGACAGGGTATCGGGAAAAGCCAAGTCATCGTATTTTATTTTTCCTTCCGATGAAGCCAGAATATGAACGCCATTCGATTCTGAGAAAGAGATAGGGAAATCGGTCAGTACGTAGTTATCTCCAGTAGAGAGTTTTAAGGATATATCATAATAAATCTCCGGAATCAATATCTCCGGTTCGGTAGAAAGAGGCTCTGTTTCAGATTGCATAGAACGAAACGTAATGCTTATCCCTATCAGCAAAACGGCCATGGCAGCCACAGCATAGTAAATCTTACGTTTCCGACGAAAATAGGAATCACGGTTGATATTCTTTAAGAAACGATTCAAATTCTTCTTTCTACGAGCCTTGAGCTCATAAAGAGTCTGCAAATCATTCCTGAGCTCCTCCGATTCGGCCAGTTCCTGCCACACCGAACGGTTCTCATTCTTGTCTGCATGTCCCTTTTCACTAGTCCAAGAGTTCGTATGGCTCCTGTCTTTTTTCATACTTTTTTCCTTTTTTTACTTATATAACACAAGAAATACAAAAACTCGTGAACGAATTTTGAACTTTTTTTAATTAATGTTTCAAACACTGTATGAGCAATTAACGAAACCACCTATTATTTATTGATATACGAACAAAGAACAGTCGGGCGAGTAAACTCCATATAGGCATCGAACGCATATACTTGTGACAGCTATATATGTCACACTAATGCCAACAGCGCGGCACAAGTGTGACACACGTAGCTGTCACGAGCGTGCCAACAGCGTGGCATCACATGGAATAACAAGCCCGCTACCGACGTGTGCAGAAGTGGCTGTAGTTGAACATAGATTTAAGTCAGAAAGTTTGAGCCGGACTTGATGGCTACAGAAAGACTTAAAGTTTGAGAACGGGATATATTCCGGAAAACAGAATAAGGGGATAACGTATTAAAGCATTATAAACACATAGACAAAATTTTGTCTTAGGGTTTTGATAGCCAAATAAATATGAGTCTTTACCGTATTAAGTGAAAGATGCATCTCTTCCGCTACTTCTACGTAGCTTTTTTCCTCAAAATAGATTTTCTTTAAGACTTCCTTACATTGGTGCGGCAAAGATTCCACCGCTTCGTAGATGCGCTCCAACTTATCCATATAGGCCAAATCGGCTTCGTTGTCATCTTCCACATCGTACAAATCGAGAGAATTTACAAAAAAAGAATCTATGTTCCGGGTTCGCAAATAATTCAAGGCAGCATTTTTAGCGCAGATATATAGGAATGCCGGTTTGCAATCAGTCAAACGGTCTTTCTCCCATAACTTCAAAAATAAATCCTGAACAATATCCTCTGCTGTCGGAATAGAATCAACATAGGTATTGACATATAGGACAAGATGCTCAAAGTGTTCTTGAAACACGCCTACAGCTTTCTCTTTGAATTTTTCACACGGTTTTATAGCCATAAAACGAAGTTCTGAATCGGACAAAGATAGACATTTGACAACAATAAAAAAAGAATCCCCGATAAAATAAACATTACCGAAGATTCTTTCTATACTAAAAGTTAATGAAAAGTGTGCACAACAGACCCGTTTCCTTACTCTGGCCGTTGCTTCATCTTATTAGATATCCTATTAAAAACTAAGACTGTACATCATCCCTTTGCCCGTTTATAGCTTCACAAGCTGTGTATAGGTTTCACCAAAGCGATTGGTCAACTCAATTTTAATCTCTTTGCTTCCGTCAGCCGGCATAGCACGGAACAAATGAGGTGTTTCAGAGGCCTGTTTCCGGTCTTTCAATGTGGCGGCATACGTTTCGTCCACTCCGGTAAACTGTTCCATCGTACCCATTGGTTTGCCATCCTGATACCAAACAATCCGGCAATCTTTATCCCAATCCCACACATTGGCTATTACAAAGCTACTCTGAGTCTGGAATTCACCCGGTTTGTATACCTGGAATTGATAATCGAAAGAGCGGCGTGTACCTTTATAGTGCCATTTCAAATCGTTGCCATTTACTTCTACTACCAGATATCCGTTCGGAGCGCCGCAACGGTTTACCCAGCTACTCCACCAGGCACCGCAAGCCGCACCGATGTTATGCTCATACAGGTTGGGATTCACCTGATTGTTCTGGAAGAAGTGAGTATGCCCGCAAAACACATGGGCATTATATCCTTTCAATGTCTCTTCCAACTGAGCGGCATTACGTATATTTCCATCCGCCCCAACCAAATTCCATCCGGCAGCATGCATATTCAGGAAAACCAAAGAGCCTTTAGGCACATAACTCAAATCCTTCTCCAACCAAGCAATCTGCTCGTCGGTCAGACATTCTATATACCTTTTCTTCCCTACATAATTAATGTTTTTCAGGGTTACTACATGCACCTTTCCCATATTGAAAGAGTAATCCGTAGGACCAAAATAACGGTTATAAACCATTTCACCATACACAGGCGTTCCGGCACGCATGTTATGTAAATCCTGATAGCGCAAGTCAAAATCGTGATTGCCTATACATTGAAATACCGTCATGCCCATATTCTGCAAAGATTCTTTGTATTCATCGTACAGATTCATATTATCAAAAACCAAATCGCCCAATGTCATTCCTACCACTTCGTGACGGTTTTTTAATGAATCGACCAATACTTGCATATCTTCCACAGCCTCGGTGCGCCAACGTGTCATCTCCTTAGCATTGCGAACCTGAGGGTCGGAAATGGCTATATAATAAAAACGGTCAGCTCCCGCTTTCCGGGGTTCCAATACAAAATCGTGTTTCTTGCTTACCGCAATCTCCCTTACGGGGACATAGAAACCGTCAGCCAATCCGTTAACCTGAGGGAGTGTATAGCCCGCAGGAGTCGATATACTGATAAATTTACTCACCACCGTATCCGGAGCCAACGTCCAGACTCCCGACTTATCCGTTTGGGTAAAATGAACTCCATCATTCACTACCACACCGGCAATTGCATGTCCGCGATTATCTTTCACGGTACCGGAAACATTCAGCACTGTATTCTGTGCCCATGTACTCAGACAGATACCGCATAAAAGAAGCGGTAATATCAAATTCTTTTTCATTCTCATCTATACTGTTTATTATTAAGTTTAGTAAGTGTTTTCTTTTGCATTTATGCAGGAACTAGGGTTCCTACTTTTCCACTAATTCCACCTTATTGAAAAGAGCTACAACGTCTTCGCCGGATTTAGCCTCTCTGGCAGCCTTCTCTATATTCTCCGTATCGCTTTCAAAGCAAATCACATTGGCGCAATCCAGTATATGGCTCATGATGCGAATGGCTTCATCTCTGGAAAACAGGCCTTTCTTCAACGATTTCTTCACATACCTGTTAGCACGTTCCACCGCATTGTAAATGGCCGGTTTGAGTAATTCAACGCCTGAGTTGGAGAAGCCCACCTCTACCGTATATTCATGCGTATAGTTCTTTAAAAAGGTATTCCATTTTGGAGAAATTGCATTTCCCAAGAAATGTTCCTCTTCGAAAGTCGTTTCAGCCACAGGAATCTCACCATATACGGTATACTGATATTCAGGCGCGGCTTTGCTCTTCGGCATCGCATTGCTTACACTGCTCACACTGCTCTCTTTACTTTTCCCTTTCGAGTATCCATCCTCACTGTTAAGAGCCAGTTCTTGAGCATAGCCACTACCGGCTACACTCAAAAGGGTAATCATTAAGACTATAAACTTTTTCATCACTGTTTTCTTTTTTATTTTTGCCAAATTAGTTTTATATTGAAATCATCGCCACCCATAGAGGTCTTGGCTGCCGCTTATAACCCACAATTACTTAATGTTATGGTGGCACCCACTAAAGGTTCACCCGATTTGTCCGTCACTTTTCCGGTAATGGTCATTGTTTGCGCATGAAGCAAACCCGCACCGGTACAGCAGAACAATAAAACTAAAACACTCTTTTTAAAAAGCATAGGATTCATCATTTTTTAGATTGATTAATTACGCTGCAAAGAACCTGAAAGAATGTTACAGGGATGTTACGCGCAAGCTACATTTCTATCATAAAAATGTTGCAAAAATCTTTAGTCAATCTGTAGTTCTCCTTATGTCTAAGAACGGAGAGAAGGTATATAAAAGAGAAGTACGGCTTTTCTGCCAATGGAGATATTAAAGGCACTTACGTCGGAAAGAAGGATACCGAAGCTAAAATAACACACCCTCCCTTAATAAAATCAGGAAGGAAACTTCACCCAAATAGACGATTGGTAACTAAAAGAAAGGAATGCGATATGCTACCACTATATGATTAGTAGAACTATTTTCCGCAGTTGAACAAATAGTTTTCTGCAACTGCAGAAATTTTGTTCCGCAACTGCGAAAAAACAAAGGCTATGCTTGATTAACACTACACCGACTTCGAAATCAGATGCAGACTATTATAGAACTGTTACCATCTGCAAGTTATGAACGAAACTTGCAAAACAGGAATCAGATAGAAAACTAAAACGAAGACGGAAAGGCCAGCAACTGATACATTAACGCCTTTGCCATGCGTTCATGTCCCTCTGCATTCGGATGCAAACGGTCGGTTTGGCCATCATGGAAATAACGTACATGCGAATCAGCCAAGGGATAAAGCCCACAAATACTATTCAAGTCAATCACCGGCAACGCCCAAACATTGGCCGCTTCTTTCACCGCCTGTACATACTCATCCACATAGGCTCCTATCTTGTTGGCAAACAACTCTTCAGGTTGTATATTGTCATTGCTGAACCTCGCATTGGCCCTGTGAATAGGAGTCAGCATTATAATTTGTTTCGTCGGATAGTTCTTCTTCAAGAAATCCATGACCTTATTAATCCTGCCCTTGAATGTGGAGTCATCCAGAATCGGCTCCCGGTGTTTCCGCATTTCCATGCCGCCACCTTTCACCTGCGTTTCCTTCTCACCCTCCAGGTACCACTCTCCCACCGGCACTCCGGCGTTAAAGTCATTTGTTCCGGCAAAGATAAAAATGGCGTCAATGCTATCGCCCCGTTCTTCCAATAAACGTTGCGCCTGCTTCAAGATACCATTCATCTGATTTCCATTGATACCATATACATAAGGAGTCAGTCCCAGCATCTCCGCCAGATATTCCCAATAGCATTTTGTGGTACCCACATGCTTTTTATCCGTAATGGAATCTCCCAGAAAAGCGATCCGTTTTCCTTTCCACTGGTTATTTTCAATAGATATATTGGATTCCGCTCCGGAGTTTACGCCACGGAAAGACGCCGGATATACATTTGTCGATAAAATCAAAGCTGATAAGAAAGAAGCAATTATACGTCGGTTCATAGTTCTGATAGATTATTCACAATTCTATTATGTCGTAGCAAAAGTAAAACAAACGGGCTAATAATGCAACCTTTTAAGTCCTTTTACAAGTTACATTCCCGAAACACTGGTGCTTTATCCCCCCAAAAGCTATCGCACAATGATTTTATTATCTTCTAATACTATCTGCACTTTCCGCAAACGATTCAGATTATCTATAGCCTCTCGAATATTGGCACTACGTAACGCACTGAAGTGCATCTTTTCATTAATGGTGGCAGGATTTTCAAATACAACTCCCACATTGTACCATCTACCCAACTCTTGAAGAATCTCGATAAGAGGACGGTTTTTGAAATAGAAATAGCCGTTAATCCATTGAACCGTACCATAGATATCAATTCCCTGCAATACATGTATATGCCCGTCCTCTTCCACACATGCACCTTGTCCGGGCTTTAATATAATATCGGGCTCCGATTCGTTTAGGCTCAAAATAGAAATAGAACCATCTATCAACGAAACCTGAGGTTTCTCTGAGATGTAATTTCGGAAATTAAATTCAGTACCTAATACGCGCACTTTCATTTTATCCGTTTCCACAATAAAAGGACAGTTACTATCATGGGCTACTTTAAAATAAGCCTCACCACTTAGAATCACCCTACGTGTATCCTTGGTAAAGGCAGAAGGAAACTGCAAACTGCTTTCTGCATTCAACCACACATCCGTACCATCAGGCAAGGTTATTTTAAAGTCCACTCCCCGTGGAGTAGATACGGTGCGAGTTTTCGTTTTTTCCTCTTTCGCCGCAGGAACCAACGCTTGGGCTTGCGGCAAAGAAGGGGTTAAAAAGGATATGGAATCTTTCTTGGTAAATGATTTTACAGACTCGCCTTCATCCCGTAAAACCACCAATTGCGGAGTAGCATCGTATTCCATGGCTACCAATAAGTCTTCATTCGCAAAAGAAGATTTAAACACATAGAAATACAAAAGGAAAGCTGTACACACAGCCACTGCACCGAGTAGCGCAGCTCCCCACATACGTATAGACGATACTTTCGGCTTGGGAGCGGAAAAAGTTTCCCGCTTAAACGAATGCCAAGCTCTATCTACATCCGGCAAGGCAACCTGTTCTCTATTCCCGGCCATCTGAGCTAAACGATACAGGCGATAATCAGCCTTATTTTCCGGTTGAGAGAAAAACGTACGAAGCTCCTCTTCCGAATAATCTTCCGGATGATTCAATATTGAAGTAAATTCATACTCCCGCTGCTGTTCTTTCATTTCCACTTCGTCCATGGTTATATAAATAACGAACCAATTATCTAATCAGTTACCGTTTATTCTTAAATTCTTTACGTAAAATAGCAAAGGCTTTCACCATATGCTTATGAATAGCAGCCTCGCTCAGATTCATGGCCTCGGCTACCTCCTTATATTTCTTGCCTCGAAAATAGCACTGTTCAAAAATCAAACGCGTTTGAGAAGAGAAAGTCGCAAGCACTTTTCTCATATAAACAATATCTTCCTCTATACTCTCCGCATCCTCTTCCCATTCTATCTCCTGCTCTAAAAAAGCCTGTTGATATTGCTGTTCAATAGATTTATGACGTAAATAATCAATACTCCGATTACGCACCGAACGATATAAATAGGCCTCAATCCGTTCTTCCCGTAACCTAAGATATTGTCCCCATGTTTCACCAAACACGTCACCCACTATATCCTTTGCTATTTCCGTATCTCCAACCAAATCATAAGCACAATAAAAGAGCCGGGAATAGTTCGTTTTAAACAATTCCTCAAACTCTCTCTCTAAAAACGCAATAGCTGTATGCTTCATTCGAATCGTAACATTTACGAGAACGGATAAAAAAAGCGCCTTCCACAAGTGGAAGACGCTTCAAGTTCTTTGTACTCGGAGCGGGACTTGAACCCGCACAGCTGCAATAGCCAAGGGATTTTAAGTCCCTCGTGTCTACCGATTCCACCATCCGAGCATCCTTTTAAAGAACGAGAGCGGAAAACGAGACTCGAACTCGCGACCCCAACCTTGGCAAGGTTGTGCTCT
>ERZ836877.5044-NODE-5044-length-12926-cov-11.608111_pt1 | contig 12926 bp, 7 predicted proteins | sample MGYA00519469_ERZ836877 | MGnify/ENA primary metagenome ERZ836877 (study PRJEB31850, sample SAMEA3708809) | human gut metagenome | biome: human gut; feature: human-associated habitat; material: faeces | place: China | collected 2014 ... | reverse complement strand
GGAGGGGATTTGTGATTTTTTATATGAGCAATATGTACTTCTGTTAATGCTTACGACCAAAAAGGATTAGAGAATGTCATCCGTTCGACATCGGGTGTATTATCAGGAACCAACAAAACAATCGAGCCATTTTCTATTTCCTTCAATAATTCCGGAGTCGCACTTTTTGCAATAATTACCTTGCCTTGCTCATCATCGACCTGTTCAGGATAAGTCCATACATCATACTCATTAGTGATTCCCAAAGAAGGAATCTCCAACCGTACATCCAATTTAGAGGCTTTTACGAATTTATTTTAAGGGAAATTTATATGACCGCAAGAGAATACCTGCCCTTGCGGGATTCTATTTAATTCCAAACTATCAGCGTACACCACATGATCATCACATAAGACATCCCAATATATATGAATGTCATCCAAGTCATGCTTGCTATAATTTGGGATAACAACCTCTCCTATAAAAGTCTCTTGATTTTTCCATGTTCGTTTGGGCATCTTCAATAACAATGTAACATCATTGCATGATTGGCGAAACTTTTCCGGTGTGATAAGTCCTTTACTATCCCAAAACGCATTCAACAACCCGATCAATGCACTACCTTGCGCCTGATAATCTCGCAAATCAAGAAGCTGGAATCCATCCATACCGGGTGTACGCAACACACGTTCTATATCTTCTTTATACAAAAGAGCTGCTAATTTTCCTGAAGCCATTAGAAAATCGGAAGCCATATTCCCCATCCCCTTTTGTTCCAAAAGACTTTTAAATACTTCCAGATTCCTAGGAGATAAAACTCCTGTATATCTTTCGATCTCCGAAAAATCCGGATATACTTCCCATTGGCCAAGCTCATGCGTAATGATCGGACATTGATTATAGGGAGTAACCAATGTATACGAATAATCTTTCGCCGTATTAGGACATTCCGTATTGAAATAACTTCCCATTCGACGTTCGAATCTCTTACCATCAACTTTTACTGCGTGAGCCACCTGGAACTGATCCCCTTGAAGAGGTAAATATCTCCCCATCGCTTCAAGATTAGCACTTCCTGCATATAAATGTCTATTATCATGTTTCTTGCCATAATCTACCCACTTTTCCAACACAGAAGCATCACCTCTCAATTCATTTTCCATACACATCAGTAAGAATGAAGGATGGTTACCATACGTATCTAAGAGCCGTTGCAGTTCAGAAAAAAGGAATTCATCTCGAGAGGCGTCTTGCCCGACTAATGTATGCTCCTAGTCTTGAGAAAACAGTGTTAATTCCGGTTGTAAATAAATACCAACCTCATCTGCAGCTTCAAAAGCAGCTTCAGGCGGGCACCATGAATGAAAACGCCAATGATTCATCCCGTCGTCTTTCCCTGTTCGGAATATTTTGATCCAGTCTTCTTTATTCATAGACGGATAACCTGTTAATGGAAAACTACCAGCATCATGTTCACCACGAAGGAATAAGGTATAGCCATTTATCTGTAATTTTCCGTCCTCCACAGAAACATCTCTAAAACCAAATTTCACTTGTTCTTTCCCTTTATAAAAACCAAACTTATACTCTACTTCCAGCGTATATAAATAAGGAGTATATTCATCCCATGCTAACAAAGGGTGTTCTGATTGTAAAAGGACTGAAAAATCTATAACTCCTTTCTGACTAACAATCCATTCCTTTTTATTTAAGATGACTTGTCCGTTTGGATCTAATACAGTAAAATCAAATGTTCCTTTCTTCGCTTTCTTTGCATAGTTTACCAATTCCCCCTTAACATGTAAACTCCTTTCTTTTAACGACGGATAACATTGTATACCTTCCACCGAGATTTTATCTTTTGCTTCCAAAAACAAATCACCTATAGCTCCATTCCAAACAGTTTGTATTCCGGGAGCATACCCATGACTCCACGAGCCTAAATGGACATAGGGAGAATTATCAATGCACAAACGGATTTCGTTACTCCCAACTTTTAAATAGTCACTAATATCATATTGATGAGGGGTACACAGGCTATGTTCTTCATCTACATAATGCCCATTTATCCACAAACGAGTTTGCCACATACAACGTTCCAAAGATAGTATAACTCGCTTATCTTTCCATTCCTTGGGAATTTCAACTTTTTTTGATACCAAGCAATTCCTATAAATACATTCTTTCGAGCCAATTGCCAGATTTCAGAATTACCCGTATATAACTTTGTCCCTGCTATATGTTTCTCTCCAATACCTGCCTCATCTGTTGATCCAGGCAAGTTTATTTCTGAGTCAAACTTAGTCGAATCTAATGAAAATTTCCATGGTCCTGCCAAATTAATCCGTTCTTGTTGTGCATTACACGGTAGTCGAAAAATCAAACATAATAAGAAAAGACTACTAATAATTCTATTCATATCATTGATACATTTTATATATCACACTATTTACTATTTAAAAACCTACTATCCAAATATTCATCATCCCATGAAACATAAAGTCCATCCATTATCCGATGGATATTAGGGAAACTATTTATAATTTTCAATACAGCTTCTTTATCCTCATATTGATAAATGGGTCTATTCATATTCCATATCTGATGATGCAAATCAAATTGAGGAGCTGACACAATCAGATCAGATACATCTGTCTGTTTTAATGCTTCAATATTCTTATTTAAATTTGTTTTATCCAATAATAATAAGGCTATTGAAGGAGCCAATGAAAAATTCGGACGTTCTACATGCTTTACCGTACTAATAGCGGATTGAACGTCTGCTGCAGCTCTTCGGTAAGAAGGACGATAAACGACCTGAATATTTTTCCCTTTCGCATAATCTGCTATAATCTGAAACGATTCAACTAACGACTTATTGAATTGCTCTTCTGTAAAATTATTTTCTATTGTTCTTTGAGATGAAATGATCAATTTATCACTTCCCAAGATGGACATCATATCTATGATTTGCTTGATCCTATTCATACTTTTCTCATAATAAACTTTATCATTATTTACTATTCGAAGATCTGGATACAAGTTTAAACCGGAAGTTAAATCAACAGATATTTTTAGTTTTTGGCGTTTCAGCCAACCAGACTCTTCTGCCAGAACATTCTTTTCTTTTTCTTCCAAATATCTCCAATCAATTACTACCCGATCATAATGAGCAAAAAATGTGGGCCGAGATAATATCTCTTCTTTTATATTCCGAATATTTCTTAGTACTAATGCAGATCCTGTATTATTGGGTACTGGAGAAATTTTGGCAGCCACACTGACTTTTGGATTTTTTATTTTAATGCGGAAAGCTCTGGTTCCTCCACCGGCAATGATAGTGGACGTATTTTTCCCTGGAGATACAGATACAACTTTAGGTGTATATCCAACAGCCTTCATTTCATCATGGTTAATTTTCAGTTCTTCAATAGACGATATTTCCCCTATTTTTGAACGGATGTCAAATGTACAAGGATTCCAACTGCTATTAGTAATTAAAACAGAATACTCATTGGCACTTTTCACACATGTAACAAGACTCAAATTCGGATCTGTTTCAAACAACGTATGAGTAGAAAACAAATCTTCCATATATGCTTGTACGTGTTTTAACATCGGATATGGTTTGTCTAATGGTTGATCTTCTTTTATCTTAACCGGAAGAGGACATTGAGGATGTTCTGAAACACCAAAAGGAGAAGCTATGACCGTTACTTTTCCTGCTCCTTCAGTTATTTCTACAATAGCGGGGACATCACCACAAGTCTGAATAACAGTAGCTTTTTGAGGTAGTTCTAACTCAGATAAGACAAAAGAATCATTTTCTTTTATAGTTTCTCCACCATAGACAATGGATGAACTTACATTAACTTCTCCTTTCACTTGAATACCAGCAATTCCATCGGGTAAATTTTTCAACGAACCAGAAGTTATAACCAGATGACCACCATTTTGGACATACGCATTTAATTTGTCTTTTACCTCAATATTGGATTGTAATTCATCCGTGATCACTAGCAACGGATATTGTTTAAGTACCCACAAGGGAGCATCACTCATGAGGCAATCGACCATATCTCCAAAAGGAGTTGGCGTAATAAAACCTCTTTCATCATGATAATACGAAGCATCCTGATATCCCGGATATATGATATTCAACATATTGTCAGTTAAATAATCCGATTTTTCATAAGGTAAATTCCCCCAAACTTTATAAGCGTCGCCAGAATAAAGATGTCTGGGGAAAGACCATCCTGAAAAGAAATCTGTCATGAAAGCAACAGGCGTGTACATGGTTCCAGGATCTTGATACTTTTCAGACCATTTTACAGCTTCTTGTTGTATTTTACCTATTGGACTCAATCTCTTTTCATCTATTTCCATAGAACCCTCGAACCCAACAGCCACACAATCATAGAATAAATGTGTATACATCAAACGTTTTAGCAAACTTAAAGATGTTCCTTTTAAAGGATTACCTGCATTATAATCGTTCTCAGCATAGCTAATCGTCTTTGGATCATAATTCTTCCAACCCCATCGGTTCCAAACGGAAGCATTTCCAAACCAATGTACACCATATTGCTTTCCTGCTCCGCGTATAAATGAATAATAGATCTGAGAATTGGGAAGTCCTTGAGCTGTTTCAGCACCTATCAATGTATAAATACCTTCCTTCAAAAAATAATGTCCAAAATTCAAAGAAACCAATGTTGCTAACTTGTTACCCAATTGGTTTCCCATCTCTTGGAAATGACGTTGAAAATTAAAATATTGTTGTTTCCTATCACTTCCCATAGGATACATTCTCGGAGCAAAACTTCCTACATAACGACCATCTTGTTCCCCATTATCCATACCTAACCAACGTTCTCCCAATTCATTTTTAAATAAATCAAGAACACCATCCGGAATAACAAATTGTTGCCAATAACCACCAGGACCGGAACCAGGAATGTAGCCCCATAAATCAAATAAATATAAATCCCTCTTCTTTATTTCCGAAACAACCTCTTTCAAATTATCTTGATAAATCAATGGATAGGACACCCACAATATATTCCCTAGTTTATATTTGTCAACCCATAAAGACATACGTTCCTTATAGTTATCTCCTGAAAGGTCTCTTAAAGCAATAAATTGTGTTTTATCATCAAATACAGAATAATCTGGGGCTTTAACATGATATCTTAAATGATCTGGATGTTCTTTTACATCTAAATCATAAGGATATATCACTTTATTTTGAGCAAACAAACAACAATAGCTGCTACACAATAAAAATATATAAATGAAAGTTTTCATAGGCTTCTAATATTTATTAGGTGAAAAAATTTTTTTGAAGGATTATTCATACATAAAATAATCGATATCAACGAATCCTTCTTCTCTTTCGTCATTAAAACAATAAATTCCGATGCGATCTCCCCGGTAAAAACCCCACACCATTTGATAACTGGCATCAAGGGTTGAAAAAGACTTCCCGTCCAAACTATAGGAAAAATAGGAAACACCATCTAATCCCCAATTGGATTTGAACCATATATATTGCGTCCTAATTTTTCTGATTCTTTTAACTTCGTCATTTTCCCGAAATTCAAGAAAGTAAATATCTCCTTCTTTAAATACTCCAATAGCTCCATGTTGCGATGAAAAATGGCAAAGACCGCTTCTTTGTCCGTTTGCCATCTTGGAAATATCCATTTTAACAACTACTTCGTTTTTTTCTTTTCGGAAGCAACGTTGTGTTAAAGTATTTCCTGCCTTTAATAATTGATTCGGCTTTAATGGTCGGAATGCTTTTAGTCTCATCCAGCCGGGGCGATCAGTCAAAGAATACATTTCTGACCGAGGTTGATAATTCCACTGCCATTGTGAGTTAAGTATAGAACTGTTAAAGTTATCACTCCTTTGGATCTTGAACTTATCACCATCTTTGGATGGTAATTTCCCAGACCAAACCATCGAACCAATACCATGTTTCGATTTACCAATAATAGGCCATTCATTTTCCCAAACTACAGGTAAAAGACTAACGATTCTTCCACTCCAATCACCTGTTCCATGGTGGGTAAGAAAATACCAATTTCCATCTTTTCCTTGAATAATACCACCCTGGTTAGGTTCCATTGCTTCACGAGAGGGCAACGCTAGTTGTTTTTCTTCTTGGTAAGGTCCAAACATGTTTTTTGCACGTTTAGCCATCACATATCGCCCAATACCAGATTTGTGTTCACTAAAGATCAGATAATACCATCCATTCACTTTTATAAGTTTATTAGCCTCTCGCCCATTCCCTGAGTTAATAAGTAAAGCTGATTCCCGGTCTATCCATTTTCCGTCTGCTGACATCTTAAATAAATACGTTTTGTAATCATCTGCAAAATGAGTACCAACAAAACAGGCTTCTCCATTTTCATCCCACATAACAGTACAATCATCCCAACCTGCCTCTGAAAGAAGGGGAGTAAGTGGTTCCCAAGGTCCTTCTGGTTGGCTGGCAAATGTCATGAAATAGCCCTCGTCTGGAGTTCCAAAGTATAAATAAAAACGATGATTGTGATAGCGTAGAGTTCCCGCCCACACACCTCGACCATAGCGATTCATGCGGTCCCAATTTAATGCTGGAGAAATTTCTGTTAAATCTGCAATTATATTTCCGCAAATTCTCCAATTTACTAAGTCCTTTGAATGTAGTATTGTCATCCCTGGAGAAAATTGCATAGTTGATGATATGGCATAATAGTCATCCCCAACACGAATGCAATCAATATCACTATAATCTGAAGGGATGATCGGATTTAGATAAGTTCCATTTCCTTGATCACCCCATTTTGTCCAATATCCCCATTTTTCAGGTTGGGCTATTATATTATGGCAAAAAATAAGACCAACGACAATCAACAAAAAGTACCTCATATCTTGCTTATTGAATAATTCTATATAAAATAATCCACACTTCCATTGATCACGTCTATACAAAAATAAACTTTCACCACAATCCAACGGGATTAGATTGTAGTGAAAGTTGATTAATAATACTTACTTATAATTGGGATCTTGAACCAAAACTCCTCCAGCTTTATCAATTTCTGTTTGAGGTATTGGCCAATAATAGAAAGCTGGTTTGAATACCTTTATATAAGTAGGTAAGGCCGGATCAACAGCTCCATCTACCAATTCTTCCATTAATTTCCAACGTTTCAATTGGAAATAACGTTGTCCTTCAAATACAAATTCAACTCGCCATTCATGACGGATACGTTCACGCATTTCATCTTGACTTAAATTATCTGGCAGAGGAGGCATTTCTGACCGAGTTCGTACAGCATTAACTGCATCATAAACTTTCTGAGTAGGTCCATTCGCTTCGTTTTCAGCTTCTGCAATCATCAACAAGACTTCTGCATATCGCAAAATGATAACATCTGCATCTGAAATGGTTGAATAACTAGGCATGACAGTTGTTGGTTGAAGATATTTCATCATACCAAAACCAGTCTGTTGTTGATCTGTTAATTTCAGTCGTCCTTTATCTTCATACCCTTCATCAGGAAATGTAGCATAGCCACTGTGGGTTACTGTTTCACGCAAACGAGGATCTCTGTTTTGAAATAATTTCTCACGTTCATTATAAGCATCATCAGCCATGGAGTTTGTACTCAATAAAGTTTCATCCACTTCTTGAGTTAATGGAGACTCTCCCCATTTTAAACCATCTGTACATTCAAACTCATCCACTAAGTCACGCGTTACACCACAAGTTGTCCAGCTACCATAATACAAATCCATACTATGCGTTATATTGGGAGCTAAATAACGAACAGAAAACATAATTTCAGGAGAAGCCAATTGTTTTTCTGAAATAAAATTGTCACGCATCCGATCCGCTAAAGAATAACCTTGGATTTCTTCCAATAAAGGAACAATTTCTTTCATCTTCTCTGGAATTGCTTTACCATTTTCATCATAAGCATCATTCAACATCAAACGAGCCTTAAATGCCTTTAATGCTCCTGGAGAAAAATATCCACTCATTTGAGAATCAGAATAAGGCTTATCAGGTAATGCAGCAATAGCCTCGTCAAAGTCTTTCATGATTTGTGCATATATTTCCGGACGAGTCGATTTGGGCTGATACATATTCTCCATCGTCAACGAACTTGTCACCAATGGAACTTCTTTGTAACACAAATACAACCACGAATAAAAATAACCTCTCAAAGCCTTACATTGAGCCATGATAAAGTTCTTATCAGCCTCCGTCATATCACTTCCTTCATACAAAGCCAGGTTTTCCATAACCAAATGCGCCCGAGCTATTCCTGTATAACAATGTGAATACATATATGAAACATATCCTGTTGTATTAGGATCCAAATCCCCCAATGCTATAGTCTGTGATCTACCATAGGTATCTTCGTTATGCTGACATATAGAATTATCTGTCAAATTATCGAAACAAGGTATAATTTGCGACATTTCCCCCGGCCACTCATACATCATTGAGAAAGTACCTGCCAAAGCTGAATCAAAATCACTTTTCTTTTGCCAAAAGATAGATTGGGATGGAGAAGAAGGAGGATCTTTCTGCAAAAAGTCACTACATGACACTGTTGTACCCATCAACAAGGCCGATACCAAATAGATATTTATTCTTTTCATTTTTCTATGTATTAAAATTCAACATTCAAACCAAATGAGCAAATCCGGTTTTGCGGATATTGAGCTGCTCGCCCATCAGCATTTCGCTCCGGATCCAGTCCATAAAACTTCGTAAAAGTCACTAAATTATCTCCAGAGAAATAAACACGAACTCTTGACATTTTAATTTTATCTGTAATTTGTTTAGGCAATGTATATCCTACTGTCAAGTTCTTCAAACGGAAATAAGAAGCGTCTTGCAAGAAATAACTGTTCGGACGCGTATTTTTATTACCTCCAAAATTATCAAAATATAATCTAGGGAACTTCGCATTGTAAGGATTCTCTTCCGTCCACATACCTGCTACATATTCTTTTGCAGGAGCAGACCCTTGACGGAATGGATAAATACCCCATTCATTTGTGTAGAAACTTTTACCTTCTACACCCTGGCCGATCAAAGATATATCAAAACCCTTCCAACTCGCTCCTAAATTTACCGAATATTCAAAGTTCGGGAAACGACCACCCATCGGTATACGGTCATCATTGTCAATCACACCATCATTGTTTTGATCTTTGTATTTCAAATCACCAGGCAATGTGTTGTCGTTAAATTGTTTTGGAGAATTTGCGACTTCTTGTTCATCTGCAAAAATTCCGATACACTCCAACATATAATATTGATCATAAGGCAATCCCTCGCGTTTGATAGAGTAAGAATCTATTTCCTCTGCACCAAACTTGGTCAATTTATTTCTTGCACGATCAAAATAGATTCCTGCATTATATTGCAATCCTTTGAAAACACCCTCCGTTATCATATTATTATAATTGAAGGCAATTTCAAAACCTTTATTTTCAACTTCACCATTATTTATGGTAGGCGCACTCATTCCTAACAAACCAGATACCTGAGAACTTCTCAAAATATCAGATGTCACTTTCTTATACCAATCGAACGTCACGTTCAAACCATTGAATACCTGTAAATCCGCACCAACATCAGTAATGGTCGTTGTCTCCCATTTGATATCTCGGTTAGCGTATGCTTTCTGTTGGTATCCTACCGTCTCATTCGCTTTATCGAACGGATAATTTGTGACCTTATCAATCATGGCTTGATATGGATATAAGCCGATGTTCTGGTTTCCTAATTGTCCCCAAGATCCACGGATCTTCAAGTTGTTCAGCCAGCTCCAATTCAAATTCTTTATGAACTCTTCTTCTGTCACACGCCAGCCGACAGAGAATGAAGGGAAGACACCCCACCGATTCTCGGATGCAATTCGGGAAGTTCCATCATAACGCATATTAGCTTCAAACAAATAACGTTCCTTATAGTTATAATTGAGACGCCCAAAAACAGACATAATCGCCCATTCTTCTTCACCTCCTGAATTTGACCAATTAGCAGAAGAACCGGCATTAATCACTGGCAGATCAAATGCATAATCTTTTCGATAAGCTTTTATGTTTTCGTATTTCTCCGATTCTTGGTTATAACCAACCATCACATTGAAATTATGAGCATTATCGGCCAATGAAAAATCATACTTCAAGTACGTATACAAATTGGTATAAAAACGACGAGTATCCTCCAGCGTAAAACCATTACTTCCTCGATCTAAGAAACCGGATTGTTCTCCTGTATGATAATTATAGACAGGAATATCTGAACCTCCCCATTCTTTTGTCTTGCCTGATTGTAAACGGGCTGCACCTTTTGTATGCCAAGTCAAGCCTTTTGCTAAATTGACTTCCAACCACAATTGTGCATTGATATCAAAATCTTGGAATGTTTTCTTTGTGTCTGTCCCTATAATAGCCGGCATATTCTTATTATGAGATTCAAATGGATATGCCGAAGATGTCCATTTCACTCCACCGGAACCATCATCAGGTAACCAAGGCATATACGTTGGAGCTTGAGACATTGTGGACAAAAGTACATCATCCTGTCCCTGACGAGGTTGTTCACGGTCGCCATACATTAAACTGGTATAAGTTCCAATCTTAATAAAGTCAGTTATTTGAGAAGTCAGGTTTACTGTTGCATTGTATTTCTGATAATCGAACCCTTTCAAGGTACCTGGCTGATCCACAAAATTCAATGCGACATTGTATGTTGTCTTACCCGAATTTCCGGCAATAGATAAATTATGATTCTGCACAACAGCCGTATTAAACATATAGTCTAACCAGTCAAAGTTTGGATATTGTGCACTACCTCCACCATTACGATAAGCATCGATCTGCTCTTGTGTGTACGCATTTCCTAATCCGGAATTTTTCTGAGCCAAATTAAATAACTCCATATATTCAGCCGAATTGGTTACCAAATCGTACATACGAGTTGGTGTATAGAGCCCAACATTTCCATGATAACCAATATGCGCTTTTCCATCACTTACATCTGCACCTTCTTTTGTCGTCACCAAAATAACACCATTAGCAGCACGTGCACCATAAATAGCTGCAGAAGCAGCATCTTTCAATACAGAAACACTTTCGATAACGCTAGGGTCTAGATTGGTGATAGATCCAGGTACACCATTAACAAGAATTAGAGGGTCTGATCCTGCACTAGAAAAGGTTCCCTGACCACGGATTCGGAATGAAGTTGATTCATCACCCGGAGCTCCTGTAGCTGAATTAACACGCAAACCCGGAACCTGACCTTGCAACATGGTTGCTGTATTAACAACAGGACGCTTAGTCATCGTCTCACCCGAAACAGCCGTAACGGCACCTGTCAAGTTCAACTTCTTCTGTGTACCGAAACCAACAACTACTACTTCATCCAAAGCTTCGGCATCTTCTTTCAAGGTTACCTCTACAGATACTTGGCCTGTATATTTGATTTCCTGCGTAACATAACCGATATACGAGATCTGGATCACATCCCCTTTCTTTAATCCAGCCAAAGAAAACCGGCCATCCATATCGGTTGTTATACCATTGGTAGTTCCTTTCACAATCACAGAAGCTCCGATTACGGGTCCCGCCTTGTCACTTACCACACCTGAAATCTGTCCATCTTGCTGAGACAACATACTGATAGGTCCAACAGGAACTGTTTCTCCTTGCACGGCTACTGGAATACATAACATACCCAATAACGCCAATCCTAGTTTACTTACTTTTTCAATCATATTTTCCTAAGTTTATATTTAGGTTAAACAAGTGTACATTAATTGTTATTCGTTTTCTACTCTTTCGGCTCCACTGGCTTAAGTTCCAAGTCCGGATCTTCCTTTTGGTTGGACTTTTTCTGCCCTTGGCTCATATTATGACGGGTACGAAACTCGCCGATGATGATGTTGATGTTATCGATCTCTTCTTCAATAAACGCCAAATCGCCCGACTCCACGTCGCAAAGCAATTCGCTGGCGTAAATCAAGTCTAAAATACGGAGAGCGATGGCATCCGTCTGCGGACGTACTTCGCGGGAGTTCGCTTTCTGATCCGACTTGGTTTTGGCAGACAGAGCCTTCCGTTCACTGTCATATCGATCGTTTATTTCCTCCAATTTATCCACCACCTCGTCTAAGCCCAAGGTTGTGACATACGGGGCGTTCTCGGGTTTGCGCAAGTCGATGATCAACCCACGGATAGAACCCGTCTCCGTGTCCTGCGCCTCATTTTGGATTCCTACATACGCATCGGCTATCGGACCCAGTGCTGCACCTGCTTTTTGCTTGGTAACGATAGGCGAACGACCTGCGTTCTTCATTTCCTGCAAAAGATAAATCACAACATCGTCGCGTTCCCGGTCGATCACATCTCGTGTAGAGGTATTCAACAACCGTCTTGTCTCTTTCAGCAAATCGCTTTCCAAATTGATGAACGAAAGAAATTCCGCCATCAACTCGTCTGGAATATGCAGCTTCGTGGACCGATCCAACAACGAGATCAACTCATCGTAGATACGGCGCATAAACGTTACGTGCTCCGCTAAAGACAAACGGGTAAGACTGATCGTCTTAAAAACTTTAACTGCCTTCATGTTGATATTGATTAAAAATTACTATTTCTTTACTTTCCGCGCCGCTGACGAGGCTTTTTTCCTTTTGGAAAAACCTTCTGCGCCGCTGACGAGACTTTTTTCCATTTCTGAAAACCTTCTGCGCCGCTGACGAGACTTTTTTCCATTTCTGAAAGCCTTCTGCGCCGCTGACGAGACTTTTTTCCATTTCTGAAAGCCTTCTGCGCCGCTGACGAGACTTTTTTCCATTTCTGAAAACCTTCTGCGCCGCTGACGAGACTTTTTTCCATTTCTGAAAGCCTTCTGCGCCGCT
>ERZ836877.5042-NODE-5042-length-12928-cov-3.562961_pt1 | contig 12928 bp, 8 predicted proteins | sample MGYA00519469_ERZ836877 | MGnify/ENA primary metagenome ERZ836877 (study PRJEB31850, sample SAMEA3708809) | human gut metagenome | biome: human gut; feature: human-associated habitat; material: faeces | place: China | collected 2014 ... | reverse complement strand
GGCAGGGGCTTACATGCCGCTTTGCGGCAAAATGGCCGCTGCCGAATGCCGGAAAAAACAAAACCAATATGTCCATACCCAAATTCGAAACCTTCACCTCGGGGGCCGTGCCCGTGAGCACGGAGAACATAGATACCGACCAGATCATCCCGGCACGTTTCCTGAAAGCCACCCAGCGCAAAGGATTCGGCGACAACCTCTTCCGCGACTGGCGCTACGACGCCCGGGGGCAGCGGATCGCCTCGTTCCCGCTCAACGACAGCCGTTATGGGGGCAAAATCCTCGTCGCAGGCCGCAATTTCGGCTGCGGCAGTTCGCGCGAGCACGCCGCATGGGCCATCGCCGACTACGGGTTCCGCGTCGTGGTGTCGAGCTTCTTCGCCGACATCTTCCGCAACAATGCCCTCAACAACGGGCTGCTGCCGATCACCGTGAGCGGGGAGTTCCTTGCGGCGGTCTTCGCGGCGATCGACGGCGACCCTGCGACGCAATTCACCGTAGACCTGGACAACCAGACGCTGATGATCTGCGCCACGGGCCGCAGCGAGCACTTCGAGATCGACGCATACAAGAAGCGGTGCCTGCTGAACGGCTACGACGACGTGGACTACCTGCGCAGCATCGCGCCCCAGATCGAAGCGTTCGAACAGGCGCATAAATAGCCGCGCGATGTATCCCCGCGTAGAGATAATGGATACCACGCTGCGCGACGGCGAGCAGACGTCGGGGGTTTCGTTCAACGCCCGCGAAAAACTCTCCATCGCCCGGCTGTTGCTGGAAGAACTGTGCGTGAGCCGCATCGAGATAGCCTCGGCGCGGGTTTCGCAGGGCGAGCAGGAGGCCGTGCGCCGCATCGCCGAATGGGCTGCCGCGAAGGGTTATACCGACCGCATCGAGGCGTTGGGATTCATCGACGGCGGCGTGTCGCTCGACTGGCTCGGCCAGGCCGGGTGCCGCGTGGTGAACCTGCTGGCGAAGGGGTCGCTCAAACACTGCCGCGAACAGTTGCGCCGCACCCCGCAGGAGCACCTCTGCGACATCCGCGCCACGATCGGCGGGGCCGTCGCACGGGGCATGAAGGTGAACGTCTACCTCGAAGACTGGTCGAACGGTATGCTGCATTCGCCCGGGTACGTCTACACGATACTCGACGGGCTTGCCGACGCCCCCGTGCAGCGCTTCATGTGCCCCGACACGCTGGGCATCCTCGACCCCTATGTCACCGAACGGTTTTGCCGCGACATGGTGACACGCTATCCGCAGCTTAGGTTCGACTTCCATGCCCATAACGATTACGACCTGGCCGTGGCCAACACCGCAGCTGCGGTGAAAGCCGGGTTCCACGGGGTTCACGTAACCATAAACGGGCTGGGCGAACGCGCAGGAAACGCACCCCTGTCGAGCACGGTGGCCGTGCTGCACGACCGGCTGCACTGCCTCACGGGCATCGACGAAACGAAGATCAACCACGTCAGCCGCATGGTCGAGACCTACACGGGCATCCGGATCCCGGGCAACCGCCCGATCGTCGGCGAAAACGTCTTTACGCAGTGTGCCGGCATCCATGCCGACGGCGACAACAAGAACAACCTCTATTTCAACGAGCTGCTGCCCGAACGCTTCGGACGTGTACGCGAATACGCCCTGGGCAAGACCTCGGGCAAGGCCAACATCCTGAAGAACCTCGAAGCGCTGGGCATCGAGCTCGACGAAGCCTCGATGCGCAAGGTGACCGAACGGGTGGTCGAACTGAGCGACAAGAAGGAGCTGGTGACGGCCGAAGACCTGCCCTACATCATCGCCGACGTACTGCGCTACGACCAGGTCGAAAACCCCGTGCGGATACTCAATTACAGCCTGTCGCTGGCACAGGGGCTGCACCCGGCCGCTACGCTCAAGATCGAGATCAACGGCTGCGAATACGAGCAGACCTCGGTCGGCGACGGCCAGTACGACGCCTTCATGCGGGCGCTCAGGCAGATCTACAAGCACCAGCTCGGCCGCGAGTTCCCGATGCTGCGCAACTACACCGTCTCGATCCCGCCCGGCGGACGAACCGATGCCTTCGTGCAGACGATCATCACGTGGGAGACGGGCGGCAAGGAGTTCAAGACCCGCGGGCTGGATGCCGACCAAACCGAAGCCGCCATCAAGGCGACGATCAAAATGCTGAACATAATCGAACCAACATACAACGACCATGGATGTTAACATAGCCCTTTTAGCCGGCGACGGCATCGGCCCCGAGATCATTGCCGAGGCCACGAAAGTACTCGACCGCGTGGCGGCGAAATTCGGACACCGATTCGACTACCGCGAGGCGTTAGTGGGCGCCTGCGCCATCGACGCCACGGGCGACCCCTATCCCGACGAGACGCACGCCATCTGCCAGGCTGCCGACGCCGTATTGTTCGGTGCCATCGGCGACCCCAAGTACGACAACGACCCCAAGGCCCCGGTACGTCCCGAACAGGGACTGCTGCGCATGCGCAAATCGCTGGGACTGTTCGCCAACCTGCGCCCCATCGCATTGTTCGACACGCTGGCCAGCCGCTCGCCGCTCAAGGCAGAGGTGGTGCGCGGCACCGATTTCATCTGCGTGCGCGAACTGACGAGCGGCATCTATTTCGGCCGGCCGCAGGGGCGCAACGAAGCCGGGACGGAGGCTTTCGACACCTGCACCTACACGCGCACGGAGATCGAACGCGTGCTGGACGTCGCATTCCGGCTCGCCATGAGCCGCCGGCGGCGCCTGACGGTCGTGGACAAGGCCAACGTGCTCGAAACCTCGCGCCTGTGGCGGGAGGTCGCGCAGGATATGGCGCCCCGGTACCCCGAAGTGGAGCTGGAATTCATGTTCGTGGACAACGCCGCGATGCAGATCGTACGCCAGCCGACCCATTTCGACGTGATCGTCACCGAGAACATGTTCGGCGACATCCTCACCGACGAGGCCAGCGTCATCAGCGGCTCGCTCGGCATGCTCCCCTCGGCGAGCGTCGGGTCGGAAGTGGCGCTCTTCGAGCCGATCCACGGCTCCTATCCGCAGGCTGCGGGGAAGAACATCGCCAACCCGATGGCCACGATCCTCTCGGCCGCCATGCTGCTCGAACACCTGGGGCTCGACACGGAGGGCAGCGCCGTGCGGGCCGCCGTAGACCGGGCACTCACCGAAGGTGTCGTCACCGAAGACCTCGCCGCACAGGGCGAACGCCGCTACTCGACCTCCGAGGTCGGGGACTTCATCGCCGCGCATATTTAGGCACGCCCCGCTCCGGGGGCTCCTATCCGCAAAAAAGGGGTTGCAACCGCAAAGGTTGCAACCCCTTTTTCCGTGCAGGCCACGAGGCGCACCCCGCCCGGACAGCAACGCCACGGCCCGGCAGCCGGTTTATATCCCGGCCACGAATTGCTCGAGTGCCCCCAGGTCGGCCGCCATAGGCTCCGAAACCCGGGGCAGGCAGGCGAGCCGGGCCAGCCGCGGAGGCAGCGGAACCGCAGCCCCCGTGACGGGGGAGATGACCTCCCCGAATTTGGCGGGATGCGCCGTAGAGAGGTAAAATCCCGGTTTCCCGCACGCTACGGAAGCGGCATATCCGATGGCGCTGTGCGGGTCGGAAAGGTATCCGTAATTGCGGTGCAGCCCGTCGATCGTACGGCGGATCATGGCATCGTCGCAGCGGAATCCCTCCAGTTCATCACGCAGGGCATCCGGCTCACCGCCGCAGAGCCACAGCATACGTTCGAAATTGCTCGGCGCTCCGACGTCCATCGCATTGGCCGGCGTCCGCACCGACGGCCTCGGACGGTACTCGCCGCTGCGCAGGAACTCGGGCACCACGTCGTTCCGGTTCGAAGCCGCGACGAATCCGCCGAGGGGGAGCCCCATGCGGCGGGCGAGCATCCCGGCCGAGAGGTTTCCGTAGTTACCGCTCGGCACCACGACCACAGGCCGTCCGCCGCCCGTCTGCTGCCGCCACAGGCAATAGCCGTAGAAATAATAGAATGCCTGCGGTATCCAGCGCAGCAGGTTGATCGAATTGGCCGACGACACGCGGTGCCCCGCACGGAATTTTGCGTCGGCAAACAGCCCCTTGACCAGCCGCTGGCAGTCGTCGAACGTCCCGGCCACACGCAGCGGGTGGATATTGCCGCCGAGCGTGGTCATCTGGCACTCCTGCAGCCGGCTGATCTTCCCTTCGGGATAGAGCAGCACCACCTCGACGCCCGGCACGCCGTAAAACCCGTGCGCCACGGCGCTGCCCGTGTCGCCCGACGTAGCCGTCAGAATCACCAGTTTTTCGCCGGCACCGCCCATCAGACCGATCATCCGCCCCATGAAGCCCGCACCGTAATCCTTGAATGCGAACGTCGGGCCGTGGAAGAGCTCCAGCGTATAGCGGCTGCCGACACGGCGAAGCGGCAGCGGAAAGTCGTAGATCCGCTCCATCTCCCGCCGCAGGAGACCGGGGTCGATGTCGTCACCGAAAAAAAGTTCCGCCAGGTATCCGGCCAGCGCGGCATAGGACTCCCCGGCCAGCCGCTCCGCGACGGCCATATCGGCCTGCGGGATACGTTCCGGGACGAACAACCCGCCGTCGGGTGCCAGCCCCGCCTCGACGGCTTCGCGCAGAGAACAGGGCCGTGCAAGTGCTTTGTCTCTCGTGCTGTAGTATTTCATGGTTTTCGTCTTTTCTTAGTCTTCGATTCGCGCCCCGCAGTTCGACACGCGGCCCGCATATATCTTGCAGCCGATACCGGGGCGGGCGAAATGCGCCCGCATCCGCTGCGCGACCCGCTGCGCGACGGCCTCATCGGCGGCCAGGGCGAAGATCGAAGGCCCCGACCCGGCAATGTTCATCGCCAGGGCGCCTTCGGCGAGCACCCCTTCCTTCAGCACATCGTAACCCGGAATGAACCCCTTGCGGTAAGGCTCCGCCACCACGTCGTGCATCGACCGACCGATCAGCGCCACGTCGCCCAGGGCGAACCCGGCCACCAGCCCGCCGACATTGCCCCACTGCGTCACGGCATCGTGCAGGGGTACCTCGCGGGGAAGCACTTCGCGCGCCTGCTTGGTACTGACCACGATGTCGGGATGCACCACGGCATAGAAAAAGCCCTCGGGGACAGGCAGGCGCACGATGTCCAGCGGTTCGTACCCCCGGATCAGCACCACGCCGCCCAGCACGGCAGGGCCCACGTTGTCGGCATGGGACGTACCGCCGATGAGCGCCTCGCCCATCATCGCAAATTCCACGAGCCGCTCCCCTGAAAAGGGACGTCCCAACAGTTCGTTCACGCCCCAAACCGCTGCGGCCGACGAAGCCGCACTCGACCCGATGCCGCTGCCGGGAGCGATCTTTTCGAGGATCGTAACCTCGACCCGCACGGGTTTTTCGTATGCCCCGAGCAGTGCCATCACCGCCGGGGTAATCACGTTGTCCTCGTTTTTGGCGGGAAGTTCCTTCCCGCTGCGGTTGCGGATAACGAGCCCCCCGGCACCTTCTTCGATGCCGACCTCCAGCAGGTCGCCCACGCCGTCGAGCGTCAGCCCCATCACATCGAAGCCGCAACCCAGGTTCGCCACCGTTCCCGGGGCGAAAACTTTGATATATCGCATGATAAAATCTCCTTTTGAATGAAACCACCTTTGATCGAACCGGGCTTTCCGTTCCGGCAGCCTTGGCCGGAAAATGCATAACGGGTATGCTCGTGACGGAAAAATAACAACTACACCCCCACAGGGGTTGTCGTTGTCGTCGTCATTGTAGTGGCGGTAGCGGAGATAAGGACGGTGAAAGAAACGGTGCACGCCACCGGGCTGCAGGCTACCCCGCATCCCCCGGTCATCGTATGGTTCCGTTTCATATCCATCGGGGACAAATATAAAACAAAAAAATTTAATATCCAAATTCGGGTAACAAATCGTAAGACGCCCTAAAAAGCACTGGCAGCCGCTTTATATATAATAGGAGTAGTCCGGAAAGGCTGAAAATACCGAACTTGACGACAAACCGTAAGATATTAGGGGTTCCTGGAAGGCCTGCTTTCCTCCGAATCGGGCTAAAAGCGGTTAAAAGGCCAAAAAATACGGTTTCAAACTGTAAGATAAAAAACCTCTATCCGGGTCGTCATAAAGCGCAAGAGGGGATATAGGTTCCGGATTATCACATTATTAAATTTTTTGCAAAATTATTTTGACGAAACGATTTTATATCCCTATCTTTGAAACGGAACAAACACGCAAATTCCGGACATGAACGCCCAGAACCATTCGAATAATAACGTCATTAATCTGCTGCTCGTCGTCTTTGGCAAGATAACGGGAGAAAGGTGATGTGTATATCCGAAAGATGATAAAAAGGCCTTTCTCCCGATGGAGAAAGGTTTTTTATTATCCGGGCAGATGGCAAAGGCACAATATGCAGAAAACAAGAAGAAGATGAAACACCCACTCAGAAGTGCCGTCACGACGACGGGCCGGCGCATGGCCGGAGCCAGGAGCCTGTGGCGTGCCAACGGCATGCGCGAAGAGCAGTTCGGCCGTCCGGTCATCGGCATCGCCAACTCGTTCACCCAGCTGGTTCCGGGACACGTGCACCTGCACGAGATCGGACAATACGTCAAGCAGCGGATCGAAGCGCTCGGCTGTTTCGCCGCGGAATTCAACACCATCGCCATCGACGACGGCATCGCCATGGGGCACGACGGCATGCTTTATTCGCTGCCCTCGCGCGAGATCATTGCCGACAGCGTCGAATATATGGCCAATGCCCACAAGGTCGACGCACTGGTCTGCATCTCGAACTGCGACAAGATCACCCCGGGCATGCTGATGGCCGCCATGCGGCTCGACATCCCGACCGTCTTCGTATCGGGCGGGCCGATGGAGGCGGGGCATCTCGGCGAGCGGGCGCTCGACCTGATCGACGCCATGGTAATGGCTGCCGACGAAAATTGCAGCGACGAACAGGTGGCGCGCGTCGAACGCGCCGCATGCCCCGGCTGCGGTTCGTGCTCGGGGATGTTCACCGCCAACTCGATGAACTGCCTGACCGAAGCGCTCGGGCTCTCGCTCCCGGGCAACGGCACCGTCGTGGCCACGCATGTCAACCGCCGCCGCCTGTTCGAAGAGGCCGCAGCGCTGATCGTCCGCAATGCCGAACGCTATTACTTCGAGGGCGACGACTCGGTGCTCCCGCGCTCGGTGGCCACGAAGGCAGCCTTCGAGAATGCCATGTCGCTCGACATCGCCATGGGCGGCTCGACCAATACGGTGCTGCACCTGCTGGCCGTGGCCCACGAGGCCGGGGTGGATTTCACGATGCAGGATATCGACCGCCTTTCGCGCCGGGTGCCCGTACTGTGCAAGGTCGCCCCCAACTCGCATTACCATATCCAGGATGTCAACCGTGCGGGCGGCATCCTCTCGATCCTGGGCGAACTCGCCCGCGGCGGATTGCTCGACACCTCGGCCGGGAGGGTCGACGGGCGCACGCTCGGCCAGGCCATCGCGGCCTTCGACCTGCGGAGCGAAACAGCGAGCAGCGAAGCCAAACAGCGCTACCTGAGCGCCCCGGCCGGCCTTTACAGCCGGGAACTGGGCACACAACGGACTTATTACGACACACCGGACACCGACCGCACGGCAGGCTGCATCCGCGATCTGGAACACGCCTATTTCCGCGACGGCGGGCTGGCCGTACTGACGGGCAACATCGCCCGCCGGGGCTGCATCGTCAAGACGGCCGGCGTCGACGCGTCGCTGTTTGTCTTCCGCGGGCGCGCCCGCGTCTACGAATCGCAGGAGCAGGCCATCGGCGGCATCCTCGGCGGCGAGGTGCAGGCCGGCGACGTGGTCGTCATCCGTTATGAAGGCCCCAAGGGCGGCCCCGGCATGCAGGAGATGCTCTACCCCACGTCGTACCTCAAATCCAGACACCTCGACAAAGCCTGCGCGCTGATTACCGACGGCCGCTTCTCGGGCGGAACGTCGGGGTTGTCGATCGGTCACGTTTCGCCCGAAGCGGCTTCGGGCGGGGAGATCGCCGTCATCCGCACGGGCGACGAGATCGAGATCGACATCCCGCGGCGCTCGATCCGCCTCATGGCCGGCGACGAGGAAATCGCCGCGCGCATGGCCGCACAGCAGCATTTCCGCCCCGCGGCACGCGACCGCCGCATACCCGCGTCGCTAAGGGCCTATGCCAAGCTGGTCAGCTCGGCCGACAAAGGGGCCGTACGCATCGTCGAAGAAGAATAAAACCGGACAACACCATGAATACGAACACGACAACCAGAACCGAAGGACAACAGCCCGGCCCTTGTATCACAGGGTCGCAGGCCCTGCTCGAATCGTTCCTGCGCGAGGGCGTGGACACGCTTTTCGGGTATCCCGGAGGAGCCATCATCCCCGTTTACGATGCGCTTTTCGACTACCGCGACCGGCTGCGCCACATCCTTGTCCGCCATGAACAGGGCGCCGTACATGCCGCACAGGGCTACGCCCGCGTCAGCGGCCGCGTAGGGGTTTGCCTCGTCACCTCGGGCCCAGGGGCCACGAACACCGTGACCGGACTGGCCGACGCACTGATGGACTCCACGCCGCTGGTACTGGTGACCGGACAGGTGGGTTCGTCGTTGCTGGGCACCGACGCCTTCCAGGAAACCAACTTCGTGGGTATCACGCAGGCCGTAACCAAATGGAACTGCCAGGTCAAGCGTACCGAAGACATTCCCGGGGCGATTGCCAAGGCGTTCTATATCGCCCGTTCGGGGCGTCCGGGCCCTGTGGTGGTGGACATCACCAAGGACGCCCAGTGCGGGACGGCCCCGTTCCGCTACGAAAGGCTGACGTCCATCCGCAGCTACGTCCCCGCACCCGCGCCCGCCGCGGAGTGCATCGCCGAGGCGGTACGGCTGATCGACGCCGCACAACGGCCGCTGCTGATGGCGGGACAGGGCGTGATGCTCGGAAACGCCGAGCAAGAATTGCAGGCCTTCCTCGCAAAGAGCGACATACCGGTCGCCTCGACCCTGCTGGGGCTGTCGGCCGTGCCGACCTCCTCGCCGCAGTATGTCGGTATGCTGGGCATGCACGGCAACTACGGCCCCAACATCCGCAACCAGGAGTGCGACCTGCTCATCGCCGTGGGGATGCGTTTCGACGACCGCGTGACGGGCAACCCCAAATGTTTCGGGGCGAACGCCAAGGTCATCCACCTGGAGATCGACCCCGCCGAAATCGACAAGATCGTACACGCCGACGTGGCCGTCATCGGCGATGTGAAACAAACGCTCCCGCTGCTCACCCAAAGGATCCGCTCCGCCGGGCACAAGGCCTGGATCGAAGGGTTCCGCGCCTGCGACAAAGTCGAATACGAGGCGGTCGTCCGCAAGGCGATCCGCCCGGAAGGCGGCCGCATCCGCATGGGCGAGGTCGTAGATACCGTAGCGCATGCCTACGACAACGACGCGGTGCTGGTGACCGACGTCGGGCAGCAGCAGATGTTCGCGGCGCGCTATTTCGGGTTCCGCCGCAGCCGCAGCCTGGTAACTTCGGGCGGTCTAGGCACGATGGGCTTCGGGCTTCCGGCCGCCATCGGCGCCAAACTGGGCGCCCCCGACCGCGAGGTATGCCTCTTCGCGGGCGACGGCGGGCTGCAGATGACCATCCAGGAGCTGGGGACGATCTTCCAGTCGCAGGTCGCCGTAAAGATCGTATTGCTCAACAACTCCTATCTGGGCATGGTACGGCAGTGGCAGGAACTCTTCTACGACCGCCGCTACTCGTTCACCGAACTGGCGAACCCCGACTTCGGGCTGATCGCCCGCGGCAACGGCATCGCCTACCGCTGCGTGGAGCGGCGCGAGGAGCTGGCCGGGGCGGTGGCCGAGATGAAAGCCTGCAAAGGCGCCTACCTGTTGGAGGTGCGCGTCGAAAGCGAAGAAAACGTATTCCCGATGGTGCCGGCCGGCGCCCCCGTGTCGGCGATCCGGCTCGAATAAACCGAACGAGGTATGGAACAAGAGTATATCATCACCGTATTTTCGGAGAACAAGGTCGGGCTGCTGAGCCAGATCACGACGGTCTTCACGTGCCGCAATGTCAACATCGAAAGCCTGACGACTTCCGAGTCGGCGCTCGCGGGCATCCATAAATTCACGATCGTCGTCCGCACCGGCCCCGACCGGGTCGAGAAGCTCGCGCGGCAGGTCGAGAAGAAGATCGACGTGCTCAAGGTCTTCGTCTACACCTCGGACGAAGTCGTGCAGCAGGAGATCGCCCTTTATAAAGTCACGCGCAGCCGCAACGTCGAGAAACTCGTACGCGAGCACAATGTCCGCATCCTGGAGATCGACGACGACTACATCGTCGTCGAAAAAACCGGCCATAAGGCCGAGACGCAGGCACTGTTCCGCCTGCTGCAACCCTTCGGCGTGCAACAGTTCGTGCGCAGCGGCACGGTGGCCATCATCAAATCGCGGCGCGAGCTGCTCAACGAATACCTCGAAGAACTCGAGAGGAACAGACAAAGAACGGATTCATTTTAACTTTTAAAATTCATACAACTATGGCACAGATCAATTTCGGCGGAGTAGAAGAGAAGGTCGTTACCCGCGAAGAGTTTCCCCTGGAAAAAGCACGCGAAGTCCTCAGGGACGAAACCATCGCCGTAATCGGCTACGGCGTACAGGGGCCGGGGCAGTCGCTCAACCTCAAGGACAACGGGTTCAACGTCATCGTCGGACAGCGCGAAGGCTCGAAAAGCTGGGACAAGGCCGTCGCCGACGGCTGGGTACCGGGCAAGACGCTCTTCGGGATCGAAGAGGCCGCCCGGCGCGCAACGATCATCCAGTACCTGCTCTCCGACGCCGGGCAGATCGCCGTATGGCCGACGATCGAGAAACACCTCGCGCCGGGCAAGGCGCTCTACTTCTCGCACGGCTTCGGCATCACCTACAAGGAGCGCACGGGCATCGTGCCGCCGGCCGATGTAGACGTGATCCTGGTCGCCCCGAAAGGCTCGGGGACTTCGCTGCGCCGCATGTTCATCGAGGGCCGCGGCCTGAATTCGAGCTACGCCGTATTCCAGGACGCCACGGGGCGCGCATTCGAACGCGTGGTGGCGCTGGGCATCGGCGTAGGTTCGGGCTACCTGTTCGAAACCGACTTCAAGCGGGAGGTTTACTCCGACCTGACGGGCGAGCGCGGCACACTGATGGGTGCCATCCAGGGTATTTTCGCGGCCCAGTACGACACGCTGCGCGCCCACGGGCACACCCCTTCGGAGGCTTTCAACGAAACGGTCGAGGAGCTGACCCAGTCGCTCATGCCGTTGGTGGCCGAGAACGGCATGGACTGGATGTACGCCAACTGCTCGACCACGGCACAACGCGGTGCGTTGGACTGGTGGAAACGTTTCCGCGATGCCACCAAACCCGTCTTCGAAGAGCTTTACGGCGAAGTGGCCGCCGGCAACGAGGCGCAGCGCTCGATCGACCTGAACAGCAAACCCGACTACCGCGAGAAACTCAACGAAGAGCTGCGCGAGATGCGCGAAAGCGAGATGTGGCAGACAGGCGCCGTGGTGCGCAAACTCCGCCCGGAGAACAACTGATTCCCCGGGAGGCCTTGCAATTTTTCAGATTGTTTCGCGCTCCGGCGGGTCGTATCCGCCGCCTCCGGCACCCTTGTAAATCCGGCCTTCCTCGAGCCCCCGCCCCGGCGGGGACTTGAGAGGCGGCGACGCGGCGGGATTCCCGCAGCGGGACACAGGCGGCCGGCAATTAACAGTTTTGTAACGTAATACAACAACAATCAATCTATGTGTGGTTTCGTAGGACTATTTGACATCCGCCGGAAATCGGATGCGCTGCGTGGGCAGGTACTGAAAATGTCGAAGCAGATACGGCACCGGGGCCCCGACTGGTCGGGTGTCTACTGCGGCGAGCGGGCGATCCTTTCGCACGAGCGGCTTTCGATCGTCGACCCTCAGTCGGGCGGTCAACCCCTGTTCAGCTGCGACGGGAAACAGGTGCTGGCCGTGAACGGCGAGATATACAACCATCAGGAGATCCGCGCCGAGCTGGCCGGAGAATACGATTTTCGGACAGGCTCGGACTGCGAGGTGATCCTGCCGCTCTACCGCAAGCTGGGCGTCGGGCTGCTGGAAAAGATCAGCGGCATCTTCGCCTTCGCGCTGTACGACATCGAAAAGGACGAATACCTGATCGCCCGCGACCCGGTCGGCGTCATCCCGCTCTACATCGGCTGGGACAGCGACGAGCAATTTTACGTCGCATCGGAACAGAAAGCCCTCGAAGGGGTGTGCAGCACCATCCGGCCGTTCCTGCCCGGGCACTACTGGTCGAGCCGCGAGGGGAAAATGGTGCGCTGGTACAAGCGCGACTGGTTCGAGTACGACGCCGTGAAGGACAACGGTGCCGACATACCGACGCTGCGCAAGGCGCTGGAATCGGCCGTCAAGCGGCAGCTCATGTCAGACGTACCCTACGGCGTACTGCTGTCGGGCGGCCTCGACTCGTCGATCATCTCGGCCGTCGCCAAGAAATACGCCGACCGGCGCGTCGAATCGAACGACCGCGACCGGGCCTGGTGGCCGCAGCTCCACTCGTTCGCCATCGGGCTGAAAGGAGCGCCCGACCTGGCGGCGGCACGCATGGTCGCCGACCATATCGGCACCGTACACCACGAAATCAACTACACCGTCCAGGAGGGGCTGGATGCCGTGCGCGACGTGATCTACTATATCGAGACCTACGACGTGACGACCGTACGCGCCTCGACGCCGATGTACCTGCTGGCGCGCGTCATCAAGTCGATGGGCATCAAGATGGTGCTCTCGGGCGAGGGTGCCGACGAGGTTTTCGGCGGCTACCTCTATTTCCACAAGGCGCCCGA
>ERZ836877.5037-NODE-5037-length-12937-cov-4.314315_pt1 | contig 12937 bp, 10 predicted proteins | sample MGYA00519469_ERZ836877 | MGnify/ENA primary metagenome ERZ836877 (study PRJEB31850, sample SAMEA3708809) | human gut metagenome | biome: human gut; feature: human-associated habitat; material: faeces | place: China | collected 2014 ... | reverse complement strand
GCAATACCTGGCAGGAGCCGATAAAGCCCGCGCCGCCGGTGATGAGCAGGGTGGGTTGCGTCACGAGCTAATTCTCACTTTTTTCCTGGGGGGTCGCAGTATTTTGGACAGCCAGAAAATCCGCATAGGCAGGTAGCACCTGTTTGGGGTTTCCTTCCATGCGAACCATACCCTTGTCAACCCAATACACATAGTCGCAGGCTTCCACGGTGCTCAAACGGTGCGCCACCACCACCAAGGTCATGTGTTCCCGCAGGCTGTTGATAGTGTGCTGAATGGCCTGTTCCGCTGCGCCGTCCAGCGCGCTGGTGGCTTCGTCAAACAAAATGAACTGCGGGTCGTTGTACAGGGCGCGGGCAATGGCCACGCGCTGTACTTGTCCGCCGGAAAGGCGCACCCCGCGTTCACCAATGACAGTATCGATATTTTGTTCCAGCTCGTCAACAAAGTCCATGGCCGCCATGCGGCAGCACTGACGCACCCGCTCGCGGTCAAGCGTTGTGCCCCAATGGCTGAAGGCCACGTTTTCCGCAATGCTGGCATTGAGCAGAAAGGGGGATTGCGGCACATAGCCGATGCGCCGGATCCAGCCTTCGCGCAGGGCCGCGTCCATGGGCTGGCTGTCCACCGTGATGCGTCCGGCGGTGGGCGGGAAGAGGCCTGTGAGCAGCCCCACAATGGTGCTTTTGCCTGCGCCGGAAGGGCCCACAAAGCCCACCATGCTGCCGCGTGGAATGCGGATATGCAAATGGCGCAGGGCGTCGGGTTTGCCCGTCGGCGTGGAGGGATAGCGGAAGGAAACGTCCTCCAGCCGCAGTTCCTGACGCAGGGGGCAGTCCTGTGCGGTTACTGCGTCGGTTCGCGGCAGGGCCGCCACTTCATCCAGCTTGCGCAGGACCGGTTCAATCTGCGGGATCTGCTGCTGCATCATGAGCAGTTGTTGCACCAGCTTGTTCATGGTGGGCAAAAGCCGCCAGGCCACGGCCGCCAGCAAGGTCAGCGTGCCCACAGTGCGGGCTACGCCAGCTCCCTGCCAGTACAGCAGCACCACTGCTCCCAGCAGCAGCACCATGCCCATCCATTCCAGAACCCAGGAGGGCAGAGGGTGGCACAAGGGCAACAGGGCCTGGGCATGGGCCACGCGCCCTTCATGTTGTAGATAGTGTGCTTCAAAAGGAGCTTGCTGACGATAGATCATCAATTCGCGTACGCCATAGAGCGCTGTGTGGCTGACCCGGTTGGAATCCCTTTGTGCTGCGGTCAATTCCTGGCTGTATTTATCTACCAGCTTGCGGCTCAGGCGGAACATGACATACGAGCACAGAGCGGTGCCGGCCAGTACCACGCTGCCAGCCAAGGGGGTGACCACCAGAACAACCATAATGAGCAACGCGGCAACCGCCAGCTGACCCAGGGCCTGGACAACGGCAAAACCGTAAAGCCCAACGCTATTGCGCCAGCTTAGGGCCATAGACAGGTCACTGACCCTTTGCTCCACATGCCAGAGGTAGGGCGCGTGTACAAAGCCGTGAAACAGCCGCTGGCCCATTTCCAGGTTGACGGCCTGGCTGAAGCTGGCCTGCCGCCAGGTGAGCAGGGCCAGGGCCAAGGACTTGCAGAGCACGGCCCCGCACAGGCCGGTGAGCAGGACGATGAGCAGCAGGCGCGGATCCTCGGTGATGGGCCGCAGGGGCGGATAGAAGGCTACCAGCCTGTGCATGACGCCGGACTGGGCAATGGTCTGCGGCGAGGCCAGGACCACGCCCAACAGGGATACCGCCGCCGTGAGCACAAATTCCGTCAGGGCCACCAGTACGGAAAGCCCCATGACCCGCCAGAATCGGGCCTGCAGATCCTTGCCCAGGCGGCTGTAGATGGCGCGAAAAACTTTCCCGATCTGCGGGTTCAGCATGCGGCCTCCGCCCTATGGGGGGCGAAGAAAGATTCAAAGGAGACCTGCACATGGCTCTGGGCGGCCAGATTGTAGACTTCGTCGGGGCGCACCTCCTGCATGATGCGAACCAGATTGCTGGAATCGCTCAGGTCGCCGTAGTGCAGGATAAAGTGCCGCGCACTGGCGTGCGGATCCTGATACAGATGGTCGATGCGGTCCGTATTGAACAGTGATGCGCGACGTTTGATGCCGTGCACCTCATAGCCCTTACGCAGCAGAAATTCCGCGAGATAGGCCCCGTCCTGGCCGGTGATGCCGGTAATGAGCGCTTTTTTCATGATGCCGGGCAGCTATCCTTTGCAGCGGGCGCACTGGCCCGCGTCTGGAAGTCCGTTTGTTTCAGAATCGCAGCAAAATATCCTGTTTCTGTGCCCTTGTCCACCGCGTTGCCGGCGGGGATTATGTGTTTAGCTATGCACGATCTCCCCGGCCGTAGACGTCGGCAAAGCGCACGATGTCGTCCTCGCCCAGATAGGAGCCGGACTGGATTTCAATAAGCACCAGAGGGATGACGCCGGGGTTCTTCAGCCGGTGCCGTGTCCCGACAGGAATATATGTTGACTGGTTTTCAGTGTACAGTCGGGTCACATCGCCGTTGGTGACCTCGGCCGTGCCGCTCACCACCACCCAGTGCTCGGCGCGGTGGTGGTGCATCTGCAGGGAGAGTTCCCCGCCGGGTGAGACGATGATGCGTTTGACCTGAAAGCGTCCGTCCAGAACAAGCGTTTCGTAGCTGCCCCAGGGCCGGTAGACCTGTGGGTGCTGACGGCATTCGGGACGGCCGGCGCGTTGCAGGCGGTTCACGATTTTTTTGACGTCCTGGGCCTGTTCCCGCGGGGCCACCAGCACGGCGTCCCGCGTTTCCACCACCACCAGGTCGCGCACGCCCATGACGGCCAGCAGCCGGTGGGTGGCGTTGCAGTAGCAGTGGGCGGCCCCTTCCAGCAGCACGTCCCCGCTGCAGACATTGCCTTCCGTATCCGCCTGCCCAGCCTGATAAAAGGCTTCCCAGGAGCCCAGGTCGCTCCAGCTCGTGACCAGCGGCACGACGGCGGCCAGGGCAGTGTGCTCCATGACGGTGTAATCTATGGAATCGGCGGGCGCGGCCAGAAAAGCGTCTTTGTCCGGCCGGTGGAACACGCCGTCGTCCTTGTGTCCTTCCCAGGCGGCGCGGCAAGCGGCGGCCATGCCCGGGGCGCAGCGTTTCAGCTCGCACAGATACACGGAAGCCCGCAGCAAAAACATGCCGCTGTTCCACAAAAAGCCGCCCTGGGCCAGCATGGCTTCTGCTCTGGCCTGGTCGGGCTTTTCCACAAAGCGGGCCACGGCAAAACCGTCCTCGCCCAGGGGCGCGCCCTGTTCGATATAGCCGAAGCCCGTTTCCGCAGCCGTGGGTGCGATGCCAAAAGTGACGATATGCCCCTGGTCCGCCAGGCGAACGGCGCGCTCCACGCCCGCCGCAAAGGCGTCCACGTCCGCGATGGCGTGGTCCGAGGGCAGCACCAGCATGCAGGGGTCCGCGCCGTCGGCCGCCAGGGCCAGCGCGGCCAGGGCAATGGCCGGCGCCGTGTTGCGCGGGGCGGGCTCCAGCAGCACCGTGCCGCTGATCCCGCATTGGTAGAGCGCCGCATTCACATAAAAGCGGTGCGCCTCATTGCAGACGATGACGGGGGCCGCATTGGGGGCCACGGCGGCGGCACGGGCTACGGTGTCTTTGAACAGGGTACGCCCTGCGCCCAGATCCACAAACTGCTTGGGGTAGGTTTCGCGGGAAAGGGGCCAAAGCCGCGTGCCGCTGCCGCCGCACAGAATAACGGGAACTATGTCCGACATGAGTTTCTCACCAATAAGATAGATGCTGCCAAAAGTCTGTCTAAGGGGTATTTATCGGGATGCAGACGCAAGATACACCATTCCCGGGCGCGGAACAAGGTTGTGCCGCAGCCGGTTGCAGCTGACGAAGCCGCCGGATTTTGGGAGGGCCTTCCGCAGCGGCGGCCCCTGTTGGGCCTGAAGCACTGCAACTTTGCGAATATCCATTTGCAAAGATGTTACTGCGCGCACTTCAGTGTTTACCAGCCAAAGACCTTACTGGCGCCTGCGCGGCGGGCGTCTGCCCACACAGCCGCCAGAGCAATTTTACCGTTGCAGCGTCCTATCCCCGCAGGGAGAGCAGGCCATCCAGGATGGTCCAGGGATTGGGCGGGCAGCCCGGAATGAACAGGTCCACGGGCAGGAGATTGCTGACTCCTTTGTTGCACTGGGGCGCGTGGCGGAACAGGCCGCCGGAAATGGCGCACGCGCCCACGGCCAGCACCAGGCGCGGTTCCGGCAGGGCGGCGTAGGTGTCCAGCAGGGCCAGGCGCATGTTTTCCGTAACCGGGCCCGTGACGGCCAGGCCGTCCGCGTGGCGCGGGGAGGCCACAAAATCAATGCCGAAGCGGCCCAGATCGTAGACCAGGGTGGTGAGCACGTTGCAGTCCGCCTCACAGGCGTTGCAGCCCCCGGCGCTGACCTGCCGTAGTTTGAGCGACCGGCGGAAGAGGGCAAACTTTTCTCGCGCGGCCGGCGGCGCATTGTGGGCCGCCTCCTGTTTCGCAGCGGCAACGCCGGGCCGCACCAGCAGGCCCTCGCGGGTGAATGAGGCTAGGCGGTGTTCGCCCGTAAACGCAATGGCTCCCTTGGGGCAGGCGTCGCGGCAGGCCCCGCAGAAGGTGCAGCGGCCCATGTCCAGCGTGGGGGCGCCGTCCTCGGCCCCCAGGGTGGGCAGCAGCGCGCCCGTGGGGCAGATATCCAGGCAGACTCGGCAAGGGCCGCAGTCCACCGGCGTAAGCACGGGCCGCCCCAGAAAGCGGGGCGAAAGCGCGGGCTGACGCCGGGGGTAGTCCAGCGTGCGGTATTTCTGGTGCAGACGTTCCCTGATGATGCGCAGCATGGCAAGGCCTCACAAATCGTGGCCGCAGTAAGAAAGGTTGAAGCTCTTGTTGCAGAGCGGAAAGTCGGAGATCTGGTTGCCGCGCAGGGCTACGGCCAGGCCCGGCCAGTTGCGGAACGAAGGGTCCACGACCTTGTAGACCCGCAGTCCGCCGTCCGGACCGGTGACGGCCAAGTGGCAGATTTCGCCGCGCCAGCCTTCTACCTGGGCCACGGCCAGGGTGTCGGGCGGCAGGGGGGCCAGGGGCTCCGTTGCGGGGGCGGCGGCGCAGCCCGGCATGTTCGCCAAGGCGGAGAGGTCCAGCTCCAGCAGCCGCAGGGAGTCGTCCAGCTCCGCGCTGCGGACCAGGGTGCGGGCCAGCACGTCGCCGCCTTGCGCCACGCGCGGGGCGCAGCCCGCGGTGGGCAGGTCCGCCAGGGGGAAGTGGAAGCGCGCGTCCAGCGCCAGTCCGCAGGCCCGCGCCGCCGGGCCGGTCAGGCCCAGTTCCCGCGCTGTGGCCGTTGTGAGCGCGCCCGTGCCGGTGAGGCGATCCAGCACGCTCTGGCTGTGCAGCATGACGTCCACGGCCCCGCGCGCGTCGCGTCCTGCCTCGCGTACGCGGGCCAGCAGGTCGGCGCACTGCTCCGGGTCAAGGTCGTGGCCCGAGCCGCCGGGCCGCAGCAGGCCCCGGCCAAAGCGGTTGCCGCAGAGGCTGGCCGTAAGGTTGAGAAAATCGCCGCGGATGCGGCCATTCCAGGAGGACGTGGGCAGAAAGCCCGTATCGCCGGCAATGGCCCCCAGGTCACCCACATGGTTGGCGAGCCGTTCCAGTTCCAGCCCTATGCGCCGCAGGCGCTGGGCGCGCGGGGCCGCTACGCTGCCCGCCAGGCGTTCCAGCAGCACGCAGTGGGCCGTGGCGTGCCCCACGCTGGTGTCTCCTGCCGCGCACTCCAGCAGCGGCAGACGGCAGTGCGGCGGCCCCTCCAGCACGAGACGCTCCAGGCCCCGGTGTTGGTAGCCCAAGGCGATTTCCAGATGCAGCACGTTTTCGCCGTAACACTGAAAACGGAAGTGCCCTGGCTCGATGACCCCGGCGTGCACCGGCCCCACGGCCACCTCATGGATTTCTTCGCCCTTCACCCGAAAAAAGGGATAAGGGGCTGCAGCGGGCGTGGCCTGCGCCGCACAGGGGCCGCCTTCCCTCTGGGTGCGGGCTGCGGCTTCCGCCGCGTCGGGGATGCGGCGCACGGGCTTGAGCCAGGGGTGCCCCAGGGGCTCCACGCCCCACTGTTCCCAGATTTCGCGCTCAAAGAGCTGGGCTTGCGGACAGACGGACGCGAGGGAAGGAAAACTGCGCAGGGGCGGGGTGCGCAGGGCCTCCAGATAGTGTGAACTGTCCTGCGCCAGTACACAGCACAGGGTGACTTCTTCGGGTTTGTCCCTGGGGGCGTCCGCATCCGGCAGGCCGCACAGGACCAGCAGCCGCCAGCCTTCGGCCAGACGACGACGCACAGTATCGCCCAGCTCCTCTACGGAAACCGGCGGCATGCCTTTCAGGGGCACGGTATCGCGGTAGTCAAACAACATTTATTTTCTCACTTGGGCAGATTACCGTTGAGAATATGCCTTCTCAATGTTTACGGCACGCTCGTTCCGGCGCTTACCCGCACAAATACATAGCGGTACTGTCTTTATCCGTAGCTGGCGCTGCTGTCTGTGCCCGCAACTTCCTTCGTCGTGATGGGTCAAGCTCCTTCGCCGCAACGGCTGCAACTGCGCCTGCGCCCTTATCCGCCGATGAGCGCGGCGGCTCGGGTCAGAAAATTCCACAGCCCGTTGGGAATCCACAGGCCCAGGGTCAGCACGGCCAGCCCCAGCGCCAGAGGCGGCAGCACGCTGCAGGGCGCTTCCCGGCGCAGGGCGGGCATATCTGTGGGCCGGTTGCCCTGCACCATGCGCAGCACAGAAACGGAAAGCCCCACAAAAATGACGGCCAGCAAGATCAGATAGGCGGCGGCCAGCCAGGGTTGCTCCGCAGCCAGCATGCCCTTGAAGATGAGCAACTCGCTGACGAACAGCCCAAAGGGCGGCGAACCGGCTACGGCCAGGAAACCTGCGGTCCACAGTGCGGCGGTGACGGGCATGGTCCAGCGCATGCCGCGCACGTCGTAGCTGGAATAGGTGTGGTAGCGGGCCAGAATGTTGCCGGAAAGCAAAAAGAGCATGCACTTGACCAGAGAATGGCAGACCGCATGCAGCATGGCTCCGGAAACGGCCAGTCCCCCCACGCCCACGCCCAGGGCCAGAATGCCCATGTGCTCCACGCTGGAATAGGCCAGCATGCGTTTGTAGTGCCCCTGGCCTACAATAAAGATGGCGGCCGTGGCCAGCGAAAGCAGGCCCAGGACCGTGAGCATGCCGCTGGAAATCCCGCCCAGACCGGCGGCCAGCATGATCTGGTGGCCGCGCAGCATGCCCAGCATGGCGCAGTTGAGCAGCGCTCCGGAAAGCAGGGCGGAAACCAACGAGGGGGCCTGACTGTGCGCGTCGGGCAGCCAGTTGTGCAGGGGGGCAAGGCCCATTTTGGCCCCATAGCCCACCAGCAAAAAGACAAAGGCCGCCTTGAGCCAGGTGGGCTCCGCCAGGGCGGCGTTGCGCACAAACCAGCCCACCTGGTCCATGCCCTCGGCGCCCTGCGTCGTGCCCTGCGCGCCGTGAAAAGCCACGGCCAGCAGGATGTTGCCCAGCAGGGCCAGGGCAATGCCCACGGAGCAGATGATCAGGTACTTCCAGGTGGCTTCCAGCGAGCTTTTATGCCGGTGGAAATAGATCAGCGGCGCGCTGGAAAGGGTGGTGGCCTCAATGCCCACCCACTGCGCGCCCATGTGCGGCGTGACGGTCACCAAGGTCATGGCCGCCAGAAAAAAACACAGACAGGCGGTAAAGCGGCGTTCGGGCGCATTGGTAAAGTGACCGTGGTCCAGGATGTTGGTGTGTTCGCCGATGCGTTCTTCGTCGCGCAGATAGTGCACGGCGTAGACTGACGCCGCCAGAAACAGCAGACTGGCCAGGCTCAGGAACAGCGTGCCCAGCGGATCCGGGGCCAGCAGGCCGCCCAGGGCCGTGGGCTTTTCGCCCCGCGCCACGGCCGCAGCCACGGAGCCGGTCAGCACGGTGTGGCCCAGGGCCGTAAGGGGCAGGCCCAGACGGCAGACAACGGCGCGGCCCCAGAGCAGCATGAGGCAGCCCATGACCAGGGGGAGAAAAAGCAGTGCCGTCAGCATGGGCGCGTCCCGCAGAAGCAAAGGTGGGCCCCGTGGGGGGCGTGTGGTCTGTTCATGCCGTATGCCTTGCGCGTGCGGCGCCGGATCCGGAACGCTGCGCGCTTGAAATGATCAATAAAGGTGTCGGTTGCCCGGAGGCCAGCCCCCGCTGCCCGTTCTTTTGCTGCAGCCAACGCTCGCCGCCGGTCTGCCGCAGGGCAAACTTTCAGGGGCTGCCCCCTTCCGGCAAGGGCCACGCGCGCGCGGCGGCTAGTCCCGCAGACTGCGGAAGCCCGCCACGTCGATGGAGGCGAAGGAATCGCTGATGTGGTTGATGGCTATGCCCATGACAAACACGGCCACAAACACGTCCAGCAGCAGGGCCAGTTCAAACCACACCGTGCCCGCGGTCATGAGGGGCACGCCCAGCAAAAAAATGCCGTTTTCCGCCACCAGATAGCCAATAACCTGGGTAATGGCTTTGATGCGGCCCACAATAAGGATGAGCCCGCAGAACACTGTGGTCAGGCCGGCCGGCAGGAGCATGGGCGGAAACAGGCCCTGCGGCATGACAAGTTTGCCGTCCAGCCAGATGGCAAAGGCCAGCCCGGCCATGCCCGCCAGTACGCAGAGGCCCACGCGGCGGGCCGGACAAATCAGCGCGGCGGCGGGCAGGCGGCTTTGGGTGCGCCAGAGCAGGCCGGGCAGCAGCGCGCCCTTGATGAGCAGCACGGCCCCGGCCAGCAGGCTGTGGTCCAGACTCAGCAACAGGGCGGCCAGCAACAGTCCCTGCAGGGCCGTCAGGCGCGTCATGCCCGCCACGCGCCGCGTGCCCAGCATGAGAAAGTTGCTGAGCACCAATAGAAAAAGGCAGGATTGCAGCAGCGTGTCCATGTTCACCTCGCCTGAATCAGGATAAGGGCCAGAGCGGCCATGACCGCCGCGCCGCCCAGCAGCCAGGGCACCCGTTCCATGCGCAGGCGGGCCATGACCGATTCTACCACGCCCACGATCACGGCCAGCAGCAGCACGGTGACGAGCCGCAGCCCGGCTTGTTGCCAGGCGGGCAGGGCAGGGATGAGCAGGCCCGCCGTCAGGGCGGCGAAAAACCAGAGCTTGAGGGCTGATCCGTAGAGGATGCAGGCCAGGTTGGGGCCGGAGTGGTCCAGCACCATGACTTCATGGATCATGGTCAGTTCCAGATGGGTGTTGGGGTCGTCCACCGGGATGCGGCAGTTCTCCACCAGCAGCAGGATGAAAAAGATGGCGGGCAACAGGAGCAGGGCTCCGTTGCCCCGGAGCCACGCGCTGGTGGTCTGCCCGCCGAACATGGCGGAGAGGGTAAAGGCCGTGTCCGTACCCCGGCCCAGGTCCAGACAAAGGCTGGTAAGGGCCATGAAGGCCAGAAACAGGACCGGTTCCGCTAAAGCGGAAAAGGTGGCTTCGCGGCTGGCGCCCATGCCCTCGAAGGCCGAGCCCGTGTCCAGGGCCGCCAGCATGAGGGCAAAGCGCCCCATGCCCAGCAGGTAGGCCGCCAGCAGCACGTCGCCCGTAAAGGCCAAGGGCGAGACCGCACCGCCCAGGGGCAGCAGGGCCAGAGCGCAGAGCGCGCCGGCCAGGCCAATGGCGGGTGCGGCGGCAAAAATCCAGGTGGTGGTGCGGCTGCGCGCCTCGCCCTTGCCCAGCAGTTTGGCCAGGTCGTAGTAGGTCTGCAGCAGGGGTTTGCCGTGGCGTCCGGCAAAGACGGCTTTGACCCGGTTGATGATGCCGGGCAGGAGCGGGGCCAGCAGCAGGGCCAGTGCAAACTGAAACAGATAGACTGCGGCGTTGTTCATGAACGCAGCCCCCAGACCAGCAGGGCCACCAGGGTGGCCAGAATATAAAGGATATAGAGGTGGATCTTGCCGTGCTGGATGACCTTGCAGGCATTGCACAGGCTTTCCACAGCTGTGAACAGAGGGGTGAACAGTCCGCTGCGCAGGCGGTCCGGCGCGCTGACATACAGCTCGCCCGTCTGTGGGAACAGGCCGGAATCCATCTCCAGGCGGGTTTTCAGGCCCATGACCGGAGCAAAAATTTTGGCCGTGGGTTCGGAAAAGCCCGCGTCGGTGTACTGGATGCGCGGCGATGCCCCCTGAAAGCCGCAGCCCCAGGTGGGCACGGCCTGCACCGGGCGTTTTTTGAGCAGCAAACGCCGCGCCAGCAACAGGAGCAGCGTCAGGGCCAGACCCGCGCCGCCCACCTGGGCCACGGCCGTCATACTCAAACGGGCCTGGGTCAGCCCGGCGCGGCCCGCATCCGCCAGGGACGCGGGCAGGGGCAGGGCGCTCTGGGCGGCTGCGGCGGCCAGGTCAAACAGCCACGGTCCGGCCAGTCCGCCGCCGAGGCAGAGCGCGGCGGGCAGGGCCAGGGGCCAGAGCGTCCGCCAGGAACACGGGTGGGCCGTGGCCGCAAAGGGCGAACGCGGCTCACCGAGAAAGGTGATGCCGTAAGCCTTGGCGTAGAGGGCCGCCGCCAGGCCGCTGATGGCCGCCAGTCCGGCCAGGGCCAGCAGCAGGCCCATCTGGCGTTCCACGCCCGACAGGGTGGGGGCGTCCAGCAGGGCCAGGGCCAGAGCTAATTCGCCCGTAAAGCCGTTCAGGGGCGGCAGGCAGGCAATGGCGGCCGCGCCTACGGCAAAAAAGGCCCCCAGCAACGGCAGCCGCCGTTGCAGACCGCCCAACAGGGGCATGCGCACCGTGCCCGTGGCGTGCAGCACTTCGCCCGCGCAGAGAAACAGCAGGCCCTTGAAGGCCGCGTGGTTGCACATGTGCAGCAGCGCGCCGCCGAAGCCCAGGACGGCGATCCAGGCATTGCCGTTGGCCTGTCCCACCAGCCCCGCGCCCAGGCCCAGGACCATGAGGCCTATGTTCTCCACGCTGGAATAGGCCAGCAGGCGCTTCAGGTTGCTTTGCGCGGCGGCCTTGAGAATGCCCATAAGCCCGGTGGAAAGGCCCAGCAGCAGCAGGGCCCAGCCCCACCATTCCGGAGCCGCGCCCGCCGGGGCCAGCAGGCCGAGCGTGCGGGTCAGGCCGTACAGTCCGGCGTTGATCATGGCCCCGGAAAGCAGGGCGGAAACGTGGCTCGGCGCGGCGGGGTGGGCTTCGGGCAGCCAGACGTGCAGGGGCGCAAGCCCGGCCTTGGCCCCGAAGCCGAGGACGGCCAGGATGAAGAGGGCCGTAAGCGTGCCCGTGCCGGTCGTGCCCAGCGTCAGGGGCAGCGCGCCGCCCGGCAGCAGGGTGGTTGCGCCCGTGGTCTGCCAGAGCAGGACGAAAAAGGCCAGCAGAGCCACGGCCCCCAGGTGGGCCGCCACCAGGTAGATCCAGGAGGCGTCGCGCACCCGGCTGTCGCCATCGTTGAAATCAATGAGAAAAAAGGGCGCGAGGGACATGATTTCCCACGAGGGCAAAAAAAGCACGGCGTCGCGTGCGGTCATGACCAGGGCCAGGCCCAGCAGCAGCAAGAGGAAGAAAAACCAGTGTGCGCCCAGGTTGTGACGTCTGGGATTCTCATGCCGCAGGGCCAGACCGCCGGCAACGGCGCAGACCATGCCCAGGCCGAAGACCGGCAGCAGGAACAGGCGGCTCAGGGCGTCCAGCCCCAGGTCGCACGCGCCCACGGGCAGCCCCATGGGCAGGCGCACGGCAAGGACGGAGCTCCACGGCCCGACAGCCACGGCGTAAAGCCCTGTAAGGCAGGCGGCGACGGCCCCGTATGGGCCCACCAGGTTGGCCGCGCGGCCAACGGCCCTGGAAGGACGGCACACGGCCAGCAAGGCGCAGAGGGCTGCGGCGGCCACAAGAATGCAGAGAGCCAGAATGAAAAGAAACATGTGGCGTGCGCCTAGGCTGCCGCGCGTCCCGGCCGCATCCGGAAGTGCGGGCGCGCGTCAGGACACGCCGGACCGTTCACGGCCGGAGCGTGTGTATGTGTGGACATGGTTCCCCCTCCCCAGACAGGCGTGGCCGCCCAAGGCAACCACAAAGCGGAGGCAGCATAGCCCTTATGTTCGGGCAAAGCAATGGCGGGAGGGCAGATAATTGCTGTGGTGCGGGGCGGGGGAGGCGTTCGGCCTGCCGCGCATATGGTTCGCTGCAGCGGAGGCCCGTCGGCGCTACAGGCCGTCCGGGAGCTTGGAGCGCATCATCTCTCTGCGGTCGAATTTTTGGCCGTCCGCCATAAACGTGCCGTCGCCCACGGCGTGGAGGGTGCGCTTTTCGTGGCGGGAGGCATCCAGATAGGCGGCAATGCCTTGCAGAATAAGGATATTGTGCTCTTCCAGCACGGCAGTGACACGGCATTCAATGTTGGCCAGGCACTCTTTAATCAAGGGGGCGCGCACCTGCGCAGCGGGCAGGGCGGTGAGCCCGAAGCGGGCAAACTTGTCCGTATTCCGCCCGGAGCAGGTGCCGATGCCCACCGCCGTGTTGAGCCGGTCCACGGTGGGGATGGCCAGCACGCATTGGCGGGTGGTGATGAGCGCCGCGTAGGAGTAGTTCCACGGGCCCGTGGCTATGGCGAAGCCGGCCGCGAAATCCAGAACCATGGTCCAGGTGATGGTCATGACGTTGTTTTTGCGGCCGTCGTAGGTGGTGACCAGGACGACCGGCCCCGGTTCCAGCAGCGTAAAGGCTTTGTGGAGCGGAAAAGGCTGCATGCGCGCCCTCCCGGATTTGCCGTGCCGTGTGTTGCGGCGCGAATCTGAAAAGAGCCTAGAGCAGTTAGCGAATGAAATGAGCTAACTGCTCTGCAAGAATTTTCTTGAAA
>ERZ836877.5036-NODE-5036-length-12941-cov-4.601506_pt1 | contig 12941 bp, 13 predicted proteins | sample MGYA00519469_ERZ836877 | MGnify/ENA primary metagenome ERZ836877 (study PRJEB31850, sample SAMEA3708809) | human gut metagenome | biome: human gut; feature: human-associated habitat; material: faeces | place: China | collected 2014 ... | reverse complement strand
AGCCGCTAACGGCTGCCTTACCTTACCGTTGCGAAAAATCTACCACTTTATCGACAATCTCGGGCTACAGCAAGCCTGAAGCAGTTCTCTCAAATAACGGGAACCGGTCATCTCAAATGCTGTTCTTCTGTGATTTTTGACAATTTCCAACAGAAAACTTCTGTTCCAATCATAGATATTACGGCTTGCAATCCGGAACCGGCTTCTGTATAATAAACCAGATAAATTTCTTAGGAGGTAACACCATGATGCAGTCCAGTATGAGTATGCGAAGCGCCGTTTCCTCCATTTTCGGGATTCATGGTCCCGTCATTTCCATTTCCCTTTTTTGACCGGCTATAGGAGCCGGTATTTTTATGCCTGTTTGCGGACCGCCGCAGGAACCTGGTCTATTTATATAATTTAGATAGAAGATTTGTGTGTTACGAGAGGAGAAAAACATGAACGAGAAAAAGAAACCCATCCTCGGTCAGGAAGCCGTGACCGACGCCCGCACCCTGGGCACCCCCCGTATGCTGATTTTAGGCTTGCAGCATCTGTTCGCCATGTTCGGCGCCACCGTGCTGGTGCCCATTCTGGTTCAGGGCTACGGCCTGCCCCTGAGCATCCAGACTACCCTGCTGATGGCCGGTCTGGGCACTCTGCTGTTCCATGTGTGCACCAAGTTCAAGGTCCCCGCTTTCCTGGGCTCCTCCTTCGCCTACCTGGGCGGCTTCTCCACCGTGGCTTCCATGCCCGCCTATGACGGTCTGGATCCCGAGCTGAAGCTGGCCTACGCTCTGGGCGGCATTGTTATCGCCGGTCTCCTGTATCTGGTGCTGGCTCTGCTGTTCAAGGTCCTGGGGGCCAAGACGGTCATGCGTTACTTCCCCCCCATCGTCACCGGCCCCATGATCATCATGATCGGCCTGAACCTCTCCGGCTCCGCCATTACCAATGCTTCCTCCTGCTGGTGGCTGGCTCTGGTCGCCATGGCTATCATCGTGGTGGCCAACATCTGGGGCAAGGGCATGGTGAAGATCATCCCCATCCTGCTGGGCGTGGTAGGCAGCTACATTGTGGCGGTCATCGCCACCGCCTGCGGCGCTCAGCTGCCTGACGCCAACGGTGTCATGCAGCCCCTGGTGAACTTCGCCTCCGTGGGCGAGGCCCACCTGATCGGCCTCCAGAAGTTCATCATCGCCAAGTTCGACGTTTCCGCCATCCTGGTGATGGCCCCCATCGCCATCGCCGCCATGATGGAGCACATCGGTGATATCTCCGCCATTTCCTCCACCACCGGCCACAACTTCATCGAGGACCCCGGCCTGCACCGCACCCTGATGGGCGACGGTCTGGCTACCGCCTTCGCCGGTATGTTCGGCGGCCCCGCCAACACCACCTACGGCGAAAACACCGGCGTGCTGGCTCTCTCCAAGGTCTACGATCCCCGCGTGATCCGTCTGGCTGCCGTCTACGCCATCATCCTCAGCTTCTCCCCCAAGTTCGACGCGCTGGTGAACTCCATCCCCTCCGCCATCGTGGGCGGCGTCAGCTTCATCCTCTACGGCATGATCTCCGCCGTGGGCGTCCGCAATATCGTGGAAAATCAGGTTGATCTGACCAAGTCCCGGAACCTGATCATTGCCGCCGTCATGTTTGTCAGCGGCCTCGGCTTCAGCTCCGTGGGCGGCGTGACCTTCACCGTGGGCGGTGCGGCTGTGACTCTGTCCGGTCTGGCCATCGCTGCTCTGTGCGGCGTGATCCTCAACGCCATTCTGCCCGGCAATGACTACGAGTTCGGCATCAGCGTCGATGGCGATAAGTCCGCCGACCTGGGCAGCTACTAATTTCTGACAGCACTTTTCCAACAGGGAACGCCAAAAAGCGGCGTTCCCTGTTCTTTTCGCAAAATATAAACATTTTGTGAGGAAACCGTTGACAAGTTCGAAAATTCACTTATAATAGGGAAGGATACAACTGGATAACGCATGATAGAGGCGCGGCTGATAAGAGTAACCATCCGGCAAACAGGCATAGAGGATGGGGAAAGGGTCAGCCGCCGAAGGGCCGTACCGCTGCCTGGCGGGTCGGTGCCTGGGCCGTCGGAAAATATCCGCCGGACTGTCGCCCGGAAACGGGCGGGGCGCTGTCATGGATCTGTTTGGTGAAATGAGACCTTCAAATGGAGTCATGGCGGAATGTCATGACTCCATTTTTTGTTCTGAAACACAATGTGCTTTGACAGGATGGAGTTCACGCGTATTCTCCGGTTGCATGGGCTGCGGCCCAAAAATGAAAGGAGAATCTCCATGAAAAAGCATCCCCTACTGCGGACGGCCCTGCTGGTCATGACCGCCGCCGCGCTGCTGTGTGTCAGCGCTCTGGCTGTTGAGGACGGCGCATCCACCAACAGCATGTACGGCACGTTCTGGGCGCTGGTCCCCCCCGTCATCGCCATCACCTTGGCCCTCATCACCAAGGAAGCTTACAGCTCCCTGTTCATTGGCGTTACGGTGGGTGCTCTGTTCTCTCAGGGCTTTTCCCCCATCGGCGCGCTGAACATGATTGTCAACGACGGTCTGGTGGCCGCCATCAAAGACAACGCCGGTATCTTCCTGTTCCTTGTCCTTCTGGGCATCATTGTGGCGCTGGTAAACGCCGCCGGCGGCTCCGCTGCCTTCGGCCGCTGGGCATCAAAAAACATTAAGACCAAGGTGGGGGCTTCCCTTGCTACCTTCCTGCTGGGCATTCTGATCTTCATCGATGACTATTTCAACTGCCTCACCGTGGGCACCGTCATGCGGCCCGTCACCGACAGCCATCGGATCTCCCGTCCCAAGCTGGCCTACCTCATTGACGCCACCGCCGCCCCCGTGTGCATGATCGCCCCCATCTCCTCCTGGGCCGCCGCCGTTTCCTCCACCGCCGAGGGTCTGGACACCGGCATCAGCGGCATCCAGCTCTTCATCAAGGCCATTCCCTACAACCTCTACTCCCTGCTGACCTTCGTCTTTATCATCGCCCTGTCCTTTATGCAGTTTGATTACGGCCCCATGCGGGCCTATGAGCGCAAGGCCCGGGAGACCGGTGACCTCTCCGCTCTGGAAAACGCGGAGGATGAAGCCGTAAACCCCAAGGGTAAGGTCATCGACCTGCTGCTCCCTGTTCTGGTGCTGATCGCCGTGTGCACCACCGGCATGATCTATGTGGGCGGCTTCTTCGGCGTGGACGCCTGGGGCGGAACCGACTGCGCCGGAGACTTTATCGGCGCCTTCGGCAACACCGACGCTTTCATGGGTCTGCCCTGGGGCGGCATCATTGCTCTGCTCTTCACCGTCATCTATCTGGTGGCCCGCCGGGTCATCACCTTCAAGGACGCCATGGCCTGCATCCCCAAGGGCTTCAACGCCATGATCTCCCCCATTCTGATCCTGACCCTGGCCGTCTCTCTGAAGGCTACCATCACCTCTCTGGGCGCCAGCATCTATGTCCATGACCTCATGGAAGGCGCCGCCGCTACGCTGTACTCTATGCTCCCTGCCGTGATTTTCGTGGTGGCCTGTATTCTGGCCTTCGCCTCCGGCACCTCCTGGGGCACCTTCGGCATCCTGATCCCCATTGTTACCGCTATTTTCCCCGCTTCCAGCGAGCTGCTCATCATCGGTATCTCCGCCTGCTGTGCCGGCGCTGTGATGGGTGACCACTGCTCCCCCATCTCCGATACCTCCATCATGGCCTCCGCCGGCGCCCAGTGTGACCATCTGGAGCACGTTGCCACCCAGATCCCCTATGTGCTGACGGTGGCCGGTGTCTGCGTGGTTGGCTTCATCGTGGCCGGTTTCGTCCAGAACGTGTATATTACCTGGACCGTCAGCTTTGCGCTGATGCTGTGCGTTCTGTTCGTCATCCGCAGCATGGAGCGCCGCAAGGCCGCGTAAACTCATTGAAAAAGTGCCTTTCCATTCGTGGAAAGGCACTTTTCTTTTTGCGGCGGATATGGTATGATGGCCCACAGCAAATAGGAAAGGACCGAAACGATGCAAGCCTTTGAACTGACAATTTTGAACTGGATACAGGCTCACCTGCGCTGCGGCGTTCTGGATGCCGTCATGGTGCCAGTCAGCCGGATCTGCGACCACGGTGAGGTGTGGATCTTACTGGCGGCGATCCTGCTGGCGATCCCCAAAACCAGAAAGCTGGGAGCCTGCGTGGCCTGCGGGTTGGTTCTGGATCTCTTGTTCTGCAACCTTGCTCTCAAGCCGCTCATCGGACGGATGCGGCCCTTCGCCGTCAGCCCCGGCGTTTCCCTGCTGATCCCGCCCCCCACTGACGCCTCCTTCCCCTCCGGCCACACGGCAGCCTCCTTCGCATCGGTGGCCGCGCTGAAAACAGCGAACAGCCGCCTTTGGAAGCCAGCACTGGCGCTGGCCGTGGTCATCGCCCTGTCCCGGCTGTACCTCTACGCCCACTGGCCCACAGATATTCTGGGGGGCGCCGCCGTGGGTATTCTGGCAGGTTGGCTGGGAACAAAGCTGGCGCAGTCATTCCCCCGGAAAAAAGTGTAAAAAAGGCCCGGAAACATCTAACGTGTTTCCGGGTTTCTTTATTTCTTCCTTTTTTCAGGGAGATCCGGGCCGTTTTCACGGGCCTGCTGGAGGTAATCGTGATCTTCATTTTTCTTGCTGGGCACAAAGTTCAGCGCCGCTGCCCGCTTCTTGCCCTTGCTCCGGGCGTAGAAATACCCGGCCACGGAGAACACCACCGCGCCCACGAAATTCACCAGCAGGTCTTTCATGGTGTCGATGAGTCCAATATCCAGATAGCCGCCCAGGCCCAGATTCTCGCCGTTGATGACCACATCGTGGATCTCCTTCACCGCCACTACCTTATTGGTCCGGGTAGGGTCCAGGCTGGCGGAGTAGATGGCGTTGATGACGGTATCCCGCTGCATATCCGTATGGAAGAACCAGTCCATGCCGAACTCAAAAAATTCCCACAGAACGCCGATGGTCATGGAAAAGCAAAACGCAACCATGGCCAGAAAGAATGGCGACAGATCGAAGGTCAGCTTTTCATTGTCGTTGAGCAGCAGCACCAGAGAAAAGCCCACCGCCGCCGCCAAAAAGCCGTTGATGGTGTGGAGCATGGTGTCCCAATGGGGCACGTTGACATAGAAAGCATTGACCTCTCCCAAGATCTCTGCCGCAAAAATGAAGCAGAGGATCGTAATTTCCAGGGGCGGCGGCAGCTCGATCCGCAGCCGGACCTGCACCCAGCTTGGCACATATAGCAGCACGATGGTCAGAATACAGAAAAACGCACCCTCGTAGTTATCCAGAATGATCTGGCGCACCAGAGACACGATCACCAAGGCCCGCAGAATATAAAAGACGATGAACGAGCTCTTGTGTTCCCGCAGTTCCTTGTCCATGGCCTGCTTGAACGTCTTTTTCAGCCAGCCCCGCTCTTTTCTTGTTTTTTTCAATATGGTTCCTCCTGTCCGGCGGCTGTGACCGCTCATCATTGCAACAGTATACCACAAAAAGCGACTTGCGACAAGATAAACCGGTCAGGCACTTGGCTGCCTTTGCACAATCAGCGGTCACCTGACACCGGCCAGACGGCAGCCCGCAGGGCTTCAAGGTCATGGGTCACCGCCAAAAAACGGAGGGAGCACACCGCGTCGGCGGTAAAGGCCAACAGCAGCCACCACGTCACACCGATGGGAACACGGTCCGCCAGCGCCACCACCGGCGGCGTCACCAGATAGACAGCCGGGAACAGCAGCAGTCCCCACGCCAGAGAAAAGGGCAGACACACCCGGCCCCGCAAATTCCCAAAGACCCCGGTGTAGTCCCAGAAAGACACGCTCAAAAAGGTCTCCCCCCACCAGTGGTAAATATACTCCACGGCGGTGGCGGTCAGACAACCCCAGATGTAGAGCGGCCGCCCGGAGCCAAGGTTCGGCGGCAGGGCCAGCACCGCCGCCATACCCAGTCCGTACACCGGGCAGAAAGGCAGGACCAGCAGACACCGTCTCCTCCGCCGGGGAGACCGGGTCACGGCAGCAAACAGCCGCTCCAGCCCCCATCCCAAAAGGCTGAAGCTCCAGAAAATCCACAAAAATTCCGCCATGTGCCGCCCTCCCTTGCTTGATGCCCTGTCAGTATCGGCAGACCGCCACTGCCTTATACGCTTGCACGGGAGAAAACAATATGCTATACTCAAGCAAGGCTATTTTAGAAAGGCAGGGATACCATGGCAGATAGCTGGGAGCGCTTAAAACAGGACTGCGGCGCCTGCCGGGGCTGCGCACTGGCGGACACCCGGACCCATGTGGTGTTTGGGGACGGCTGCGAGACGGCGGAGATCATGCTCATCGGCGAAGGCCCCGGCCAGCACGAGGACGAGCAGGGTATTCCCTTTGTAGGCCGGGCCGGGCAGCTGCTGGACGATATGCTGGAGATCATCCATCTGGACCGCACCAAGGTCTACATCGCCAACGTGGTGAAGTGCCGCCCGCCTCAGAATCGGGACCCTCTGAATGTCGAACAGGATGCCTGCATCGGCTATCTGCGGCGGCAGGCAGCACTGATGAAGCCCAAGATCATCGTCTGTCTGGGTCGGATTGCTGCCAAAGCCATCATCAAAGAAGATTTCAAGATCACCCAAGAGCACGGCCAGTGGTTCCAGCGAGGCGGGGTGCAGATGACCGCCATCTATCACCCGGCGGCGCTGCTGCGGGATGAGCAGAAGCGCCCGGAGACCTTTCTGGATTTGAAAAGCATTCAAGCCAAGGTCCGGGAGCTGTGCGAGCATACTGAATGTTAAAAAGGTACGGGAACTTACGTTCCCGCACCTTTTTCATTTTTGATTTCAATTCTCAGGCTGTGGCGATTATGTCCCGGTTCAGCACAAAGTATTCCACGCCGGAATACAGGGTGGTGATGGCGATCACTGCCACGCACACGGTATTGAGCCAGCCGGGGATGGGCAGGAACATGAGCACAATGCACACCATGGTGCTGGCCGTCTTCACCTTGCCGGACCAACCGGCGGCGATAACCCGGCCCTTATCACTGGCGATCATCCGCAGGCCGCTGACGGCAAACTCCCGGACAAGGACGATCAGCAGCGCCCAAGCAGGCATCTGGCCGATCTCCACGAACCAGAGCAGTGCCGCCGTCACCAGCATTTTATCCGCCAGAGGATCGGCAAACTTGCCGAAATCCGTGACTAAGTTGTACTTTCTGGCGATTTTCCCGTCCAGCAGATCGGTGAAGCTGGCGACGATGAAAATGGCCACCGCCACCCAGGTAGCGCCGGGGAAGTCCCAGTACAGCACCACCATAAACACCGGGATCAGCAAGATCCGCAGCATGGTCAGTTTATTGGGTAAATTCATAATATACGTCCTTTCGCAGGGTTTTCAAGGAAAAACAATCACCTTCACACAAGCTCGCCGGTGGTCTCACCGTCCATGGTGCCGGTCAGGCGGACGTTCACAAAGGTTCCGGGTACGATCTCACTGTCGGCGGTGAACCAGATCCGTCCGTCGATGTCGGGGGACTCAGCATAGCTGCGTCCGTAGAACATCTGAGCCTGAGAATCGTACCCCTCGCAGAGGACCTCCCGCTCTTCACCTAAGATGGAGTCATTGTAGGCGTCAATGATGTCAGACTGGACATCCACCGCCAGCTCCGCGCGGCGCTGGGCCTCTTCCATGTCCACGTGCTCCATGAGGGCCGCCTTCGTGCCGTCCTCCGGGGAGAAGGGGAACACACCCGCCCGCTCGATGCGGACCTCCCGCAGGAAGTCGCACAACTCCTCAAAGGCCGCGTCATCCTCGTAGGGCAATCCCGCAATGAGGCTGGTCCGCAGCACCAGACCGGGAACCTTCTCCCGCAGCTTTTTCAGCAGGGCCAGCAGGTCCGCCTTGGTGTCCCGGCGGTTCATGGCCTTTAAAATGGTATCGTTGCAGTGCTGGATGGGAATATCCAGATACTTCACGATCTTCGGCTCGCTGGCGATCACGTCGATCAGCTCGTCGGTGGTGTCCGTGGGGTAGAGGTAATGGAGCCGGATCCAATGGAAGTCCAGCTTGCAAAGCTCCTTCAGCAGCTTCGCCAGCTGATGCTCACCGTTGAGGTCCGTGCCGTACCGGGTGATGTCCTGCGCGATGACGATCAGCTCCTTGACCCCGGCAGAGGCCAGCTCCGCCGCCTCGTCCAGCAGCTCGTTCATGGGACGGCTGCGGTACTTTCCCCGGAGAGAGGGGATCACGCAGTAGGCGCAGTGGTTGTCGCAGCCCTCGGCGATCCGCAGATAGGCGTACCAAGGGGGGGTGGACAAAATGCGCTCGCCGCTTTGGTTGGCAGTGTGGATATTCCCCAGATGGCAGGGTTTTTCGCCCTTTTCCATCACCTCGGCGATGGCCGTGGCAATGTCGCCGTAGCTGCCGGTACCCAGCAGGCCGTCCACCTCCGGCAGCTCGTGGAAAATATCCTCTTTATAGCGCTGGGTCATGCAGCCGGTGACTAAGATCTTTTTCACCTGCCCCGCCTTTTTCAGCTCCGCCATCTCTAAAATGTTCTCGATGGCCTCCTCGCAGGCGGACGCCAGAAAGCCGCAGGTGTTCACCACCACCACGTCGCAGCCCTCCGGCTGGGCCTGAATGGAGTAGCCTGCCTCGGCGCACAGAGCCATCATCTGCTCGCAGTTCACCTGATTCTTGGCGCAGCCAAGGGAAATGAATGATACATTATAGCTCAAAATGGATTCCTCCGGTATGATCGAATACGCCCCTCCGGGCGGAAATAACGAATGCGCAATCAGAACCAAAAATTTCACAGTCTTTGAGGCTGATCCTCGGCTCCGCGGATATAACCTCCGGGATCACTCCTCCCAGATCTCAGAACCATAGCGGCCCCAGGCGGACTTCACCTCGCCCCAAGAAAACCCCCGGCGCAGAAGGGCGTCCGTCAGCCGCTTCTTCTCCTTATCCTCCGGGGACCGGCCGTGGAGCTTGCTTTGCAAAAAGCGGTCGATCTGCTCCCCGTCCGAGGGCAGCTCGTCCAGCGCCTCGTCCCAAAGCTCCTGAGGCACGCCCTTTTCCCGCAGCTTTTCTCTGGCCCGCCGGGGACCGTATCCCATATCGCCGCAGTGCCGCACCAGTGCGGCGGCATAGGCGCCGTCATCCAGCGCGCCGATGGCCTCCAGCCACTCTCCGGCATAGCGGGCCTCAGTCTCTGAGGCTCCCTTTTCCTGCAATTTCTTCTCCAGGTCCCGGCGGCTCATGGCCCGACGGCCAACGAGGTCCGCCGCCGTGGTCTTGATGTTGGACACCCCGGCGGCCTCCTTCAGCCGCGTCAGGGTTTCCTCGTCCAATTCATCGCCGGAGCGCAGACCAAAGGTCAGCAGCTCCTGCTCCGTCACCTTCAGCAGACTGCCGTCTGCCAGAAATACCAGCACCCGCCCCCGCTTATGCTTGGAGGCTTCAATGCGGTCAATCCTCATCGTTGAAATCGTCGGCGGAGACGTTCACCGCCTTGCCGGCGGCCTTGGCAGCGGCGATCCGGGACTGGTTGCCCATCAGCTTATCGAAATTGGCCCGGATCTGCGCCTCCACATCGGCGGCAATATCGGGATTTTCCTCCAGATACTTCTTGGCGGCGTCCCGGCCCTGACCGATGCGGACCTCGCCCATGGAGAACCAGGAACCGGCCTTGGTGATGATACCCAGCCGGACGCCCAAGTCGATCAGTTCGCCGGTGTGGGCGATGCCCTCGCCGTACATAATGTCGAATTCCGCCTCCCGGAAGGGTGGCGCCACTTTATTTTTCACGACCTTGGCCCGGGTGCGGTTGCCCACCACCTCGCCGCCGTTTTTCAGCGCCTCAATCCGGCGGACGTCGATGCGGACGGAGGCGTAGAACTTCAGCGCCCGGCCGCCGGTGGTCACCTCCGGGTTGCCGTACATGATGCCCACCTTTTCCCGCAGCTGGTTGATGAAGATGACGATGCAGTTGGTCTTGCCGATGGCGCCGGTGAGCTTCCGCAGGGCCTGGCTCATCAGCCGGGCCTGCAGGCCCACATAACTGTCGCCCATTTCGCCCTCGATCTCCGCCCGGGGCACCAGGGCCGCCACGGAGTCCACCACCACCACGTCAATGGCGCCGGAGCGGACCAGGGCCTCGGTGATCTCCAGCGCCTGCTCGCCGGTGTCCGGCTGGGCGATCAGCATGTCCTCCACCTGGACGCCCAGTGCCCGGGCATAGGTGGGGTCCAGGGCGTGCTCTGCGTCCACAAAGGCCACCTCGCCGCCCCGCTTCTGGGCCTCCGCGACCACGTGCAGAGCCAGGGTGGTCTTGCCGGAGGACTCCGGCCCGTAGATCTCCACAATCCGCCCCTTGGGCAGGCCGCCGATGCCCAAGGCCACGTCCAGGGACAGAGAGCCGGTGGGGATGTAATCCACGTTCAGCTCCGCCTTGTCGCCGAAGCGCATAATGGCGCCCTTGCCGTACATCCGCTCGATCTGGGCCATGGCCGTGTCGATGGCCCGCTTCTTATCGTCCGCCGGAGCCGCGTTGGGCAGCGGCGCTTTCTCTCTCGCCATTGTATTCTCCTCCTGATTCTCTATAAAAACTCTTTATTTCAACTCATCTGTAAGTCCCTTACTTCTCTGAGAGAGTCCCCAGCAGAGGGATCCAAACAGCATCCCTCCATACACGATCACCGCGCGGCCGCCAGGCAGCGTCTCCCGGACAGGGTCCCAATACTCAGGCGCATAACTGGACGGGCCTGTTTCAACCGCTGCAAAAAGGTTAGGTCACCGCTGTGGCCGCCATGGAAAGGGCTGACGCCCTATACGCCGTATAACGCGGCTTGGGCGAGTGCTTAACGAAACCCCGGCGCATCAGCGTCCAGCCCGACACCAGGGGCCCGGCCCACAGCAGGGTCGGACTTCCCGCCTCCTGCACATAAAACGGCAGCCCCACCATTGCCGTTCCTTTCTCTAAACGTCAGAGCTCTGTACACAGCGTTCCGAATACCACCCGGGGGATGTCGTGGTGGTCCTTCACCACCTGGATATCCCCGAAGCCCTGGGTCCGCATGATCCGCAGCACGTTGTCCGCTTGACCGATGCCCACTTCAAAATACAGACGGCCGCCGGGAGCCAGGGCCTCCTTCCACTTCTCGGAGATGCTCCGGTAGAAGTCCAGGCCGTCCTCGCCGCCGTCCAGGGCCAGATGGGGTTCATAGTCCTTGACGGAGGTGTCCAGCGTCTCGATGTCCGCCCGGGGGATATAGGGGGGATTGGACACGATGCACTGGAACTCTCCCAGGGATTTCTCCGGCTTTTCCCGGGCGTCCGCCTGCATGGGCACCACCCGGGCGGTAAGGCTGTTGCGGCGGACGTTCTGGCGGCAGATCTTCAGGGCCCCGTCAGACCACTCCCCCAGCACCACCCGGGCCTGGGGCACTTGGGCCGCCACCGCCAGCCCGATGCAGCCGCTGCCGGCGCACAGGTCCAGCACCCGGCATTCCCCCAAGGTCTTGATATAGCCAATGGCCTGCTCCGCCAGCACCTCCGTGTCCGGCCGGGGAATCAGCACGTCCCGGGAGATGTCCAGCGGGAGCCCATAGAACTCCCACTCACCGATAAGGTATGCCACCGGCTCGCCCTCCAGATGCCGCCGCACCAGGTCCCGGACCCGGTGCTCCAGCTCCGGGGAGGCGTACAGTCCCCCATCCCGGGCCAGCTCCTCCCGGCTCTTGTTAGTGCCGAAGCAAACCAACTCCCGGGCCTCCAGCGTGGCCTCCTCGATCCCTGCCCTCCGCAGCTGCTGGCGGATATCCAAATACAAATTGTTGTATGTCGTCGCCATAATACGCCTCATTATCAAAAATTCACCATTCGTCTTTCCCTTTTTCACTGGGCAAGACCAGCTCCAGGGACCGGATGGCGCACTCGATCATGGAGTCGTCCGGCTCATTGGTGGTGAAGTTCTGCATCCACATTCCGGGGGCCGTCAGGATTTTGGCCAGCCGACTGTCCTGCACGTGGCGGCCCACCCAGCGGTTGAACTCATAGGTAATGCCCACCACCAGAGGCAGCAGAATCAGATGTGCCAGTGTCCGCAGCCAGACATTGGTGATGGGCCAGATGCCGAACACCACACTGGACACCAGGATGGACACAAAGATCACCACGAACAGAAAGCTGGTGCCGCACCGGGGATGGTGCCGGGGCTGAATGCGGACATTCTCCACCGTCAGGGGTAGCCCCGCCTCGTAGCAGAAGATGGTCTTGTGCTCCGCCCCGTGGTACTGGAACACCCGGTAGATGTCCTTCTGCTTGGAGCAGAAGATCAGATACAGTAGGAAGATAGCCACCTTCAGCACGCCTTCGATCAGGTTCCGGCCCCACATGGGGAAGTCCGGGAAGAAGTGCAGCAGCCCACCGGTGAGGAAGGTGGGCAGCACCAGAAAGAGGAAGATGGACAGGCCGATACCCAGCAGCACAGAGAGGCCCACGATCAGCCCCTCCAGCTTCTTGTTGGAAAAGGTCCGGTCCAGCCACTGTTCAAATTTGGAGGGCTCCGTGGTCTCCTCCTCCGGATAGAAGTCCGCGGAGTACATCAGCGCCTTCACGCCGTTGACCATGGAGGAGAGGAAGTTGACGGTGCCTCGGATCAGGGGCCAGCCTAAAATAGGATGCCGGTCCTTGATGAGCCGCAACTCCTCCACCTTCTCCACCAGATTGCCCTCCTGGTCCCGGACCACGATAGCCTGCTTCTCCGGGCCCCGCATCAGAATGCCTTCAATGAGTGCCTGTCCGCCGATGCTGGTGCGGAAGGCGCAGGAATTGTGTTCTGCCATGTGGATTCCTTTCTAATGTTGCATTTTATCACAGCCGTCCGCAAAAAGCAAACGAATGTTCGATTATGTGTTCATGG
>ERZ836877.5032-NODE-5032-length-12946-cov-3.690792_pt1 | contig 12946 bp, 11 predicted proteins | sample MGYA00519469_ERZ836877 | MGnify/ENA primary metagenome ERZ836877 (study PRJEB31850, sample SAMEA3708809) | human gut metagenome | biome: human gut; feature: human-associated habitat; material: faeces | place: China | collected 2014 ... | reverse complement strand
AAGGGTCGGCCCTCGCGGCAACAGCCTTTCAGCCGTGCGCCCGGGCTTCCACCCGCCCGGCCAGGGCCTCAAGCATGGTGATAAGTTTCTCTTTACCGCCGGCGCTCGGAGCCGGATCAGCTGCCGGCGCGGACGCTGTGGGGCCGCCGCCCAGGCGCGCGCTGAGCGTGGATATGCGCTGGCGCAGGTCGGCGATTTCCTCCGGGTCCACAGCCGCAGCGGCCAATTCGTGATAAATGTCCAGCGCGCCCTTGATGTCGCCCTGTTCGGCCAGCACTTCGGCCATGGAACGGGTGCGCAGCGAAAAAGCCTCTTCACCGCCGGCAGTCTGCTCCACGGTGGGCCCGGGAGCGACCGGGGGCCGGGGGGCTGCGGCGTCGGAATCCGTTGCCGCGGCCTCGGGCGCAGATGCGGCAGAAGGAAGCGCGGCGGCCTCAAGGGTATCGAGGCCCGGCAGTTCGCTTTCGTCCGCCATGGCCGCATCCGGGTCAAAACGGGCAAAGCTGTCATCTTCCAACGGCACCGGCGCGCTGATGTCCTCGGCTACGGCCGCTGCTGTGGGGGTGACGGTCGGACTGGGCACGCACTCCGACATCCGGGATGCGGTGGGGGAAGGCCCGGCAGCGGCCTTCGCCGTAGAAGAAACGGCCGGAGCCGTGGGCCTGGCGGTGGAAGGCTGGTCCGCCTCGGCCCAGTAGCTGGCCACCCCGCGCTCCACCACCAGGTGCAGCGGCACGGGGCCGCGCGCAAAATAGAGCGCCAGAAACTGCAGAGCGGCCGCCGTATCCGGGGCGGCCTCACGGGTAGCTGCGCAGGCCGCGAAAGCCCGCCAAAAGCCCGCATGGGCGGAAAACACCTGGCCCAGACGGTCCAGTTGCGCCGTGCAGGCCGTGTCCTGCCCGAGCTGATGCAGAAGCTCCACCAAAAAAAGGCGCGCTTCAAGAAATTCTTCATGCCGGGCAAGTCCCTGCTCCAGGGTGGCCACGGCCTCGTCCGTGCGCCCGGCTTCGGCCAGCAGGCGGGACAAAGGATAAAAGACCTTGGAGTTGGGCTCCAGTTCCAAGACTTCTTTATACCAATCGATTTTTTCCGTCATGGCTTGGGCTCCTGCTCCGGCCTGTCCGCGCCGTCAAAAAGGTAGAGCACTTCATTGTCACGCACGTAGTGCAGGCGTTGGCGGATGACCTTTTCCACATACTGGTTGTCCGCCTGCAACAGGCGTATTTCACGGCTGATGGCCATGTTTCCGGCATCCAGATCAGCGATGCGCCTTTCCATATCCGCATACTGGCGCTTCAGTTCGCGGTATTCCAGAAGCCCTGTGGGGCCCCAGACCATACGGCCGAAAAGCACCAGATTGATAAGCGCCAGGACCACAAGAATAACAGTGCGCCAGAAGGTCATTGCAGTATCCTTCCGTTTCTGGGCGGGCAGCGGCGGGTGCGGCGCAACTCCGCCAGCAGGGTTGTGGTGGCGGTTTCCAGGCGGCGCACGTCATCCTCGGCCAGGTCCATCTGGTCTACCTGCCGCAGATATTGACGCAAGGTGCGCAGCTCTGCGTCGAAGCAGCGCCCCCAGCGGCCCGAGCGCATATCCGGCTCCAACTCCAGGATAGTTTGCAGGCAATTTTTAAGACGCAGCTGCAGGGTGCTCATAGACGTGTTTCATCGGCCTGCCCGGCACAGGCCCGGCGGTAAAAATTGTAACAGTAATTGAAGCCAGAGCCCACAGCCAGCAACATGGCCGCGTACAGCAGGACAAGCCCCACCATGTGCAGATCATAGCCCCAGAGCGGATAGTGCAGCGTCAACGGCACCACGGCCAGAATCTGCAGCACGGTCTTGACCTTGCCCAGATAGTCCGCCGCCAGCACTATGCCTTCGTCAATGGCAATGGCCCGAAGGCCGGTGACCACCAGCTCGCGGCAGACAATAACGATGACCACCCAGGCCGGCGCCCAAGCCAGCTTCACAAACATGATCAGTATGGAACAGATAAGCACCTTGTCTGCCAGCGGATCCAGAAACTTGCCCATACTGGTGACCGTATTGGAGCGCCGGGCAATATAGCCGTCGGCCCAGTCGGTGATCGAGGCAAAAATAAAAGCCAAGGCCGCCAGTATGCAGGTGACCGGGCCTTCAAAATAAAGCAAGATGACCACCAGAGGGGCCATGAGGATTCGTAACAGCGTGATTTTGTTTGCGAGGTTAAGCATCATTCCTCGAATTCGGTCCAAACAGATTTTTTACTGGGTAGCACAAAACGGGGCGCGAGAAAAGAAGAAAAAAATGCCCCCGCGGGCTGGACGTCCGTCGGGGGCGTGCAAGGAATGCTGCGACAATGCGTCTGCCCACTGCCGGGGGCTCACAACGGCAACTGCGCAGATCGCCGGGCGCTACTTGGCGTCTGCCGCAGCGGCAATGGCGTCGGCCAGGTGAGCAAAGGCGGTTTTGGCGGCACATTCGCCTTCCAGAGAAACCACGGGCACACCCCTGTCCGCAGAGACCACCGAGGCCGGGTCCAGAGGAATGGCCCCCAGAAAACGGAGCCCGTAGCGCTTGGCCAGTTCCTCCCCGCCGCCCTTTTTGAACAGGTCAATTTCCTGATGGCAGTGGGGGCAGATAAGGCCGCTCATGTTTTCCACCACGCCCAGCACCGTGGCGTTGGCATACTGCAAAAAATTGATGGCCTTGCGCACGTCGGCCAGCGAAATCTCCTGCGGGGTGGTAACCACCACGCAGAGCGCATCCGGAATGGACTGCAGCACGGTCATGTGCTCGTCGCCGGTGCCTGGGGGCGAATCAATCAGCAGAAAGTCCAGTTCGCCCCACTGCACGTCAGAGATAAACTGTCGGATAGCGGCGGTTTTTTTGGGTCCGCGCCACAGAACGGCCTGGTCTTTGTCCTGCAGCAGAGTATCCATGGAAATGACGGCAAGATTTTCGTCATAGGCTGCGGGCAGCAGTGCGTGGGTGGTTTCGTCCATCTCCACGGTGCTGGTGAGGCCCAGCAGGTTGGGCACGCTGGGGCCGTGGATGTCCACATCCAGAATGCCCACCTTGTAGCCCTTGTGCGCCAGGGCTGCGGCCGTATTGACAGTAACGGAGCTTTTGCCCACGCCGCCCTTGCCGCTCATAACAAAAATCTTGTGGCGGATGTGGCCGAGCCGTGCGGCGATGGCCTTGTCCTGCTGGGCCATGGGGTTGCCGCAGTTGCCGTCTCCCCCCTTGGTCGTGGCGCTGGAACAGCCGCCCGCCTGGGAACAGGATGCACACGAAGCCATGACGTCTCCTCTTATTGCGGCGGCGGCGCAGGCTTACCAGCCGTGGTCGCCCACCAGATCCACAAAAATGACCGGCCCCAGGTCTTCACGGCTTACGCGGCCCTGCGTTTTGCGCAGGCGCAGCAGGCGTTGGGTGCGGGGCCGGGAGCCCACAGGGATGAGCAAAATGCCCCCCTCGTCGAGCTGGTCCACCAGCGGCGGAGGCACTTCGGGCCCGCCCGCTGTAACAATGATGCGGTCAAAAGGCGCGGCTTCGGGCACGCCCAGCGTGCCGTCGCGCCTTTGCATATGAATACTGCGAAGCCCCAGTTGCCGCAAGAGCGGCGCAGTGCTTTGATAAAGCTCACGCAGGCGCTCCACTGTAAAAACCACGCAGCCCATGCTGGCCAGCACCGCCGCCTGATAGCCCGAACCCGTGCCTATTTCCAGCACGCGCATGCCCCGGCGCGCCTCCAGCAGCTGGCTCATGAGCGCAACAATATAGGGCTGCGAAATGGTTTGGCCGTAGCCTATGGGCAGGGGCGTATCCTCATAGGCCTGGGCCCGCAGGGCCTCCTGCACAAAAAGATGACGCGGCACGCTGCCCATGGCTGCAAGCACGCCGCAATCCGTAATGCCGCGAGCCTCCAGCTGTTCACGCACCATGCGCTGACGCAGGCGTCGAGGGTCCACCCTGGTTTGAGGAGCCCGCCTTTCACCGCCTGTAAAACTACCGTCATTCATATGGCGGAAGTGAAACCAGATTTTGTCCCGCAAGTCAATGCGGTACGGGCGTGTTATGAAAACTTCCAGACTTTTCCTTGAAAACAGCTTCGCTTTGTGCAAGGCTTACCGGGGCAGCAAGAGCAGGAGTAGATATGCGCAAACGAAACATGCTTTCGACAATACTGGGGTTTATCGTACTGGCCGTTCTGGCGGCCGGCGGATATGTTTTTTTTAAAGATCTGGACGGGCCGCAGGTTGTTGTGCAGCCGCAGACAGGCCGGGTGTCGCCCGCCAGCGTGATCAAGATCGCCATGAAGGATGCTTCGGGCATCCGCGCCGTCACGGTGGGCGTGCGTAAAAACAATACGCTGAACACCATCTTCAGCAAGCATTTTGAAAAATATCTGCCGGAACGCACGGTGGAGGTGCCCCTTGCCGGCGCCAACCTGCACGAAGGCGCTTTTGATCTGGAAATCCGCGCCACTGACGGCTCGTTGGCCGGTTTCGGCCAGGGCAACACCCGCACCGTACAGATGGCCATGCGCCTGGATACCCAGCCGCCACGCATTTCTGTCAAAACACTGCCCCCCAACGTGCGACGGGGCGGCGCCGCCGTAGTGCGCTATACTGTTGATGAAGACGTGAGCGACAGCGGCGTGCTGGTGGCGGGCTATTTTGTGCCCGGCTACCAGCAAAAAGACGGCAGTTACATCTGCTTTTTCCCCTATCCCTACACCATGCCCGCCCGCGAATACAAAAACAGCGTAGAAATCACCGCCACAGACCTGGCCGGCAACGTGACCAAAAGCCGTCTTACAGTCATGGCTTACGAACGCACCTTCAAAAGTGACAGCCTGGAGCTCAGCGACAACTTCCTCATGAGCGTGCAGAACAAACTGCAACACCTGGCCCCGCAGGTTGCCAACCCCCTGGACTGCTACCTCTATATCAACAACAATGTGCGTGCGGCCAATGCCCAGACCCTGCGCGAAATCGGCAAAAACACCGCCGCCGCCATGCTCTGGAGCGGCGCTTTTGCCAGGCTGCCGCGTTCCGCTGCCCGGGCGGGCTTTGCCGACCACCGATTTTACAATTACCAGGGCAAGCTGGTGGGCGAATCCTACCACCTGGGCTTTGACCTGGCTTCTGTCCGCAACGCCGAGGTGCCGGCGGCCAACAGCGGGCGCGTAGTCTTTACGGGCGAGCTGGGCATCTACGGCAACCTGGTGGTCATTGATCACGGCTTGGGGCTCATGTCGCTCTACTCTCACCTCAGCGACATCCAGGTCAAGGTGGGCGATGTGGTACAGAAAGGACAGACCATTGCCCACACGGGCAGCACGGGCCTGGCCTTCGGCGACCATCTGCACTTCGGTATTCTGGTGGGCGGTGTGGAAGTCACTCCTTTGGAGTGGCTGGACCCCAAGTGGATCCGCGACAACATCACTGGCCGTCTGGACGCCTCCAATGCCCCATAGGGCAACTTATTGCAGTAAAAGACCATGACAACGCGGCCCCCGCAGCAGTACGGGAGCCGCGTTGTCGTCTTGTCTGAAGCGTTGACAAAAGCGTTTTCCTTCTGCCCGCCGACGACAAGAAATTGTAAGTGAAAAAAAACTCACCAGGCCCCTTGTAATTTCTGGGCAATCCGCTAGCCTGAAAACGTATCGGAAGGCGGCGCGCTCGCCCGCGGCTCTGGCGGCGCCTTTCTTGTGCCTTACGCACATTTTTTGCTTTGCAAGCCCGCCTTCGCCCACACCCCTTCGGCACTATGAGGACTTGCCCGTGTTACCGAATTCTGCGGCTCTGCTGGGCCTGGATATCGGCTCCACTACAGTAAAACTGGCCTTGCTGGACGCCGACGGCCATGTTCTGGAAACTCGTTACAACAGACACGGCACTGCGGTGCGCTCCACCCTCGCCGGTCTGCTGACGGATCTGGCGACCCGCCGTCCCGGCACGCGCGTTGTCGCCGCCATCACCGGATCTGGCGCGCTTGATTTGGGCGCGCGGCTCGACCTTCCCTTCATGCAGGAACTGCTGGCCACGGCCCGCGCCGTGGGCCACGCCGCACCAGACACCACAGTGGCCGTGGAGCTTGGCGGCGAGGACGCCAAGCTGCTCTACCTCGGGCAGGATGTGGAACTGCGCATGAACGAATCCTGTGCCGGCGGCACAGGGGCCTTCATCGACCAGATGGCCCGTCTGCTCAATACCGACGCCGGAGGGCTCAACGCCTTGGCCGCGCGTCACACAACCCTCTATCCCATTGCTTCGCGCTGCGGCGTGTTCGCCAAGACGGACATTGTGCCTCTGCTCAATGGCGGCGTGCCCCGCGAGGACATTGCGGCCTCCATTTTGCAAGCTGTGGTGGAGCAGACTATCGGCGGTCTGGCCTGCGGCCGGCCCATTGCAGGCAAGGTGGCCTTTTTGGGCGGCCCCTTGCATTTTCTGCCGGAGCTCAAAAAGCTCTTCATCGCCTCCCTCAACCTGAAGCCGGAAGCCGTAGTGGCCCTGCCCCACGCCCAATGCGCCGCCGCCATAGGGGCGGCCCTGTGCGTGCGCGGCAACGACACGGCGGTAGATTTGTCCCGCCTGGCCGAGCGGGCCGCCGCCCTGGTGGACGAACCCCTGCCGATCACGGCTCGCGCCCTGCCCCAGCTTTTTGCCGACGAGCAGGCCTATGCGGCCTTCAGGGAACGCCAGCCGGCCCCGGCCCAGCCGCAAAAGGGGCTGCTCACCGCCGCCAGAGGCCCCCTGTATCTGGGGCTGGACCTGGGTTCCACCACCGTCAAGGCCGTGCTTATGGACGCGGGGCAGACCCCGCTGGACTGGCGCTACGCCTCCAACGGCGGCAACCCGCTGCAAACCCTGCTGCCCGCCCTGGCCGACATGCTGGACAAAATTCCGGAAGGCGCATGGCTGGCCGGGGCCGGAGCGACAGGCTACGGGGCCCATCTGGCGGAATCCGCCCTGGGAGTGGACTGCGTGCTGGTGGAAACTCTGGCGCACTTCAAGGCGGCGTTGCGTCTGGCGCCCCAGGTGAGCTACGTCATCGACATCGGCGGCCAGGACATGAAGTGCCTGAAGGTGGAAAACGGCGTCATCAGCGATGTGAACCTCAACGAGGCCTGCTCCGCCGGCTGTGGGGCTTTTTTGGAAAGTTTCGCACGCGGATTGGGCCTGGACATGGAGGAATTTGTCCGGCTGGCCCTCTTTGCCGCCCACCCGGCAGACCTTGGCTCGCGCTGCACAGTCTTCATGAACTCCAAGGTGACCCAGGCACAAAAAGAAGGCATGCAGGTTTCGGACATTGCGGCCGGGCTGTGTTATTCCGTAGTGCGCAACGCCCTGGACAAGGTGCTGCGCATCAAAAGCGTGGCTGAACTGGGCGAGCATGTGGTGGTGCAGGGCGGGGCCTTTCTCAATGACGCCCTGCTCTGCGCCATGGAGCGCACCTTGGGCCACCCCGTGTACCGACCAGCCCTTTCCGGGCTCATGGGGGCCTTTGGCGCGGCCTTGTCCGCCCAGGAGACCTTGGCCGACACCAGGGCCCGCTCGCCGCTCTCCGGCGCGCTCATCCGGAGCCTGGTCATGCGTACCCGCAGCTTCCGCTGCCGGGACTGCGGCAACCACTGCCTGCTGACCGAAACGCGTTTTTCCCACGGCACCCGTCATATCGCGGGCAACCGCTGCGACCGCTTCAGCGAATCCCGCCGGGGGGCCGCGCCGCCCGCCCCCAACCTGTTTGCCTGGAAAAACCAACGCCTCTTCCGCTATGAACCGCTGCCGGAGGACGCCGCGCCCCGCGGACGGCTGGGCATTCCGCGCGTGCTCAACATGTACACGCACTACCCCTTCTGGTTTACCCTCTTTACCAACCTGGGCTACCGGGTAGAAGTCTCCCCGCCCACCAACCGCGCCTTGTTCGCGGCGGGTCTGACCTCCGTGCCTTCACAGAGCGTCTGCTACCCGGCAAAACTGGCCCATGGGCATGTCCTGGCCCTGCTGGACCGGGGCATAAAGCACATCTTCTTCCCCTGCATCCCGCGCGAAGCGCAGGAATTTCCCGAACTCTGCGACACCTTCTCCTGCCCTGTGGCCTGCGGTTACCCGCAGGTGGTGCGCGAAAATCTGCCGGAACTGGCCCAAGCCGGAGCCGTGCTGCACGCCCCTTTTGTCAACCTGACCCACACGGCCTCCCTGGTGCGCAACCTCTGCCGAGAATTTGGCCTGCCCCGCGCCCAGGTGCGGGCCGCCGTACGCCTGGCCTCGCAAGAACAACGCCGCTACTGGCACGAACTGCGCACAGAAGCCAACCGCATCTATGACGACGTGCGGCGCAACCACGGCTCCCTGGTGGTGCTGGCCGGCCGGCCCTACCATGTGGATCCACAGGTGCACCACGGCCTGCCGGAGTTCATTGCCGGTCTGGGGGCGGCGGTCATCAGCGAAGACGCCATCCCCCATGGCGGCATGGACAGCCCTCTGCTGCAGGGCCTGCGCGTGCGCAACCAGTGGACCTACCCTGCCCGACTGTACCGCGCGGCCGCCTGGGTGGGGCAAGCGAACCACGCCGGCGCGCGGGTGGAGCTGGTGCAGATTACCTCTTTCGGCTGCGGCCTGGACGCCATCACCACGGATCAGGTGCGTGAGCTGCTGCGTGCCAGCGGCAAACTCTATACCCTGATCAAGATGGACGAGGGCAACGCCCTGGCCTCGGCCCGCATCCGCATCCGTTCGCTCTTGGCCGTGACCCGTTCCCGTTCCGAAGCCGCAACGGCGGAACGAGCCGCACTTCTGGCCGCTCCGACCGCGTTCACCCGACACCACGCCGCCAGCCACACCATCCTGGTGCCCCAAATGGCCCCCCTGCACTTTCCCCTGCTGGTGGAAGCCCTGGAGGGCGAAGGCCACCAGGTGCGATTGCTGCCTGAGGTCAGTGCCAGGGCCGTGGACCTGGGCCAGGCCTATGTGAACAACGACGCCTGCTACCCGGCTATTGTGGCCATCGGCCAGCTGCTGGAAGCCCTTTGCGACGGGCATTGCGACCCCGCGCGTACGGCCCTGCTCTTTTCCCAGACCTGCGGCCCATGCCGGGCCAGCAACTACCCCGGCATGCTGCGCAAGGCGCTGCGGGAGTGCGGCTTTCCACAGGTACCCGTTCTGCGGCTCAGCTCCTCCGGCGCAAACAACCAGCCCGGATTCAGACCCTCCCGCGCCCTGCTGGGGCGCATGGTTCTCGGCATGCTGGGCGGCGATATGCTCCAGCGCCTCTCGCTGTTCACAGGCACCCACGAACGCCATAAGGGCGACACCGAAGACCGCACCCAGGCCTGGCTGCGCACCCTGGCCCCCAGCGTTCGCAAAGGCGATGTGGACGCCTTTCAGAAGCAGATGCCCCGCCTGCTGCGCGATTTTGAACAAATCCCTCTGGATGTGGCCCCACGTCCGCGCGTGGCCGTGGTGGGCGAAATCCTCCTTACCTACCACGAGGACGCCAATAAACATATCGTGTCCCAGATTCGTCAGGAAGGCGGCGAACCGCTCCTGCCGGACCTGACCAACTTCATGCTCTACTGTCTGATGGATTCCATCTATGACTGGCGGGCCCAGGGCGGCGCTACCCTGGCGGCCCTGGGCAGCGCTCTGGCCATCCGCCGGGTGGAAAAACTGCGCCGGGGCCCGCGTGCCCTGCTGGCGAGCTCCCCGCTGGCAGACAAAATTATGCCCGTGGCACATATTGACGGCCTGGCCCAGCTGGGCGAACAGGCCCTCTCCCTGGGCAACGCCGCTGGCGAAGGCTGGCTGCTGCCCGCAGAAATGCTGGAATTCATGCACCACGGCGTCAACAACGTGCTCTGCCTGCAGCCCTTTGGCTGCCTGCCCAACCATGTGGTGGGGCGCGGCTCCTTCAAGACCGTGCGCCGCCTGCACGAAGAAGCCAACATCATGGCTATTGACTACGACCCCGGCAGCAGCGAGGCCAACCAGCTCAACCGCATCCGCCTGTTCATGGCCTTGGCCAAGGAACGCCGAGAGACACAGGAAGCGCCGCAGCCCGCCGCAAGCCCCGTGGCCCGCACACGGCCCGTGGCGGAACGCCGCGCGGTCGCCCGCCGCACCCTTTCGGCTGCCATCTCCCTGCTCCCACAGCTGGCCGGCTTGCTGCCGGGGTAGATGTATGGGGGAAAATATGGGGGGAAGGGAACTTTTCTTTTATTGCTCCGTGTTGGCGGCGCGCACAAAGGCATTGTAGGCGGCGCGGCTGTTGCGCACGGCGTCGTTCATGCGCTGGCGCAGGGGCGCGCTGAAGAACTGTGCCTCCACCCCTTGCGCCAACAGGGTTTCATACCCTGCGGCCGTTTTCAGAAAGGCGCGGAACAGGCGCTCCACCTCCGGTGCAGCAAGAAAGGGCGGGCGGCCAGCCGTGGCCAAAGCCGCCCGCAGATCATGCAGCTGTGCGCGCAAGGCCGCATGGTCCGGCACGGGCGGCGTGAGCAGCCGGGCAACCGCGCCGCAGCCGGCAAACACCCGCTCCGCAGCCAGAATCTGCCGCCGCAACGGGTGTCCGCGCAAAAGCAGGCCCTCGGCCGTCACGGCATGGGCCTCCACCGTGCGCACATAACTTTCCCGCGCCGCCGCAAACTCCGCGTGCGCTTTTTCCATGCTTGCCGCCAAGGCCCGACCCTTGACCCCGTCGTCCTGAATGTCCACGTCCTTAACGTAGCGCTCCAACGCACGATAATCCGCCCTGATGCTGGCCGCGGTTTTGGCCATGATTTCCGCCTGGCGGACCAGCAGCGTCGCGTCCGCTTCCGGCAGCAGCCCGGCGGGCGGCGTCAGCTGCCGGGCCAGCGCGCGGTCTTCGTCGCCCGAAGCCTCAGGGCGAGGCAGCAACTGCCATTCCTGCAGATAGTAACGGGTCTGCACCATGAGCAGATCGGCCTGCCCGTAGCGGCCGGAAGCCAACGCATTGAGCGCGTCGTTATAAAAGGCCACCACGGCGTCGGCCTTTGCCCGCTCCACCTCCGTGGGCAAGGGAAGGGCTTGGTCACTGTCAGCTGGTTGCGGCTGGTCGGCGGTTTGATTTTGGCCCTTGGCGGCATGCTGGAGGGCCGTCGAAGTCGTTGTTGACGTCGTCGGCGTCTCTTTGCTGTCATTGTCGCAAGCCGTGAGCGACAGCGCCACCAAGGCCAGCAGGGGATACACCAGCACAGGGGCCAGCAGCCGGGGCAGCCGTCGGGCCAGAGCACAGGCCGCAGGCTTGCGGCTGCGGAGAAAAAATACGGCGGTTCTGCGCGTCATACCCGGGCCGCAATCCATTCATTGAGCCCCGTGAGGTCAGGCCCCCAAGGATGTTCCCCGCCTTGCAGCTCCGGCCCCACGCCATAAAACAGCGTGCCCACCTGTGCGGCGGCGTCCCGGTCCGTGGGGGCGTCGCCCACCATGAGCGCGTCTTCCGGAGCCAGGGGCAGAGGCGCGACAATGTGCCTGAGAACTTCGGCCGTGGCCGGCGGCGAACCGTGGATGCCAATAAAGTAATCCTTTAAGCCACGTTCGCGCAGCACGGCCTTGACTTCCTCATCCGGCGCACCGGAACAAACGTACATGGGCAGCACGCCACGCCAGCGCCGCAAGGTTTCTTCCGCACCAGGGATAAACGGACAGCGCCGTACCTCTTCCAGAGAATAGTCCACAAACTGGCGGGCCAGCGCGTCGGATTCCTCAGGCGTGATCTTCCGGCCCAGCACTTCCTGGTAAAACCAGGCGAACTTTTTATAGCGGCTTACGCCCCCGTGCCGGGTATGGTACAGCACCATGCGGTCCCTGGCCTCAGGGCCAAAGGGTTCGGCAATGCGGGCATAGGCCCGCGTCTTGATGGGCACGCTGTCCAGCAGCACGCCGTCGCAGTCGAACACAAGGCATTGCAAAGCCATATATTCATCCTCAATGTTGCGGATGCGCCACGCCGCCTTGGGGGGCGGCTGTACCGCGCATGCCGATGACCTTGGCGGGCACCCCGCCCACAATGGTAAAGGGGGCCACGTTGCGGGTGACCACCGCGCCCGCGCCCACCACGGCGCCGCGCCCGATGCGCACGTCCGGAGTGATGACGCAGTTGGCCCCGATCCAGACGTCTTCTTCAATAATGATCTGCCCCGGCACATGGCCTTGACGCATGATGGGCACGTCCTGCCTGGCAATGCGGTGGTTGGCCGCACGGATGACCGTACCGGGCCCTACGGCCGTGTGCGCCCCGATTTCGATGCGTCCCGCGTCCGCCCCCACATGCACGCAGGGCGACAGGGCCACATCGTGGTCCAGCACCAGCGTGCCATCCGTGGCAGTAACAAAGCAGCCTCGGCCCAGCCGCACGTTGTCGCCCAGCCGCATCTGCCGGCAGCCCGCCAAGGTAAGCCCGGTGCCGAAACGCACGGAACCGCAGCGGGCGAACAGCCAGCGCCAGGCCAGCAGCCGCAAGGCCAGCCCCACGGGCGTGGGCACCCAGGCAAACAGGGCTATCCACAGCTCTTCCATGGCCGCGGCCAGACGTTGCTTTGCGCCGGGCGGGCCAGTGTGCCCAGCCGCCGCCGGGGACATGGACGCAGAGCAATCGGACGGAGCCGGTCCAGACAGGCCGGGGGCGCTCTCGCCAGGATCAGATTGGCCAGGATCAGACTGGCCTGGGGCAGTCTGGCCAAAGTCGCGCGGCGGCAAGGACGCAGCCATTTATTTGCTGTACTCGTGCATGAGGTCGTCGCCTTCCATCAGCCGGGCCACACGGGCCAGGTCTTCCGGCGTATCCACGCTCCAAGTGCGGCAATCGGTAGGCACCATACGCACTTTTTCGCCGTATTCAAGGATGCGCAGCATGTCCACGGATTCGTAGATTTCCAGCGGGCTTTCCTGCAGTTCATTAAAACGGAGCAGATAGTCGCGGCGGAAGGGGATGAT
>ERZ836877.5022-NODE-5022-length-12964-cov-3.301263_pt1 | contig 12964 bp, 8 predicted proteins | sample MGYA00519469_ERZ836877 | MGnify/ENA primary metagenome ERZ836877 (study PRJEB31850, sample SAMEA3708809) | human gut metagenome | biome: human gut; feature: human-associated habitat; material: faeces | place: China | collected 2014 ... | reverse complement strand
CACCTTTTTCAGTGTCACATTATTGTCGGCAAATGAGGCATATGTCTGCACCTCGGCGCCTTCACCGAATATCTCGGATATTTTCGATGCGGACATGGCGAACGGAAGGCAGAGGGTATTCCACTTCCCGGCATACATGCGCTTGTTCACAAGCACGTCGGCCCCGGCCTTGGCTGCGGGCACATTCACTTTTACGTTTTCCGAAATGTATGTGATGCCGTTCATTTCGCAGAGCATCTCCATGAGCTGCTCGTTGATGGCGATCATGCCGGGCACGTCGGGGTGCTCCTCGATCTTGGTTATGTCGTGGAGCTTGAGCACCGGCACCCCGTAATGGTCGCAGATGGTCTGCACACTCTCGTTGATATCGGCGCGCAGACCGTTGTTGAGCATGAAGATCAGCTGCGATTCGGGATATTTTTTCTGCAGGAAATCAATCACATAAGCCGTGCCTCCGCGGAAAGTGCGCTTGTCGGCATCGGTAAAATTGTCCCACACATAATTGCCTATCACCGAGCCGGCGTTGTTGTCGTTGGTGGCGCCCTCCACTATTATGAGGCCAGCCTCGCGGAGATTGTCCACACGTCCCACAAAAGAGTTTGTAAGGTCGGTGACATTGTTCCAGCTGTGTGTGCAGATGGTACTCCCGGAGAAAGAGTTGTTCTGCACAAGCTCCATGCCGCTTGCATGCTCGAAAAGTTTCCACCAGGTCTGTTCCACGCTTGCCATGGCGTTTCCGGCATGCGGGTACCACTGGGCATTGGGAAGCGGGTCGGTGAATCCCATGAAAGTGGAATAAGAGTCACCGATCACTGAGAAGCTGCCATACTTCTCCCCCGGTGTCTGGGCTGCATTTCCAAACAGGAATACAGACAACAGGAATGTCAGGATTGAAAGTTTTTTCATCTATGTCAGATAGATTTAAGTAGTATGTTTACAATGCAAAATTAATGATTCTTTCCAGGTAGTCCGGTAATAAAATCAGAAAACGTGCAGGGGAATCCAAGAGAATTACCCTGCACAGATTCATAAACTTATAGACTCAGGTGACTTCATTCACCATACTCTCGAAAGATCGCGCACTTTGGCTTCGGGATCCTGTCCCTCCACCTTCAGACGGTCGTAGATAGTCGTCGGGAACACGAGTGTCGACATCATAAGCGAGCCATCTTCAGTAGTAAGCTCTACGGAAGACTGGTCCACGTAGAACTGGAGCACGATATCGTTCTTGTCGGTATTGAGGTTGCCTACCACGTGGGTCAGCGGGAATTCTCGTGCGGAATATGTGCCGGTCCTGCCGCCGCGGTCGATGATTACACGACGGTTGGCCGCGTCAACCTTCACCTCATACTCCTCACCTGCGGCATTGCCGAGAGTGATCACGCAGTCGCTGCCGAGATTTACAGGCACATTGAGCTGATATGCGTCGGTGATACCGAGCGATACCCTTGCGGGACGCCATTCACCTGCTATTCCTTCAATTTCCTTTGCGATGGTGGTCATGATGATAGGTGTGCCGTTGTATTCCCCGAGCACCAGGTCGCGGGGCAGTGTCATGCTGCTGCGCCAGGGCTTGCAGGGATAGTTGCCGGAGTAGAGCTGATTGTTCATCCAGCCGATGGAAACCCTGCGGTCGCCGGTGTTTGACCATGTAACACTCGCGTAATTGTCGAGTCCCTGCTCAGCCCAGAGAGGGTAGTCATATGCGTCGGGGGTGAATTTCTTTCCGTCGAAAGAACCTACGAAGTACATAGTGCCCGATCCGCCGCCATTGGGGAATCCGCCGCTTATGTTGACTGTGATGACATATTTCTTCTCACCCTTGTAATCCATGGTGAACATGTCGGTACACTCCCATACGCCCTGCTGGCAACCGCTGTAACGGCTCACTGCGAATGTGGAACAGATGGTCCATTTCTTCAGGTCATCGGATTTCCATATCTGGGCGGTGTGCTCGCCGCCGAGAGCGAAAATCATGTACCAGCAATTGTATTCGTCGCTCCAGAACACCTTCGGATCGCGGTAATCGCCGTGTGAAGTGTTCTTGATGACGGGGTTCCCCTCATACTTGGTGAAAGTCATGCCGCCGTCGGTACTGTAGGCGATAGACTGCTGCTCGTGGGCACCGTGCGAAGTATAGATGGCCACAATGGCTCCCGCGCCGAAACCTGCGGTATTGTTTTTGTCGACAACGGCACTGCCGGAGTAGATGTATCCGAGTTCGTCGGGCATGATCGCCACAGGCTGTTCCTTCCAGTGGAAGAGATCGGTGGATGTGGCGTGGCCCCACGACATGTTGCCCCAGTCCTGTCCGCAAGGATTATACTGGTAATAGAGATGCCAGATGCCGTCGGCATACACCATGCCGTTGGGGTCGTTGATCCAGTTCTGACGTGGTGTGAAGTGGATCTGCGGACGCCACTGTTCGCGGTAATCTGTGGCGATATCGGGTGTGGGCTGTATCTGGAGTTCAGCCTGGGAACCCTTTTCCCCCTCTTTCACTACCTCCACTATCGTGTCGGCCTCTTTGGTACAGGATGCGAGCATGAGGGCGGCAGCTCCCATGTAGTATATAATCGGTTTCATATATGCTTGTAAATTTTTTATAAATGGGAACTGTGTTTATCTTGTCTTGAGGTATTCGATGGCGTTGCGGGCAACCTTGAGAATGTTGCCGTGATAGGGGTTGTTCATCGGATATGCGCTTACGTCGGGGGTAGCGTCGTCGTTCTTATAGGAGAATTCCAGACCGCCGTTGCCCATACAGAGCACAGTGCCTTTGAAATCGGTATTGCCCTGCTGTGCCTCCCATACGTTGAGCATCGACACGAAGTTCATCTGCTCGTTGTCCCATGTGGCCAGAGGATAGATGCCGTAAGTCTCTGTGAGTACCTTGTATGTGTCGGCGCTCTGGTTGTGCATGCCGGTAAGTGCCGAGGGGATGTTGAAGAAGCAGCAATTGTGGTCCTCAGTCCAGCAGCGTCCCTTCACGGTGATGGTCTTGTTGGAGTTCACCGCCACACCGTTGTAGATCGGGTGTTTGGAGTAGTCGATATAGTAGCGTCCGGCGAGGTTGGCGCATACGGCCATATACCATCTGTCGTTGCTGAAGAATCCTTTGCCTGTAGTGATACGGCGGTCATTGCTCATGAGGAGGTTCTTGTCGATACGTCCCAGATCGCCCACATAGGTGCAGGCGTGCTGCCACAGGAGGATGTTGCCGCCGTTGCGGTACCACTCGGTCACGAACGGGGTGGCGTCCTGAACGCATGCAGGCTGGTTCCATACATCGTTCTCGCTACCGTTGTCGAGGTCGCGGATATAGAAGAGCACACGCAGATCCTTCAGGTCGTCGGCCGACTTGATATCGCCGAAATAGAGGTAACGGCTGTTGGGATACTCGCTGTGGAACCACAGCCATGCCGAAGCCTCGTCGTCGTCGCCGTTCTGCACCAGTTCCTCAGGTGTGGCGTAGTAGCTTACGAAAGCCACAGCTGTCTTGCCGGCCTTGAGCGATGTGGATACGGGGAGCGATTCTCCAAGCTCGTTGCGTGCCACCAGTGAGAAACTGATCTCGTCGCCGTCGGCCACACCCTTGTATGTGTATGACACAGCGTTGCCGTCCACAATCACATTCTCGGTGTCGCCACCTTTGGTTATGTCGATCTGCACCTCGTCGGCATCAGTGAGGGGAGCCCATGTCAGAACGGCCTCGTAGCCCTCGGCACCTTCACGCTGTGCCACAGCCACCTCGGCAGGAGCTGTAGCGCCGGGACGTGTATATGTTTTTACAATGCCGTCGGAATAAAGCGTGCCGTCGGTCACACGGAACACATATGCGAAACGCACGTTGCTGTCAAGGTCTTTCTGGATAAAGCTCGTCACGTCGCGGGCGTAAGTCTCACGCTGCACGGTAGTGCCCTCCTTAACCACGTCCACCACCATGCTCAGGCCTTCCGGAAGCATAGGCCATGAGAAAGTCACATCTTTCCCTTCAGCGGTCATCTCAATGAGATCCGAACGCACGTCGTCGATATTAAGCGTGGGGGGATCGATTTCCTGGTAGATCGTGTCACCATCCTGTGTGCAGCTCCCGAGCATCAGCATTGCCGCGGCTGCAAGAAAATAGCATTTTTTCATCGGTATTCTAAAAATATTTCTGGTTATGAATTTTCAGTTTAAGGCTTACTGACAGGCAAGAATTTCCAAGCGCAAAAATAGCCTAACACCCGCTTCCCGAACTTAAAAAAATCGTGCATTTCATGTTAAAAATGTTGCATCCGCTCCCATATTTACCTGAATGACCTGCTATTCTCCATATCTGACCGCTTTTTTTCGCCAGAAACCTCCACTGGAAAACAGACGATGCGCCGGGAGCGAAGTGCTCCGGCGCATCGTAAAAATCATATGGAAACGACCTTACCAGCGGAACTGCACGCGGTGGCCGTCGGGATGGTTCTCGAATTTCAGGAGGTAGGTGCGGCTGCCGGCATCCCAGGAGGAGGGATCGGCGGTTTCAACACCATCTACCAGTACGCTGACAGGAGCTTCGGGAAGAAGCACGCGCGCCACGCCGTCGGTATCTATCGGGCTTTTTGCCACAAAGGAGTAAGCGCGTTTGCCGGTCTCTTCGTCTGATTCACGGAACGAGGCGGCAAGCACCTGCGGCTGCCGGGGCTTGGCAACCGCATCAATGTCAAGCAGGAGCGCCTGGCTTCCGGGATTCACAGCCACTTCACCACGCACAGGGAGTTCCGGATTGAACATATCGATGTAGCTTCCTTTCAGCACAAGCGGCTTTGTATCCACACCTTCGTCAACCACTGCCGCTATCGTATAGGGGCCACGCTTCAACAGGAAATCGTTCTTGAACTCGGGACGCACACCTTTGTTCTTAAGCGCATACAGGCGGCTGACAGCCTCAACAAACGCAGCGTCGCCGTTCTTGTTTATGATATGCATCTTAGGATCATCACGCATCACAAGCAGAGTGCCTTTTCCGACCTTATACTCACCTGCGGCGGCATCCTCAGGCACTCCCATAAGGGAGAAGAGATGCTGCGACGGCGCCTTGTAGGAGTTCGAGCCTGTATTCCACCACTCCTGCACGCTCTGGAAAGGATCGGCATCGCTGCCGCAGAATATGAGCATGCCACCTTTCCTTACCCAATCGGCCAGATAGCGGTGCGCATCCTGATCGAGAGGTTTCATATTGGCATATGTCATCAGCAGCACTTTGGTATCGGCAAGTGTGGCGGGGAAAGCGAGATTCTCGATATGCACCGTCTTTACCGGCACGCCGCGTTTCACAAGTGGGAGGGCCAGACCGTAGAAATTGGCAAGCTGCGGATCCTCATAACCGTCATGCTGCGGGAATCGCTGGAACATCAGCGAGTTCGACATGAGCACCCCTATGCCGCCGGTTCCGGAAACCTTGTTGTCGCTCACGGGCATCTTGTTGAGCGCGTTGACCATCACCTGCATCTGCGCTGAATAGAAGCGCGGTATGCGGGTCTTCTCGTCGCTGTCGGCACTCGTGCGGTACAACCCCTCGTAAATACGTTCGGGCCACGGCATTATCTCGTAGTCGGCCACGCCGGGATAGAGGAGCTGAGCCACAAAGGTGGCCTGGTAGTTGCGTTTGTAATCGTCCCAGTCCTTGGCGCGGTCCTCTATGGGATCGGTAAGGAAGAACATCTTGCGGCCTGTGGGCGCCGTCATCGACTCCATCGACCCGTATTCAAGATATGCCGTCTCGAACACGCGCTCTTTCTGCACGCCGTTGAAGAAATTGGGCTCGCGCGATGTGCCTGTCCATACCTGGGCGATATAGCCGTCAACACAAGGGAGCGATGCGAGGCTCGCCTCGGGGCTTACTATCTGCCACTGCGAATAGTTGACCAGCGAATGGGTGGGGACATAGCACTTTATGTCGCGGCCGAGCGAGCGCCCATATTCCTTGGCGTAGGTGAACACCTCGTTGAGGGCACGGTAATACAGGTGGTATTTCAGTTTGTTAGCCAGGTATGTGGCTTCGGGAGATTCATGCTGCGGACGCCAGTCGGTGCCGTAATACTCTTTCCATTCCTTCTTGAAAGCGTCGCTGTAGCCTGCGCGCGCCCAGAATTCGGGTTCCTCCATGAAGATCGCATCCACTCCGGCATCTATCACCCGCTTCACATGGCGCTCCTTCATATACTTGAGGAAATTCTCGGAGGGCACGATATAGGGGACCATATGTCCGTGCCAGATCGTATCGCCCCGCTGCGTCACCTGCCCTTCGTCGAGATGGCGCTTGCCGTCCCACCGGCCGGTGAAATAGTCCTGATACTCTCCCCAGGCGATACCGGTCATGAAATGCACCGTATAGCCGCGGTCTTTCCAGCTTTTCACCCGTTCCTCGAAGGTCTGCTTGCCTCTTTTCTTATCGCTCGGATTTCCTCCGACACCATAGACCATCACCGCATCGGCGCGGTTGTCGATCGTCGGTCTCCACTCGCGTGAGGTCTGGAATGTGGTCTTCACCCCGTCATCGCCGGCTTTCGGGGATTTTTTTGCAGCCGCATCCACCGGGAGAAGTCCCAAGGCACAGATGAGAGGGCCGGCTCCCAGATACTTGAATTCTTTTTTTAAAGTCATGGTACTATAGTTTTCTCCCTCTGGCAGGGAGCTGATTAAAGACTTTGCAGGTGCGCGACATCAATGTCGCGCACCTGCAAAGTTAAGGATTTATTTCGCAAATAAAAAGCTGTTCACGTCACATCAGCATGGGAGCGATGCGGTGAAGGGCGGCGACAAACGCCTCTGCCTCCTCACGGGTATTGTAAAGGCCGAAAGACGCACGCACCGTACCCTCTATGCCGAGCGATTCCATCAGCGGCTGTGCGCAATGGTGCCCCGTGCGCACGGCTATGCCGAGCTTGTCGAGAAGCATGCCGGTATCGTAATGGTGGGCATTCCCCAGCAGGAACGAGATCACGGCACATTTGCCGGGAGCCGTACCGAAAATGCGCATGCCGGGTATTTTCTCCATTTCGGCGGTGGTCCATTCAAGCAGCTCATGCTCGTGCGCCTCTATCGCCTCCATCCCTATGGCGCTTACATAGTCAATGCATGCCGAGAATGCGGCGATATCCACAAAGTCGGGGGTACCTGCCTCGAACTTGAACGGCAGTTCGGCATATGTGGTCTTCTTGAAGCTCACATGCGAGATCATCTCCCCTCCCCCCTGGTATGGAGGCATCTTCTCAAGCCACCGCTCCTTGCCGTAAAGCACACCCACACCGGCCGGGCCATACATCTTGTGGCTCGAGAAGGCGTAGAAATCGGCATCGAGGTCGCGCATGTCCATCTTCATGTGCGGGGCGGCCTGCGCGCCGTCCACAAGCACTGGCACACCCATGGAGTGGGCATAGCTCACCATCTCCTTTATGGGGTTCACTGTGCCGAGCACATTGGAGACATGGCATACCGCCACCAGACGGGTGCGCTCGCTGAACAGATTGCGGTACTGCTCGAGGTCAAGGCTTCCGTCGGGATGCATCGGCACCACACGCAGCCCTATGCGTTTGCGCGTGCCGAGAAGCTGCCAGGGCACTATGTTGGCGTGGTGCTCCATGACGGTGAGTATTATCTCGTCGCCGTTCTCCATGAAGCTCCCGAAACTCGAGGCCACGAGGTTTATCCCCTCAGTGGTGCCGCGGGTGAAAATGATCTCTGAAGTGGAAGCGGCGTTGATATATGAGCGCACTTTCTCACGCGTGGCCTCCTGCATGCCTGTGGCTTCCTGCGATATGGAGAACACCCCGCGGTGCACATTGGCCTTGTGGTTGTAATACATGTCGTCGACAGCCTCCACCACAGAGCGTGGTGTCTGCGATGTCGCCGTATTGTCAAGATATATAAGCGGCTTGCCGTAAACAGTGCGGCCGAGTATGGGAAAATCACGCCTCAGCGCTTCAACATCGTAGCTCATAACCAATATTTTTTATCAATCGGAGCAACCGGAGGCACACTCTGAGCATCCGGCCTTCACCCCGGCAAAACGGCGGTCCACCATATGGCGCAGGCGGTCGCGGAGAGGCTCGAGACTTATGGTGTCTATCACATCCACCATGAACGCCTGCATGAGCATGCGGCGCGCCTCATCCTCGGGTATGCCGCGTGTGCGCATATAGAACAGGGCGTTCTCGTCGACCTGTCCCGTGGTGGCGCCGTGCGAACATTTCACATCGTCGTTATAAATCAGCAGCTGCGGCTTGGCATGCATCCGCGCCCCTTTCGAGGCGAGCATATTGCGGTTGCTCTGGTATGCCTCAACGAATCTGGCGCCGTGGCACACCTCGATACTACCTTCAAACGCCCCCTCGGCATCATCGTCGAGCACATATTTCAGCAACTGATTACTGCGTCCGTGATCGGCGGCATGACGGATCATGGATGAATTGTCAATATGCTGCCGGTCGGAACCGATAGCCATCGCTGACAGACGGGTGGAGGCATGTTCGCCGGTCACATCTATATAAAAATCATTGCGTGTCACCCCGTTGGTAAGGGTGGCGCCGCATATATGCAGTTCGGATCCCCTCTCCTGACGTGCGAAAAGCTGGCTGCGGCGTGAGGTGGAGGCGTTTGACTCCTCTATGTCGTACCACTCCACACGGGCGCCTTCAGCCGCGAATATCTCCACGACTTCGGAACTGAGGCAAGGTGCCTCGCTTCCCTGTGTGTGGTCACATTTCAATACAGCCACATGGCTCTCCGCTTCGGCCACCACGAGTACCCTGCGGGGTGCAAGAAGAGGCGCCGAAGTATGGAATATGTCGATAAGCTGCACCGCTTTCTCCAGACGGGTACCCCGGGCGACATGGATGAAAACACCATCCTGCACAAGCATGGTGTTCAGTGCCACCGACGCGTCTGACAGAGGAGCCGCTTTCCCGTAATATTTTTCCACCAGGGAGGGCATTTCGCGGGCAGCCTGCGCAAGAGAGCATACGGTAAGACCTGCGGGAAGGTTCTTGAGCAGCGTGGAGGTGGGCACAAAACGGTCGTTTACCACCACGGCGAGGAGGGTCGACAGATTCGGCACACCGCACCTGAACGACGCGCCCACGTCAACCGGCATGTTCACACGGTTGATATTGACGCCGAAATCGGGGGCGAACATCCCGTCGACGGAGGTCTTCTCGTACCCTTCGTCACCGCGCACAGGGAAACGTCCCGCACGGGCGAGAGCCCCCGCGGCTTCCCCGCGCATGGCGTTGAGCGCTCCGGCCGAATGGGCGTCAAGCTCTTCCGCATGCCCGCGGTACAGGTCCAGATATTGGTCAACGGCGTTGCTCATCGGTTCTCCTCCTTTATCCAGTCGTAGCCTTTCTCCTCAAGTTCGAGCGCAAGCTCGGGACCGCCGGTGCGCACGATGCGTCCCTTGTAGAGCACATGCACGAAATCGGGCTTTATATAATCGAGCAGGCGCTGATAGTGGGTTATGACAATGGTGGCGTTCTGCGAAGTCTTGAGCTGGTTCACACCTCCCGCCACAATGCGGAGGGCGTCGATGTCGAGGCCGGAATCGGTCTCGTCCAGAATGCTCAGACGCGGCTCAAGCACCGCCATCTGGAAGATCTCGTTGCGTTTTTTCTCACCTCCCGAGAACCCCTCGTTTACCGAGCGCGACGCGAGTTTGTTGTCAAGCTCCACAATGGCGCGTTTCTGGCGCATAAGTTTCAGGAACTCCCCTGCCCCGAGCGGCTCTTCATGGAAATATTTACGTTTGGCGTTTACAGCGGCACGCATGAAATTCACCATCGATACCCCGGGGATCTCCACAGGATACTGGAACGAAAGGAAAAGCCCTTCATGGCTGCGGTCCTCGGGAGAGAGCGAAAGGAGGTCTATGCCGTGGAATATGGCGCTTCCGCGTGTCACAGTGAAGGCGGGGTTACCGGCGAGCACACTCGAAAGGGTGGATTTGCCTGAGCCGTTGGGTCCCATTATGGCATGCACCTCTCCGGGGCGGATCTCCAGGTCTATCCCCCTGAGTATCTCTTTGTCTTCAACTTTGGCATGAAGGTCGGTGACCTTCAGAAGTATATCGTTCATAACAGATCGCTTAATCAATGTTACTAATTTTTGTCGGAGCCATGATCACCCTACAGAGCCTTCAAGGCTTATCTGCAGCAGTTTCTGTGCCTCCACGGCAAACTCCATCGGCAGTTTGTTCATCACCTCTTTGGCATAACCGTTCACGATAAGGCCCACAGCCTCCTCGGTGGGTATGCCGCGTTGGTTGCAGTAGAAGATCTGATCTTCGGAGATCTTTGATGTGGTGGCTTCATGTTCCACGATGGCGGTGGGGTTCATCACATCTATATATGGGAATGTATGGGCGCCGCAGTCGGATCCGAGCAGCAGCGAATCGCACTGCGTGTAGTTTCTCGCCCCCTCGGCGGCCGGGGTCACCTTCACCAGACCGCGGTATGAGTTCTCGCTGAAGCCGGCCGAGATACCTTTCGACACGATTGTGGAGCGGGTATTGCGCCCGAGATGTATCATCTTGGTACCGGTATCGGCCTGCTGATGGTTGCGTGTGAGAGCCACTGAGTAGAATTCCCCAACGGATCCTTCCCCCATGAGCACACAAGAGGGATATTTCCAGGTGATGGCGGATCCGGTCTCCACCTGCGTCCAGCTCAGCTTGGAGTAATCACCGCGGCACAGACCGCGCTTGGTCACGAGGTTGTATATGCCCCCGCGGCCATCCTTGTCGCCGGCATACCAGTTCTGCACGGTGGAATATTTCACCTCGGCACGGTCCTCCACTATGATCTCCACAATGGCGGCATGCAACTGGTTCTCATCGCGCATCGGGGCGGTGCACCCCTCGAGATAGCTTACATAAGCATCGTCATCGGCCACGATCAGCGTGCGCTCGAACTGACCTGTTCCCGAAGCGTTTATGCGGAAGTAGGTAGACAGCTCCATCGGACACCGCACCCCTTTGGGGATATACACGAAAGAGCCGTCGGAGAACACCGCGGAATTCAGGGCGGCATAGAAGTTGTCTTTGTACGACACCACCGACCCGAGATATTTCTTTATAAGATCGGGGTAATCCTTTATGGCCTCGGATATGGAACAGAATATGATCCCCTTCTCGGCGAGAGCCTCCTTGTGGGTGGTCTTCACCGACACAGAATCCATCACGGCGTCCACGGCCATGCCGCTCAGCTGTTTCTGCTCCTGCAGGGGTATGCCGAGACGGTCGAACGTCTTCAACAGTTCGGGATCGACATCATCAAGACTTTTCGGCCCCTCCTTCTTCACAGGGGCGGCATAATAGCTTATGGCCTGGAAATCGATATCAGGCATGCGGAGATGCCCCCATTTGGGAGGTGTCATCGTGAGCCAGTGGCGGTAAGCCTTAAGGCGGAAATCAAGCATCCATTCCGGCTCCCCCTTCTTCCGGGAGATAAGACGCACTACCTCCTCGCTCAGCCCGACAGGTATCTTGTCGGTATCTATATCGCTAACGAAGCCATATTTGTAGTCGCTCTCGGTCACCTCCTTCAACACGGAGGTGTCCTGGCTCCCCATTGCGGGGCACCCGGCGCCTGCGGCAACGCTGTCGCCCATATTCCTGTTCTTATTTTCTAAATCTTCCTTGTTCATATCCGGAAAGTGCACCGCCAATGCGGCCGGCACACATGTATATCTTCTTATTCTGAAAAATCAACAACCGCAGGGTCACGATAGTTTTCCGACTACGCCGGAAAGGGTATCGGCCCCATGTTCCATTGCCCATCCGAGCACTTTGGGCGCAAGCCCCATCACCGCTTCCACGGCATGTCCGTTGAAAATCGTGCTGTGCTTGCAGACATCAGCCGAGGGCTTGACTATGACCCAGAGATTAAGCGCCAGACTCAGCAGCACCATCCACTCGAAAAGGCAAAACAGCGCACCGGCCACACGATCGAGAAACCCTATCTGCAACGCGTGGGTGACACCACGCAGAAAACGCGCCACCATCTTTACCAGCGCATATCCCGCAATAAAGAGTATTACTCTGGAAAGCACTGTATAAAAATAATCTTTGTCCGGAGTGGTGCCGGCGGAATCCGCCGCAGCGACACTGTTGCCGTTCTCAAGAAACGCGGCAAGCCAGTCGCCTCCGAAACGGCATGCGATGATTCCGGCCACGATGGCGGCAAGCCCTCCGAGCTGAAGCACAATCCCTTTGCGCCATCCCATGAAAGCACTGCCCAGAGCCACGGCCAGTATTATTATGTCCACTACTGTCATATGTCGTAAAATCAGGCGACCGCCCGTACAGCCACCGTTTTCCACCGCAAAATTACTCAATTCCCGCCATTCCGCCAACTAAAAACATTGAGGCTCGAAAACAGCTTGCATATGTACATTCCGACAGGATTGCACAGCCATGACCGCATCAGGGGAAGCATTTAAAACAAGTATTAATTTTATTAACTCTTTTTAACGAATGGGGGGGGTAATTTGGGCAATAATCCTTAACTTTGCCACATCAAGTATTATTTTTTGATTTAAAAACCTAAGGAACAGGATAAACCTTTATTTTCTATATATATTTCACCTTAAACTACAATGAAGATGCCGGCGATGCCGCCGTATGAAATCCGTCATATGGCGTTGCACCTCCTGTGAAGATCCTCAACAGCACACATCAGCCAGTCTCACAGAGGGAAACAGGAGTGCCTTTCATCCCAGTCTCACATGCCGTTTATCTCCATTTCCGCACCATCCCACAAAAAAATCGCCGAAATTAGTTATGTATTCCAAAAATAATTCTTACCTTTGTGCGCTCCAAAGCAATTCAGCCATCTGCCGACGCTGAAAATGCCTTTCCCACAAAGGATGCTTTTACGGAGACTTCGGGGTGTAGCACAGTTGGCAGCGCGCCACGTTCGGGACGTGGAGGTCGGAA
>ERZ836877.5010-NODE-5010-length-13008-cov-7.061607_pt1 | contig 13008 bp, 16 predicted proteins | sample MGYA00519469_ERZ836877 | MGnify/ENA primary metagenome ERZ836877 (study PRJEB31850, sample SAMEA3708809) | human gut metagenome | biome: human gut; feature: human-associated habitat; material: faeces | place: China | collected 2014 ... | reverse complement strand
AGCAAAAATACACCAACCTGTGATTTAACAGATATTATGAAACACCCTCTAAGAGTGCGTTTCGTAATATCTGTTGGATTAGGGGTTAGTAGTTAGGGGTTAGTGGTTAATGAGAGGGGAAAATGCCGTAGTTAGAAAAAAAAGCGCTATCTTTGCCGCAAACAAACAACCAGACAAATGACCGAAGAAGATATAAAGACATTGAAGCGCGATCCCGACGGGCTTCAGAGCTATGAATATCTGGCCAACCATATAGGCGAGTGCGATCCCGAGTCCATCGAGCGTATCATCGACAATATGGAGCGCGTCGATCTCACGGGCCAGTTCATGGCCAGCGCGGCCCGATATCTCAATGCCATCGATGCCGAAGGCTACCGGCCGGCCGTGCGCCGTCTTGTGGCGGCCACCATCGACAAAGACCGTGAGCACAGATATCTGGCCGATCTGCTCCAGGGGCTCTACGGCAGCGACTACGAAGTCAATGCCAAGACCCTCTGCACCACCGACGACAATTTCCGCCGCATATACAAGCGGCTTTTCCCGACTTCCACTATCTGACTTCCTATGCGAGCATATCTTCTTGCACCGCTGGCCGCCCTTGCGGTCATGTGTGCATGCAAAGCCTCAGGCACCGCCGACACAGGCGTAACACCTAATGATTCTATCGAAATGACACAACAGACTCCCGACACCGCTTCCGCCAAGGTTCTGGTGGAGACTACACTTGGCAATTTCACCGTGCTTCTCTACGGCGACACCCCCAAGCATCGCGACAATTTCCTGAAACTTGCCGAAGAAGGATACTACGACAGCACCCTTTTCCACCGTGTTATCAAGGAATTCATGATTCAGGCTGGCGATCCCGACTCAAAGACCGCGAAACCGGGCCAGCATCTCGGCGCCGGCGGCCCCGACTATAAGATCGATGCCGAAATCGTTTATCCGAAGCACTTCCACAAGCGCGGCGCTCTCGCCGCAGCCCGTCAGGGCGATCAGGTGAATCCCATGAAGCAGTCGAGCGGCTCGCAGTTCTATATCGTCACCGGCCAGAAGCTCGATACCGCACAGGTTGCGGCCATGGAGCAGCGCATTCAGCAGACACGCATGCAGGAGGTGTTCAATAAACTCGCCATGGCACACCGCGACGAGATTATCGAAATGCAGCGTCGCGGCGACCGCGCCGCTCTCCAGGCCCTTCAGGATACCCTCATCGCCCAGAGCGATGCCGAAGTTGCCGCACACCCAGCACCCGGCATGACCGCCGAAATGAAAGAAGCCTATACAACCGTCGGCGGCGCTCCCCACCTCGACGGCGCCTACACGGTTTTCGGAGAGGTCATCGACGGCATGGATACTGTCGACAAGATCGAGAAGGCCCAGACCGACGGAGCCGACCGCCCCAAGACCGACATCCGCATACTGAAGATGAAGGTGCTCAGCGAATAATGAGCGAAAAAGACATACCTGTAAGACGCCACACGCTCGCCAACGGCCTGCGTGTGGTGCATTCTTATGACCCGACCACGGCCATGGCCGCGGTCGATGTGCTCTACGATGTGGGTTCCCGCGACGAGTCGCGCTCACTTACCGGCATGGCGCATCTTTTCGAACATCTGATGTTCGGGGGATCGGCCAACATACCGTCGTTCGACGGCGAACTCGAAGGGGCCGGAGGCAAGAGCAATGCGTGGACGAGCTGCGATTTCACCAATTTCTACGACGTTCTGCCGGCGCAGAACATAGAGACGGCCTTCCATCTCGAGAGCGACCGCATGCTCAGCCTCGATTTCAGCCGTCGCTCGCTCGAGGTGCAGCGCGGAGTGGTTATCGAGGAGTTCAAGCAGACATGCCTCAACCGGCCCTACGGCGACCTTTTTCACCATCTGAGGCGCATTGCCTATGCAGAGAAACACCCCTATTCATGGCCTACGATAGGACTTGAGCCGGGCCATATAGCCCGGGTGACGCTCTCCGATGTCGAGCGATGGTTCTACTCGCACTATGCGCCCGACAACGCCATACTCTCTGTCGCCGGACGCGTCAGCTTCGAGGAGACGGTAGAGATGGCCGAGCGCTGGTTCGGCGATATTCCGAGACGCAACGTTGCTCCGCGCAATCTGCCCGACGAGGGCTTTCCGACGGAAAATATTGTCGAGACCGTGCGTGCCGCCGTGCCTCAGCCTATGATCGTCATGGCTTTTCCGATGGACAGCTACGGCACACGCCGCTATCATGCCGCCGACACCGTAACCGATATTCTTTCGGCCGGACGGGCCTCGCGTTTTACACGCCGCCTGCTCTACGGCGAGCGTGAGGGCCTTTTCGCGGCTGCCGATGCTTCCATCATAGGCAGCGAGCATGCGGGCCTGCTGTTGCTCACGGCACGTCTGGCCGACAGCAGCGACAGCGCCGTCGAAACGGCGCGCAAGATGATGCTTGAAGAAGCCCGCGGTGTCACCATTGCTTCAAATATCAGCGAGCATGAATTCGGCCGCACTCTCAACAACTTCGAGGCCACATTCCGCTTCGCGAATCTCAACTATCTGTCGAAAGCTACAAACCTCGCCCTCGCCGAGTATCACGGCGAGGACATCAACCGAACCATAACCGAGCGGCGCCTTCTGACGCGTGCCGAAGTGGCCGCCGAAGCCGACCGCCTCTTCAATCATACTCCTTTTGCCACACTCATTTATTTAGGCGGTTAGGAGTGCCTTAAAGTTTTTAAGGTCCTTAAAGTCATTAACGACCTTAAGGACCTTTTCATTTCCTAACCTCCTAATCTCCTGGTTTCCTAACCTCTTAGTTCCCTAATGCAAAGGTGGCGGTGAGGGGATAGTGGTCGGAGGCACGCAGATTGCCTTTTTTGATGTCGAGAGGGGTAAAGGCGCCCCGGTAGAGCACATGGTCTATGCAGAAGTAGAAGCGTCCCGAATTGTAGGTTATCATTGGGCCGAAGCCGAGCTGTGCGTAGGCCGAACTGAAGCCGGCGTCTTCGAGGGTACGTAGGGCATAGCAGGTGGCTACGTCATTGAAGTCGCCGCATATCAGCACGTTCGGGCCGCCGTAGTGGCGGATAAGGCGCAGGAGAGCCTGGGTCTGGCGGGCGCGCTCGACATTGGCGAACGAGAGTTTGCTGATAAGCTGCTCTTTGATGGCGCCGAGATTCTCGCGCTGGAGGTCGGTGAGGTTGCGGTAAAGTTCGCGGTCTTCCTGCCTGAGTCCGAGCGATTGCAGATGGACATTGAACAATGTGGCCTGCCTGCCCCCGGGAAAACTGATGCGGTATGCGGCCAGTTCGGCGTTCTGGAACTCCTCGGGAGTAAGGGTGAGATGGATAGGCTGCACGGGATATTTCGACATGATCATCTGCTGTCCCGCGCTTTTGATGATATAGGGATACCTCGAGTGGAGGGTCTGTACCTGTTCGGTGGTAATGAAGTAGTGCTTCTGGGCGCTCAGAGTGATTGCTTCCTGGAAGCATACGATGTCGGGATCGGTCTCTATCACATAGTCGAGCATGCGGTTGGGGACAGTATCAGTGCTGTCGCGCGGCTCGTAGAGATGGAACACGTTATAAGTCATGAGCTTGAACGTGTCGCTGTCTTCCGGTGCCTTTGGTGTGCTCAGATTGAGGGGACATACCTGAAGCACCGGTCCCGCACTGGCAAGCAGCCCCAGGGCTATGATGACCACACCGCGCCAGTGCCACCATATCTGAAGCACCAGAAGTGCGGCCGAGCAATAGAGCACAAAAGGAAAGCACAGCGGCAGGATACCGTAGAGACCGCCGTGTTTGAGCGGCGATATATTGCCGGCATAGGCCGTGCCGAACAGCGCCACGGCAGCCACAATGCTCAGTATGAGCATGAGCGCGCGCATGAGACGCATGAACGGCGAACGGCGTTTGCGTTTTTTCTTTTTTACTCTCCCCGTTCCTCCGGCCGCGCTTTTTTTACGGGCCGGAGCCGTTCTTTTTGCCGCGGGGCGTTGTCTCGGGGTTGTGAATGGTGTTTCCTGTGGCGTTTCCATCAGAAGAACCAGCGGTTGTTGAACACGCCCTTGCGCTTCCAGTAGAGCAGCAGCAGGAAGCCGAATATCATGCCTCCGATATGGGCGAAGTGGGCTACGCCGTCGGCAAGGCCGCCGAAACCGTAGAGGAGTTCAATCACGAAGTAGCCTATCACAAGCCATTTGGCCTTGATGGGCACAGGTATGAAGAAGATATAGATGGGCACGTTCGGGAAAAGGAATCCGAATGCGAGCAGAACGCCGTAGATGGCGCCTGAGGCTCCGACCATAGGCGTGTTGACAAAGGCGTTGAGTTTGCTTGCGTCAGGGTCGGTGAAGTTATAGCCGTTCTGTATCAGATCCCATCCGCGGGTGATTATCTCGCGCACGGTCTCCGCGTCGAAAAGACTTTCGAGATGGTATATGTATATGGCGAAGACTCCCATCTGGATCAGGGCGGCGCCTATGCCGACCGAGATATAGTAGAACAGGAAGCGCGCCGACCCCATTGCGCGCTCGATTGTCATGCCGAACATGACGAGTGCGAACATGTTGAAGAACAGATGGGTGAAACCGCCGTGCAGGAACATGTAGGTGAACAGCTGGAAGGGATAGAATCCGGGCGATGTGAAGTAGTAGAGCGCCAGATATTTGGTAAATGCATGGTCGGCAGCCGGTACCAGGGCCATGACGAGCCATATGAGCACGTTGATGATGAGGAGGTTTTTCACCACCGGCGGCATTGAGGAGAAAAGGGACTGGAATGATCGTATCATATTTGAATCTTGAATCAGACGGCAAAGTTAGGCATTTTCTTCGGTATTTTCGCTTTCTTCGGCTTCGGTGTCGGCATCGATTTCGTGGACAAACCGTTCGGGGAGCGCTTTTTTTGCCTTGGCTCCGAGCGATGTGAGCGATTTCGCCTTGCCGATGAGGTTGCCGGGACCGGTCGAGAGTTTGGCGAAGGCGTTGCGGCAGGCGTCGCCGGCCGCTCCGAGCGATTTCTCGATACGCTCCATGTCGGCGAGGAAGCCGTTGAACTTATCGAGCATCAGTCCGGCCTGACGGGCGATCTCGAGGGCGTTGCGGTTCTGCTTGTCGTGGCGCCAGACTTGCTCAACGAGCCGTATCACCGACATCAGGTGCGTAGGCGATATGACGAGCACGCGGCTGTCGAAGGCTGTCTGCCATAGACTCTCGTCGAGTTTCATGGCGGCGAGGAAGGCTCCTTCGTGTGGTATGAACATGAGCACGAAATCCACCCGCTCGTCGCCGACGACATCCTGATACGACTTGCCTTTCAGCTCGGCGATGTGCTTCTTGACCGAGGCGAGGTGAGAACGCGCGAAGCGGTCGCGCTGGTCGTCGGACTCGGCGTTGACCATGCGCAGATAGTCCTGGATCGATACTTTCGAGTCGATGATGAGCTTGCGGCCTTCGGTGTAGTTGATTACGACGTCGGGGCGCAGGCGGTGTCCGTCGGAATCGGTCACGCTTTCCTGCACCATATATTCGTAACCACGGCGGAAGCCGCTGCGTTCGAGGATATTGTCGAGAATCATTTCGCCCCAGTCGCCCTGCACCTTCGAGTTTCCGCGCAGGGCGTCGGAGAGTTTGCGGGTTTCCAGGCCGATGGTCTGGTTGAGCTGCACGAGTTCGCGCACACGCTCGCCGAGCGAGAAGCGTTCGGCCGATTCCTTGTCGTAGCGTTCGGTGAATGCCGTGCGGAACTGCTCGAGATTTTCGCGCATGGGCGCCAGCACCTCGGCGAGGCCGGTGCGGTTCTGCTCGCGCAGGGCCTCGGAGTTGCTTACGAGCACTTTGGCGGCAAGGTTGCGGAAGCGTTCTTCGAGTTCGGCCTCCATACGCGCCTGCTCTTTCTGTATGCGCTCGTTTTCGCGCAGGAGAGCTTCGTTGCGCTCTGTAAGGCGCACTTTCTCGCTCACGGCCTCGGCTTCGCTGCGGCGTAGATCGTCAATCTGGCCCTGAAGGCGTGTCACGGAGGCTTCGAGGTCGCCGCGTATTCCGGCGAATGCCGCGCTTTCGCCGGTGAGACGGCCGTTTTCGGCCGACAGACGCGCAATCTCGGCCGACAGGCGCGATATTTCCTCCGCCTTTGTCTCGATGGTCTTTCTTGTGGCGAAAATGGCGGCGATTGCCGCTATCAGGGCTATTGAGAGTATTATTATTGCTATAGTCATATCAGTCGAAAAAGTCGCAGTCGGCGAAATTGCGTCCTGCGAGGTCTTTGGGCGAGAGAAGCATGTCTTCTTTCGCAAGGGGCCACGCCACACCGACCGTCGGGTCGTCGAAGCGCAGCGAGCGCTCGGCCTCGGGGCAGTAGTAGTTGTCGACCTTATACTGGAACTGGGCCGTGTCGGAAAGCACGGCGAAACCGTGGGCGAAACCGCGGGGTATGTAGAGCTGCCGTCCGTCTGCAGCGGAGAGCTGCACCGCTATATGGCGCCCGAATGTCGGCGAGGAGCGCCGCATGTCGACGGCCACGTCTACGATCTCGCCGGCGGTGACACGCACAAGCTTAGCCTGGGCAGCCTCTCCCGCCTGATAGTGGAGACCGCGCACTACGCCGCGCGACGATACCGATTCGTTGTCCTGCACGAAGGCGGCGCGTATGCCTGTGGCGGCCTCGAATGTATCGGCGCGGAAAGTCTCGCAGAAATATCCGCGGGCGTCGCCGTGGCGTACAGGTTCGATAAGCCATACGCCGGGAAGCTCCAGAGGTGTATATTTCATAGTTCTCTTCCTTCGAATTCGGCCAGATCGGCGCGCCACTGGTCTGTGACAGGCACAGAGGTAGCCGTGCGCGGATCGAAGCTTACCATGATCGTGATGCAGATGCATTTCACCTGCCCGTCGGCGTTGACTATGCGCTGTTCCATCACCAGCGACGAGGTGGCGATGGAAACTACCTGGGTGAGAACCTCGAGTTTTTCCTGCACGTAGGCGGGGTGGTAGAAATCGCAGTTTATGTTGGCCACGACAAGGCCGAGGCGCATGGGATCGAATTTGCCGTCCATGAACTGCATGAAATAGCGCATTTTGGCCAGATCGGCGAACTGGAGGTAGACCGAGTTGTTGAGATGGCCGAACATGTCGATGTCGTTGAAGCGTATCTGGACCGGGGTGCGGTGGCGGAATTCGAATTTGGGTTCGGGAATGTTCATAAGAATCGTATGGATGAGATGACGTCGGCGCCGGCTGCCTCGTTGAGCTGCCGCACGAGGAGTTCGCGGAGATATGACAGTTCTTCCTTGAGCGACGCCGATATTATTTGCACGTTGAGTGTGCGGTCTTTGACGTAGATACGTCCGGTATATGAGGCTATATGCTTGCCCACGACATCGGGCCACAGTGATTCGACGGCGCGCCGCTCGTACTCGGGGCGCAGCCCTGTGGCGTCGATCATCTGCTTTATGATGGCGTCGAGGCGCATGGGTTCAACTCGCTTCATGTCAGGGGGTGGTGTCGATGGGGGTGAAACATCCGTGTTCGACGTGCCACAGGCGGTAGGGATCTTCGGTGGTCGTGGCGGGAATGTCGGCCACGATTTCGTCGAGGTGCTTGCGGTTGGTGTCGGTGATGAAGATCTGGCCGAACGAGTCGGAGCCGCCGACGATGGCCATAATGCGCCGCACGCGGCCGGCGTCGAGCTTGTCGAATATGTCGTCGAGCAGCAGCAGGGGCTTTATGCCGAGGCTCTCGCGCAGGAGTTCGTACTGGGCGAAGCGCAGTGCGGAGGTGAATGTCTTGGTCTGGCCCTGCGAGGCGGATCGGCGCACCGGCATGCCGTCGAGAGTGAACTCGATGTCGTCGCGGTGCGGACCGGAGGCGGTGTAGCGCAGTATGGCGTCGCGGGCCCGCGACGCTCTGAGGTGCTCGGCCAGACCGCCTTCCGCCGAATAGTCCTTGCCGGTATAGCGGAGGCCGGGCTGTTCGTCGCACTCGGCTATGGCGCGGTAGTAGGGCCGGAAAATCTCTTCGAGACGCGCTATGTTCTCAATGCGGCGCGCCGATATGTAGTCGCCCGCTATCTCGAGCTGGGCTTCGAGGGCATCGAAGAGCGAACCGTCGGCGCATTCCTGTTTGAGCAGGCGGTTGCGCTGTTCCAGGGCATGGTTGTATCGCACGAGGGCGTCGAGATAAGGCGCGTCGCGCTGCGATATGATCTGATCGATGAAACGGCGCCGTTCGGTCGGCTCGCCTCCGACAAGCGACATGTCGGCCGGCGACAGAAGCACCAGCGGAAAGGCGCCTATGTGCTGGGTGAGGCGCTGGTATGCCTTGCCTCCGCGCTTGAACGATTTCGGGCGCCCTGGCTGTACGGCCGCAGATACTTCCTCGTCGAGACCGCGACGCAGGTAACGGCCCTTCAGCATGGCGAAGCCGCTGTCGCGCTGCACGAGCATGGAGTCTGCCGCTCCGGTAAAGCTTTTGCAGAAACTCATGAAGTAGAGGGCATCGAGCAGATTGCTCTTTCCCATGCCGTTATCGCCGAGGAAACAGTTGATTTTCGGCGAAAACCGTAGTTCCGCCGAAGCTATGTTCTTGAAGCTGACAAGACTGATCTCCCTGAGTATCACTTGTTGAAAGCCTGGTTGAAGAAAAGGAGATGGTGGAGCACCGAGTTGGCCCAGTATTTATGGCTGTGGTTGCCGGGACGCGAGGTATAGTCGTGCGGAATGTTGGCCGCGAGCAGATCCTGATGGAGCTTGTCGTTTACCTGGGCGAAGAAATCGTCCTTGCCGCAGTCGAATATTATGTTGATTCCGGCATCTTTGATCTTGGGTATGTTTCCGGCTATGGTATGGCTGTCCCATAGTCCGGGATTCTTGCTGTAGCTTTCGCCGAGAAGCTTGGTCGTATGCCAGCTGCCCGCGAAGGGGCGCACGTCGACGCCGCCGCTCATGCTGCCTGCGCTGCCGAAGACATCGGGGTGGTTGATGGCGAGCCAGAGGGCGCCGTGGCCGCCCATGCTGAGGCCGGTAATGGCGCGCTGCGTGGCTTCGGGCCGGGTGGGATAGTGCGAGTCGATATATGGCACAAGCTCGTCGATGATGAAGCTTTCCATCTGAAGCTTGGGATTGACGGGAGAGTTCCAGTACCAGCTGTCGCGACCGTCGGGCATTACCATGACCATGCCGTACTGGTCGGCGAGTTCGCCGAGACGCGGCTGAGTGCGTGTGCTCCAGTCGCGGTAGGTGCCTGTGAAGCCGTTGAGCAGATAGACGGTCGGATATTTTGCTTTTTTATCGCCGTCGGGGGTGATGACCACCACTTTTTCGGGGCCTTCGAGAAGTGCGGTGTTGATGGCGATGGTGTCGGTTGTAAACGCTTTGGCGCCAAATGCCATGCATATGGCGAAAATGGCCGGTAGTATCTTTTTCACTTTTTGAGTCGTTGTTTTATGAATTCGATTGCATAGTCGGCGAGACTGTCGATCGACTGGCCCGCGGAATTGAGGCATAGGTCGTAGCTTTCGGCATAGCCCCAGCGCTTGTCGGTATAAAAATTGTAGAAGTTGGCACGTAGCTTGTTTGTGCGCTCAGCCAGGGCGCGGGCATCGCTTTCGCGGGCGACGTCGCCGCGCTGGATAATGCGGCGCACGCATTCATCGACCGGGGCATGCACGAAAATATTGACCACATCGGGCAGATCGCGGAGCACATAGTCGGCGCTGCGTCCTACGATGACACATGGTTCCGAAGCCGCAAGCTCGTGCATGAGGTCGCACTGGGCCGTATAGGTGCTGTCGGAGCCGTTGCCGCTGGGGTTGCCTATCCACGACATGGGGTAGAAGCCGAACGAGAATGGCATTGCGCTTCCCATGACGCTCGGGGCGCGCTCGTCGTTTTTCTCGAAGTATTCGAGGTTGTAGCCTGCTTTTTCGGCGGCCTTGACAAGAAGCATCTTGTCGTAGAAGCTTATGCCGAGTTTCTCGGCTATGGCGCGGCCCAGAGCCCGCCCTCCGCTGCCGAAGGTGCGCCCTATGGTGATTACATATTTTTCAGGTAGCATGATATGATTTTTTCCGAAGAGGAGATTAATGGTAATTTCAGGAATGGGGTACGGTTATCGGATTGAGTTCGTGGTAGGGATCGAAGAATAATATGTATATATGTCCGTTTGTGCCGAGCATGAAATAGAGTCGCGGACAGCGTGTCCCTTTGGCCCGGTCTCCGACTGTCTTGTCGTCTTTATCATGAAGCGATATATGGTAGATGATCGGATTTGACTCGATCATTTCGGGATATATCTGTCTCACAGTCTTTTTGAGATTGCCCTTTATATCCGACCGACGCAGGTGTAATTCTTGCGCTCTCGATGATAATTGCTCTATCGTTGTGGTCGACAGGAGATTCATGCGTTCGAAATATTTGCTTATTTCGTTCTGCTTGAATTCCTGGCGGAAATGGTAGGGTGTCTTTCCTAAGTCGATGTAGTCGTATTTGATCACCCCGTGCACGGAATGTGACAGGCATGCATCTTCTCTGGTAAGAGTATATTTCAGAGGATCACGTCGGTTGATGGTAAAGAAATCCTCATGTTCCAGATCGACTGCGGTGAGTTTCATTTTGCCAGATTGTGTTCGTGCCGTTCTTTGTAATATTCGTACATCGTATCCAGCGACAGTTCTCTTTCTGATCTGTCGAAGGGTCTTAGTCCTTCCCGCATTTCGACCCATGGTTTTTCGGAATGTGTCAGGAAAATAAGGTCGTTCTGAGTTTTTGAACCGTAAAGAAGAATAATCGATTCAAGAAGCTCGTAATCGAGTCTTATTTTTTCGCATAGTTCCGCGAGGCCTTTTTCAGGTGCGCCGTCATAGAAATCCGAGGCTTTCAGATGGTCGCACATATTGGCTGTTTTGTTTTTATACATATGGAACACGGCCGGATATACCGGACCGTTTACCCATGCCTGTGGCTTGTCTGAAAAAGGCACGTTTTCTCTGCCGTAGAAAACCATATACCATGCCTGGACATAGTACAATAATTTTTGTAGCTTCAGCGGGCTTATCGACAGTCCTTTTATGACGGAGGTGAGTCCGATGTAGCGTGCTATGTCTTGTATCGGGTAGGTCATTGTTGCGTATGGTTTGTGTATGCGTGATTGTCTCTGTGTGAGAGTAACGCAAAGATAGCAAAAAAGTGCGGGAGTTACAAGCCCATCAGGTGGGTGAGCATGCGGCGCTCGGCGTCGGAGAGTGTTTTGCCGCGGCGCGCCATCATGCGCTCGGCGATATCGAAGAATTTCTTTTCGGGCACACGGGTGAAGCCGGCGGTGGAGCCTTCGCTGAACGACTCGACGAAATTGCGCGGGAAGCCTGCGCCGTGCACGTTGACGCCGACTCCGAGTACTGTGGCCGTGTTGAACATGGTGTTGATCCCGGCTTTAGAATGGTCGCCCATCATGAGGCCGCAGAACTGGAGCGAGGTGCGGGCGAAGCGCTGTGTCGGATAGTTCCAGAGGCGTATCTTGGTGTAGTCGTTCTTAAGGTTGGAAGCGACGGCGCCAGCTCCTATGTTGCACCATTCGCCGATGACGGCATTGCCGAGGAAACCGTCGTGGGCCTTGTTGGAATAGCCGAGGAAGACCACGTTGTTGAGTTCGCCGCCGACTTTGCAGAAGGGGCCGACTGTTGTGTCGGGATATATTTTTGTACCCATATTGACCGTCGCATGGCGGCACAGGGCTATCGGGCCGCGGAGCATGGAGCCTTCCATGATTTCGGCATCGGGCCCCACATAGATGGGTCCCTTGGTGGTGTTGAGAAATGCGCCTTCGACGTGTGCGCCTTCTTCGATGAATATGAGCGACGGGTCGCCTATTACGGTGTTTGAGGCCGGGACGGGCTGTGAGGTACGGCCTGCGGTCATACGCTTGAAGTCGGCTTTGATCGCGTCGCCGTTGAGCATGAATATGTCGTAGAGTTGCGATATGGCTGTTATTTCGCCCGAATAGCTAATGCGCTCCGTGATTTCTTTCCCGCGGTGGGCTATCGTGCGGTTGCCGGCATCCACAAGGGCCTGTCCTGCGGCGAGCGAGGCCACACGCCCAGCCATTTCTTTGTCGGGCAGAATATTTCCGGCTATGAAGAGCGTGTCGGGATCGTTCTCGCCGGTGCACGGGAAAAGCTCTTCCAGATAGGCTTCGGCCACTTTCCATGAGTATTCGCCGGGCAGATATGCCTGCCATTTTTCGGCTATGGTATCGATTCCGACGCGGATGGCGCCCACAGGACGGGTGAATGTTATGGGCAGCAGATCGGCCCATACGGTAGCTTCGTCGTATAATATCACGTTCATATCAGTCAGATTAGAGATGCAAAATTAATGTTTTTTTCATTGATTTTATGTCGGACTATGTCATTTAGAACAACCAAAGGGCTCCCGGCGGGAGTAATTTTGCGATGTTATGGAAAATTCTCAGATCAAAATCGCCGTGACGGCGGCCGGTGGGGCCGCGGCGGCTTTCGTGGAGCCTGTCCTGCCTGTGGCGGGGCTGTGTACGGTAATGGTGATGGCCGACGTAGTTTCGGGCATAAGGCTGCGGTATCGGTTGCGGAGGGCCGGGAAGCCTCTTCCGGGAACGCGGGAGACTTCGAGGCGTTTCGGGCGTGCCGTGCGTAATCTTGTGTGGGTGTATGGTGGGCTGTGCGTGGCCCACGGTGCCGATCTGGCACTCGGTTCGGCTATAAGTTTTCTCACCGGCGGTCACAGCGCCCTCAATATGCTCGGGGTCGCGGTATGCCTGTGGCAGCTGATGTCGGTTCTCGAGAATGAATCGACATGCAGTGATGCCGCATGGGCCGCCAAAGCCCGCAAGTATCTTGAAGACAAGAGCAAAAAGAGTTAAAAGTCAGGAATTAGAAGTTAGAAGTTTATTTAGAAGGCAACTTCTAACTTCTAATTCCGAATTCCTAATTAACAATGATTCGGTAAAATTAAAGGTCGTGCAGTCCGATCTAAGCGGCCAACAGAG
>ERZ836877.5009-NODE-5009-length-13014-cov-3.308511_pt1 | contig 13014 bp, 18 predicted proteins | sample MGYA00519469_ERZ836877 | MGnify/ENA primary metagenome ERZ836877 (study PRJEB31850, sample SAMEA3708809) | human gut metagenome | biome: human gut; feature: human-associated habitat; material: faeces | place: China | collected 2014 ... | reverse complement strand
AAACGCATAGTTCTTGCGACCATGACGTTGTAATCTGATTTTTGTTGCCATTAAAGTTTAATTAAAAATGTTGGTTTTGTATTGATTTCGGGCGCAAAGGTAGCAATTTTATTCAAGACGGGCAAATAAACGGGTCTTTAATTTGCATTAATTTGTGCGGTTTATCGAGCTTTTGCGAGCGTTTCACCGGGAACGATGTAGATTTCGATGCGGCGGTTGGTGCGACGCGATTTTATGGAGTTGTTGTCGACGAGGGGTTCGTCGCGTCCGAGGCCGTAGGGTATGAGGTTGATGGTGTCCCGGCCTGAGAGGGCGGTCATGTATGTGTCGATGGCATTGGCGCGGTCGCCGGTGATATTGTCGGCGTAAATGTCGTCGCCTGTGTCGTCGGTGTGGACGGCGACGAGTATCTTGTAGTCGTCGGGATCTTTGACGATGTCGGCGAATTTATCAAGGATTGCGGAGGCCGAGGGTTTGAGCTCGGGCGAGTTGGGGGCAAAGAGTTTGTCGGCGGCGACGGTGACCATCATGACTTCGCCGTCGCGCAAGGATGTGACTGTCATGCCGCCTTTCGAGAGTTCGCGGCGCAGTGACGCCATTCTCGACCGGACTTTTTCTTTTGAACGTTTGCCGACGGCGGGGACGTTTATGTTGTCGGATAGACTCATGTCAACCGGTTCGACGGCCGAGAGGAGAGGGGCGGCGAGGGCTGCGGTGGCAAAGGCGAGGAGGATGGCGCGGATGGTGTGTCGGGGCATAATAATAAGGTCAGGGGATAAAGGTTCAGTCGTCGAGCGAGAGCTCGTAGTCGATTTCGGCCTTGACTATCCGGGCGACGTCGTCGGGCGAGAGGCTGAGGTGCTTGTCTTTGCCTACAATCTTGACGGTATGGGCGATGATGGCGTCGATGTCGTCGTCGGAGTCATCGTCGTCGACGTCGAGCTCGAGCAAATCGTGGTCTTCGTAGTAGTCGAAGATGATGTCGATTATCTCGAGAATGGTGTCGTCGTCGCAACGACGGGCGAGGCCGTCGCTGATATGTGATTTGATGAAGGTTACTGCTTCTTGTTCGTCGTAGATGTTCATTGTGAGTAATTTAAAGTTCGAGGAGGCCGTCGGCGATTGACATTGTCACTGTCTTGGCGTCGGGATCGATGCCGGTGACGAGTTCTTCGGCAAAGGGTATGAAAATTTCGCGGCCGTCGGGTGTCTCGATGGTGAAGAGGATGTTTTCGGTCGAGTCGTCGATGGCGGTGATGCGGCCTACGGAGGTCCCGTCGGCGGCGTTGAAGACGGCGAAGCCTTCCATGTCGGAGATGTAGACGATGTCGTCGTCACTGTCGTCATCACCGAGTCTGTCTTTAGTGACAAAGATGTCGCAGCCGATGATTTCAGAGGCTTCAGGCTGAGAGGTGATGCCGTCGATTGTCAGAAGCCACGCGTCGGCACCGCGCCGGCGTGCCAACGCGATGAAAAAGGGCACGGGAATGCCGTCGATGTCGAGCACGAGACAGTCACCGGCATCGAAATCGATGTCGACTTCGATATATGCCGACACCTCGCCGGCGAGGCCGTGGGTTTTGGCTATGCGTCCGATTTTTGTCAGAGCGGCTTTGTCGATCATTTTTTCTTTTTCTTTTTACCTGTTGTCGGGGCGGCTATCACTTTGAATTCGTGAAGCTTCAGTTCGTCAGGGGCGATGCGGATGGCGCCGTGTGAGAGAACAGACAGGTCATTGAATATCTTTTCGTCTTCGACGCCGTCTTTGTTGACTGCCAGCATGAGTTTTTTCATGTGGTTGGCGAGGAGAAGGATGAGATTGGTGCGTTCTTCGCCTTCTTCGAAGGCGGCGACGCGTTCGATCATCTTCTCGAGATAGGCGCCATAGTGGCGGTATTTTGCCGAGACGTGCCCGAAGCTGATGGGGTCGGGCGTTTCGTCGAAGCTTTCGGGGCGAATGAGGTCGAAGTCTGTGTCGACGTCGAGCCTGAAGTCGCTCATGATGGCGAGGTGGTCCCAGAGCTTGCGGCGGTAGTCTTCGGCTTTGCTGTTGGAGGGAAAAAGTGTTTCCATCGTCCTGACTATTGTGGCGGCGCAACGGGTGCGCTCGGCACGGTCTTCGATTGTGAGACAATGGTCTACCATGCGCTGAATATTTCTGCCATATTCAGGCATTATGAGTTTTTTCAGATGTGTGGTATATGTCAACATATTTTCAGTAGCGCTTTTGTCCGGCAAAATTAGTGAAAAATAAAATAATAACGGCAGGCATGTCAAGATTTAGTTGTTGATTATGTCTAATATCTCAAAAAAATCATAAATTTGCAGCAATAATAAACCTTAAAAAATAACGGATTCTTATGAAAAAGTGTAAGTATTGCAATTCAGATATGAATGACGATGAGACGACATGCCGTTACTGCGGCAGCGTACAGCCATCAGACGGCAGCACACCGCCTCCGTTCGGCGGCAGCAATTCCGCCAACACAAACGGTTACGCCAATAATCAGCCTTATAATCCCTATTTCAATGCTCAGGAGTATTATCAGCGCAATAATGCTTTTGACTCTAATGCGAAGGGCAAGAGCAGGGGTATAGCGGCGCTTTTGGCGATTTTTCTCGGCGGCCTCGGCATACAGTATTTCTATCTTGGCAAGACAACAGCCGGCATTCTGTCGATTGTACTGACTCTTGTCACATGCGGCATATGGGATTTCGTGGCGCTGATACAGGGTATACTGATGCTCTGCATGTCGAATTATGATTTTGAACAGAAATATATAGAAAACCAGTCGACTTTCCCGGTATTTTAAGTAATAATAGATGCTAAAAACATAATAAAACAGAGGTCTCGATGACGAGGCCTCTGTTTTATTATGTGATTGTCAGGGAAGGGGAGATATTACATGTTCATGCCGCCGTCGACCTGAATGACCTGACCTGTGACATACGATGACATGTCTGAGGCAAGGAATGTGGCGACATTGGCGATGTCTTCGACCTGACCGCCGCGGCGCAGGGGGATTTTCTTTGTCCACTCGGCACGGATGTCTTCGGGAAGGGCGGCCGTCATGGCTGTCTCGATAAAGCCGGGAGCGATGGCATTGGCGCGGATGCCGCGAGAGCCGACTTCCTGAGCGATACTCTTGGCAAGGGCGATAAGACCGGCTTTAGAAGCGGCGTAGTTAGACTGGCCGGCATTGCCGTGAACACCGACGACAGAGGCCATGTTGATGATAGAGCCTGAACGCTGGCGGAGCATGACGGGCAGCACGGCATTGATGAAGTTGAATGCGCTCTTGAGGTTGACGGCGATGACGGCGTCCCACTGCTGCTCGGTCATTCTCATCATGAGGCCGTCTTTAGTGATACCGGCGTTGTTGACGAGGATGTCGATGCGTCCGAAATCTTTGACGACTTCGGCGACAACGTCTTTGGTCTGGTTGAAGTCGGCGGCATTAGAGGCATAACCTTTGGCTTTGACGCCAAGAGCGGCGATCTCGGCTTCGGTGGCTTTGCCGTTTTCGTCGATTACAAGGTCGGTGAATGCGATATCGGCACCCTCGGCGGCAAATTTCAATGCAAGAGCTTTGCCGATGCCACGGGCTGCGCCTGTGATTAATGCGGTTTTTCCTTCGAGTAATTTCATTGTCATGTCTATTATTGAGTTAATATAATATGAATGTCTGTAGATCTATGAGCCTGCCGTTCGGGTTTTCACGACAGATATGTCGCTGATGATGAAGTTTATAAAGTCGTTGTTGGCCTGACGCGAGTTTTCGAGTCGGGCAGCATCGCCTATGCCGTCGAAGTCAAAGCATTGCAGGCACTTGACGACAAAACCGCGGAGTAGGGCGACCCGGCCGGCATCGAAGCTGCCGTCGTCGACGCCACGGTCGAGAATGATATTGAGCAGGGAGACTTCTTTGTCGTGGACAAGGCGGCGGATGCGATCCATTCGTTTGACATCGAATTTAAACAGGTTTTTTATCGTGGTGTATGTCGTGACGATGGTGCGCCCCTGTTCGAGCCGGAGGGCAAGGAATTTAGTGAGCTGCACGACCGGTTCGTCGGCTGACATGGCGATTTCGCGCAGCTTTGACACCATCATGTCGCTTTCGTGCTCGAGAACGGCGTTGTATATCTCTTTTTTGTTTCTGAAATATGTATATATAGTACGTCTCCCTTTGTCTGAGGCATTGGCAATATCGTTCATTGTCGTATTTTCCAAGCCTTTGTGGACAAAGAGCTGCCGGGCAACTTCGATAAGTTTTTCTCGGGTCTTCAATACCATTGCACAATATTTATAAACATGATGGCTGTTATGACTCGCGAAGTTACAAATTTTTCATAATAAATGGGCACGTTTCGCCCAAATTTAGTAACTTCGTGAGATTTTCGGCAATTTTATGCCTGGAAAAGTTTGTTTCGCAAATTAGAATTATAAATAATGATAAAACATATATTTATCGGAGGTGTGTTTGCTGTGCTTGTATGGGGAAGTGAATCTGTAACAGCACAAAACAGACTTGGAATTGAAAACGAAAATGCCACATCAATCGGCATTTATATAAAAGACCTGAAAACGGGACGTGTCATCGCAGACCGCAATTCGTCTCTGGCTCTGATGCCGGCGAGTGTCATGAAGGTCGTGACAACAGCTTCGGCTCTTCATTTTCTCGGTGAAAATTTCAGATTTACCACTGATGTCAGCCTCACTGGAAACAGGAGCAAAGACAACAGTGGAGTCTGGGAGGGCAATCTGGTTGTCAGATCTGTAGGCGACCCGACAATCGAAAGTGAGAATTTCAAGGGCAATCTTGGTTTCTGCGATTCGATAGTCTCAAACATCAGGCGACTGGGAATAAAAGAAATCAACGGGCGCATCATTGTTGAACAGACGCTGTCGAACGCAGGCCAGATTCCTGAATGGCAGATTTCTGACGTCGCATGCGGCTATGGCGCAGGCCTGTATGGCTTTAATTTCATGGATAACACGCTGACAGTCACTCCGGCAACCGGCAATGTCAAGCCTTATGCTCCCGGGCTTGAAATAGAGCGCGTGACGACGACGGCCGGCAATCAGCAGCTGCGGGGAATCAATTCAAACCAGCTGTTTATTTTTGCCCGTTCGTTTGCGAATAAAAAGTGGGTTATCAGCACGACGATGCCTGATCCGTCGGCTGTATTTACGGCGCAGCTGATGAGCCGCATGAGCGAAAGCGGCATCAGTCTTACTGATAAAACGGTCAAGACCGGCGATGCTGACGCATCAGAGCTCGTTTACAGCCATAAATCACCGGCATCGAAAGATATATTCAAGAGTCTGATGGTCAGAAGTGATAATCTTTTTGCCGAAGGCATGCTAAGGGCGACGTTGCCCGGAGACAGCCGCTATCAGGCGATCAAGAAGGAAAAAGAGCTGTGGACAGAGCGCGGACTGTCGACCAAGACCGTTGTCATAAGCGACGGCAGCGGACTCGCCCGCACGAACCGTCTTTCGCCCAGATTTATCGCCGGTGTGCTCGAGTATATGGCTAAAAATGAAAAGTCATCTACATTTGTGAGTTTCTTTCCCAAAGCGGGCAAGGACGGTACGATGAAAGGATTTCTCGCCAAAACGCCCCTGCAGGGCAAAATCGCCATGAAGACCGGCAGTGTCAACGGCGTGCAATGCTATGCGGGATATAAACTCGGCGTCAACGGCAAACCGACACACGTCGTCGTAATAATGGTAAACAACTTTTTTTGCAGCCGCCAAAGCCTCAGGAAGGCAATCGAGGCGATGCTGACCAAGACATTCAGATAAACTTTATGCTTATGGACTTGATAGATCAAGTAACAGAACTTTCAGGTGAAATCGGCGCTATGTTAGCCGAACTTGACGAAAAGCGCAAGAGACTTGAGGCTTTGATGCGACAACTGGCAGCAGAGCGCCGGAGTCAACATCTTGATGTTGTGGTGAATTCTGATGACGCAGATGATGCAGATGATGCAGATGACGCAGACGGCGGAATAGTCGAGAGCGGTGCGACGTCGGATGCCGGCAAGGATAATGCCGCCGATAATATAAATGACGATACGGCCACAGCAGCCGGAACGATGAACGCGGCTTCGACCACAGGGCGCATGTGTATCTCGGATATAAGGCGCGTGCTGACGCTGAACGACAAATTTAGATTCAAACGTGAGTTGTTCGGTAACAACGAGCAACGGTTTGCCGAAGCGCTGCAGGTTATCAATTCGCTTGAAACAGAACAGGATTTAGATGCCTATATCGCGACAGAGATAGCTCCGGGCAATCAGCCGGAGACGGTCGAAGAGTTTGCCGAAATAATAAAACGTAATATTTCAAATAAAGCGTGATGAGCGGCAAACTGTATATAGTGCCGACTCCGGTCGGCAATCTCGGAGACATGACGCCACGTGCTATCGAGGTGCTGAAAAGCGTATCGCTGATTCTTGCCGAAGACACACGCACGAGTGGTGTGCTCATGCGTCATTTCGATATAACGACACCTATGGCGAGCCATCACATGCACAACGAGCATTCGACTGTCGATGGTATCGCTGACCGATTAGAGGCCGGGGAGTCAATTGCTCTTGTGACTGATGCCGGTACGCCAGGCATCAGCGATCCAGGATTCATGTTGTCGCGAGCCTGTCGCGACAGAGGCATAGATGTCGAGACATTGCCAGGGGCCACAGCTTTTGTGCCGGCATTGGTAAACTCGGGACTGCCGTGTGACAGGTTTATGTTCGAGGGCTTTCTGCCGATCAAAAAAGGACGCCAGACACGATTGCAGCAGCTCGCGGCGCTGCCGTATACATTTATTATATATGAATCGCCGGTGCGTCTGGTCAAGACGCTTGAACAGCTTGCCGAAGTTTGTGGGGCAGACCGCGAGGCATCGGTATCAAGAGAGATTTCAAAACTTCATGAAACGACTATAAGGGCGACTCTCGGAGAATTGTCGGCATACTTCAAAACGAACCAAGCGAAGGGTGAGATTGTTCTTATTGTTAAAGGTATTGATGATTCGTCTAAAGAACGAATCCATAAGAATAAGTATCAAGAAAACTAATTTATTTATTGAGATGAAAAAAAAATTGTTATTCGGATTGGTCGCATTATTAGGCCTTGCGGCATGTAATCCCGGCAAAAGTGAAGAGGAAATGGCCGAACAGGCTCGAGCCGATGCAACCAAACAGGAGCTTGAAACCGCAGTGGCAGACCGTGACCAGCTGCTGAGTCTCGTTAATGAAATCAATACGGGCATGGAGCAGATTAAGCAGCTGGAGAATATTCTGACGGTCTCAAATAATATTCCCGGCGAGACCACCGGCCAGCGCGAGCAGATACAAAGCGACATAGCGGCTATACAGAAGGCTCTTCAGGAAAGGCGTCTGAAACTTGCAGAGCTTGAGAAAAAACTCGACAGCTCAAATCTCACAAACAACAACCTTCGCAAAACAATTGCGAGCCTCCGCGGCCAGATTGACAGCCAGGCCAAGGAAATCGAGACTCTCAAGAGCAATCTCGGCGAGGCCAATGAACGTATCGGCCAGCTTGACGCAGCTGTAGATTCGCTCAACACAACCGTAAACGATGTCGCCAACGAACGTGACCTCGCACAGCAGGAGAGTATTGAGCTTGCCAATGAACTTAATACATGCTATTATGTAATAGCTACAAAATCAGAGCTGAAAGACCATAAAATTATTGAAACGGGCTTTCTGCGCAAGACAAAGCTGATGAAAGGTGATTTTGACCAGAATTTTTTCACTACAGCCGATAAGCGAGTGCTGACAAGTATTGCCCTGCATTCAAACAAGGCTGAGGTTCTGACAAATCAGCCCAAAAATTCATATAATATCGAAGATAACAACGGCCAAAAGATACTTAAAATTACAAATCCCGATTTATTCTGGAGTTTAGGAAACTATCTCGTAATAAAAATCGATTGATATAAACAGAAATCAAAGAAAAGGGTGCTCCTTAAAACGGGAGCGCCCTTTTTGCTATTGTTTGTTTGATGGGAAGAATGTCTCAAAACTGTTATCGCTATAGAAAATCATTATCGACTGCACTTTCCTGATATTATCACCGGCTGAGGCTCTGTTGGATATCAGACCTTCGAGATCCGCGTCGCGGGGACGTGTGTCATTCGTGGTTCTGGTAATTTTAGGGTCGGAAATATCATTTTCGGGATTGTAAAAACTATTTGACCGTTTTTCAGAGTCGGAATTTAATGAGCGTGTGCTGTCTTCAATATCTTTTAAATCAGGGAATAATGTATTGGAAATTGCCTGATTTGCGGTGCTTTTAGCCTCTGAGGTTTGAATATTTTCGGACGTCTCCATATCCCCGTCACCAAAAAGGAGCCATACGACGTTAAGGGTCGGATAAGCTTCATGAATCTTAGATATAAATTCGTTGCTCACTTTTTTATTGCGTCCATTTAAAAGTTGAGACAGAGTAGGGCGCGGTATAGAGGCTGTGTCGGCAAACTGCGAACTGGCGATGCCAAGGTGTTCTATATATAATTTTAAGCGGTCGACAATATCCATTTACGGTGAATTTGAAATATTAAAATCTAAATTTAATGTTTGCAAATGTAATAACAATAATTGTAAATTCAAAATTTAAAATACCAAACAGTGACTTTGCAGTTGTAAACATTAGGCGTGTATCGGAGAAATTCACCTATGTAAATAAATTAAATAAAAGCTTTACATATGCTTGCTAATCGACAGTAATAATGTGTGTTATTTATATGATTGCATGACAAGATTCGGTAAAGGAGCAATTCTGCGCCCCTATTTACCTGACAACTTTAGAAATGACACGCTAATTCCTATGGTAATCAATGCGTTTTACCAATTGTTAAATAATATAACGCGCAGTTTAGGGCGGGTTTACCTACGTAAACCGCGCATAAGTGTATTCCAATACCAGCGTTCGTTATTTTGAAATAACCGTAATTAATACTCCAGACAAAATAGCTCCGGAGTATTCAAATAATAATCGTTAGCCGATTTACAATTAGCAATAGCCGAATTATGGGTATCTATAATTTACGATTACACATAGTCAGGTCTGTCACAAAACTCAGAGTTATTAAAGCTGCTACGTCTACATGTACATGCCATGATAAATTTTCGTACCAGACGTTCGATTATATACTTTAGTCTACAGAATCACTCTGCCGTGTTTACCAATAATTATTATAATCGCGAACATACGATGTCGAGTTATTTTAATAGTTACACATAGTCAATAATTATAATGCTTTTTATATCCCTCTTTCCAGAAATGCAGATTGATAAGAATTACATAATATATATTATGTTAAATTGCATATTCTGAAAATGACCTGCTCTTTTCTTTGGGTCTGGACGCGCATTTGTCCTTTGGGTGTGGAATAAATGACCATATCTTATTTTTTTCTTTTCCTTTCTTCTCCATCTGCTTTGAACTTGTCATTAATTTCTATTGTAGGATACTATTAGAATCTATAGCCAATATTTGTCGGTCGAATTATTTGTGAGTATTTTTGCATTATAATTGAATCGTTATGGCAAATAAGATTAATTCATGGATTGAAGCGGTCAGATTCAGGACAATCCCTGTTTCAATTGCCGGCGTTCTGACTTCAATCGGTTATGCTGTTTATGATAATAGATTCTATTGGTTGCCTGCTATGCTGTGCCTGCTTTTTGCGGTTCTGGCTCAGGTTTCGTCGAATTTCGCCAATGAGTATTATGACTTCAAACGCGGGTTTGACAAAGTCGGCCGCGAGGGGCCGCGTAGATCTGTCACCGAGGGTGATATTTCGCCCAACGCAATGAAAACAGCCACGTTTGTGACACTTGGGGTGGCCTGTCTCGTGGGGCTTTCGCTGACTTATTGGGGCGGTCTTTGGCTAATAGCAGTCGGTGTATTGATTGCTTTGGGTGTGTTGGCTTACAGTGCAGGCCCCTACCCGTTATCACATCATTGCCTTGGTGAGGTTGCGGTCATCGCATTTTTCGGTGTAATACCGGTCAATCTTACATATTATATTCAGACCGGCTACTGGTCATCGGACGTTATGATGGCGTCGATCGCGATAGGCCTGATGGGTGCAAACGTCATAATCGTGAATAATTACAGAGACATTGAGGATGACAGGGCTGTGGGAAAGAAAACATTGACAGTCGTTACGGGCCTTAAGTTCAGCCGGTTGCTCTATCTCGTCAATGGATTGGCCGCAATTGCTCTGGTCAGTCAGATATGGTTGACTTGCCGCCGAATATGGCTAATCATACCTATTATATATACAGCGGGACATATCGCGCTGTTTATCAAGATTTCACATCTTAAAGGACGCGCATTGAATAAAATGCTCGGTATGACAGCCATGCTGATGTTTTTCTATTCGCTCGGATTCCTTTTAATGTGTCTGTTTGACTGAAATAATCTAATTTTAAATATCTTATAAAATATGACGAAATATCAATTAGACATGACGGTCGTCGCCAACGATGTAGCGGGAGGCTATCATCTTCTGAAGTTGGCTCCGGCAGACGGAAGGCTGCTGCCTGAAATGGCACCCGGACAGTTTGTCGAGGTAGATGTTCCTGATTCGAAGACTACATTTCTGCGAAGGCCTATCTCTATTAATAACATCGACCGCACAGACAATACGCTGTGGCTTCTTGTCAGAAATGCCGGAGCCGGCACAGCCGCTTTGTGCTGTATCGAGACCGGTGCGGTTGTGAATATAGTTGCCCCGTTGGGCAATGGATTTTCGGTGAATGCTGCAAAACCGCTGCTTATCGGCGGAGGTGTCGGCATTGCTCCGCTGCTTTATCTCGCGAGGAAATACAATGAGAATAATGTGCGCCCTACTCTCATTCTCGGCGCCCGTAGCAAAGGTGATCTGGCTTTGATTGATGAATTCAGAGCTGTCGGAGATGTCTGCTTTACGACAGAAGACGGCTCGCTTGGAGTCAAGGGTTTCGTGACGATGAGCGATGCGTTCACAGCAGATCATGATCTGGTGCAATGCTGCGGTCCGATGCCTATGATGAAGGCTGTGGCCGAACGCGCTCGTGTGCTGGACGTCGAATGTGAGGTGTCGCTTGAGAATATGATGGCATGTGGTCTTGGCGCGTGTCTCTGCTGTGTCGAAAAGGATAACAAGGGGCATAACGTATGCGTGTGCTCGGAAGGCCCTGTTTTTAATATCAATCGTTTATCATGGTAAACTTAAATGTAAATCTCGGCCGATTGCAATTGGCAAATCCCGTACTGACGGCTTCGGGTACATTCGGCTACGGACGTGAGTTTTCAGACTTCATAGACCTGAACGAGCTTGGCGGCTTTATCGTGAAGGGCACTACACTTGAGCCCCGCGAAGGCAACCCCTACCCCCGCATGGCTGAAACTCCGTCGGGGATGCTTAATGCCGTGGGGCTTCAGAATAAAGGCGTAGATTATTTTATCGATAATATATATCCGCAAATCTCTGGCTGCAAATCGCAGGTCATTGTCAACGTCTCAGGTGCTAAAATTGAAGATTATGTAGCTGTCTGCGAGAAGCTTGCGCCGCTCGATAAGATTGAGGCCATAGAGGTCAATATCTCTTGCCCTAACGTGAAGCAGGGCGGCATGGCATACGGTACGACGACTGATGGCGCAGCCGAAGTAACAGCGGCCACACGAAAGGCTTGGCCGCGTCACCTTATGGTCAAGCTGTCGCCCAATGTCACTTCAATCACAGACATCGCCAAAGCTGTCGAAGGCGAGGGAGCAGACAGTGTCTCGCTTATCAACACCATGCTCGGTATGGCTATCGATGTCGAGCGCCGCAGGCCTATGCTGTCGACTGTCACAGGCGGTCTGTCAGGCCCGGCGGTGCGTCCGGTGGCCGTGCGTATGGTGTGGCAGGTCGCAAAGGCTGTAGGCATTCCTGTAGTCGGCCTGGGCGGCATCATGACCGGACGTGACGCGCTTGAATTCATCATGGCCGGCGCCACTGCCGTGGAAGTAGGTACAGCCAACTTTATCAATCCGTCGGTAACAGTCAGGATTATAAATGAAATCAGAGATTACTGTGAACGTCACAATATCTCTGATATAAACGAGCTAAGGGGAATAATATAGGGACGAACCTCCTATTTATCAGTCAACGTGAGCGACAGAGGCTTTCCGTCAAGATAAAGACGGCACATTCCATCGCTCACGTTTACTTTTATAGTTCCGGAGACGAAAACCGTGGCTTCGGTCTCGCTATCGAACGGATGAATTTCAAAATTTTTACGGTCGTCTGAAACAGTCAATACGGCCAGTTTATATTCGCTGTCGGCTGTAATGATTCTATGGGCGAGAAAGCGTTTCATCATTGTCAGTCCCTGTCGGCCTCAAGTTTCTTCTGGCGATATCTCTGGCTGTATTTCTCGGGAGCGAAACGATTTCTGACCAGCATGACGCTGTCGACCCATATTGACGATGAGGCTTTGGGAGAAGCGACAAGATATCCGGCGATGTGTTCGACCTGTCGGCTCGAATCGGTATAGAATGACAGTTCTTTCCATCCGTCGCCGATGACGTCGGCCATCTGATATTCTATGTTTTTGTCGGCATAGTTGACGGCAATGACCCATTTGGTATTCTCAGGATTGTTATAGAATTTGGCACGCCATGTATAGTAGTCGCCTTTTTCCATGTTATCGTCTTTGTCAAGACCAAAGGTAAGGAACGGCGAGGGCATTCTGTCGTTCGTTTTAAACCGCTTGTCGTTGATTTTAAGGAACTGCGCCCCACCCCATACGTCGACAGAGTCGCCGGCTATTGACACCATTTCGGCCTTGATGCGGTTGCCTGTTTCCGATATCCGGCGGTCAAGAATCTCAATTGTCTTCTCGTATACGGCCATATACTCTGTGATGTTATGGCCATACCAGTAGAACGATGTGTCGATTTTTGCCTGATCGACGCCATGTTTTTCGTAGATTGACTGCTTGAGC
>ERZ836877.5006-NODE-5006-length-13021-cov-3.018818_pt1 | contig 13021 bp, 10 predicted proteins | sample MGYA00519469_ERZ836877 | MGnify/ENA primary metagenome ERZ836877 (study PRJEB31850, sample SAMEA3708809) | human gut metagenome | biome: human gut; feature: human-associated habitat; material: faeces | place: China | collected 2014 ... | reverse complement strand
GCCGAGGAGTCCACGGCGTGGCCCAAGGTGACTGGCGATCTTGACCAGGGTGGCCTCGGCTTTGATTTCAAATGGAATATGGGCTGGATGAATGATTTCCTGGGCTATATGCACTATGATCCGGTATTCCGTGGCTACCATCACGGCGAGCTGACCTTCAGCTTTATCTATGCGTGGAGTGAGAACTTTATCTTAAGTCTCTCCCACGACGAGGTGGTTCATGGCAAGTCCCCCATGGTGGGCAAGATGCCGGGCGACCGGGATTCCCAGCTTAATAACCTGCGGGCAGCTTACGGTTTCATGGCCGTGCATCCGGGCAAAAAACTGCTCTTTATGGGACAGGAGTTTGCCACCTTCGACGAGTGGAACGAGAAGGAAAGCCTGGACTGGGATCTTCTGCAGTATCAGGATCACAGCGATATGCGAGGTTTCGTGAAGGCGCTGAACAGCTTCGTGAAGGAGCATCCGGCGCTCTATGCGGGCGACTGCACCCCCGAGGGCTTTCAGTGGATTAACAATATCTCCGCTGATGAAAATATGCTGGTATTCCTTGATCTTACGCAGGGTCTCTCTGTATTCCTTCTCCAATGCCAGGATCTCCAGACCGATCAATTTATACAGACGCATCTCCAGGATCGCCGTCGCCTGCTTCTCGGTAAAACGCAGCTGTTTTGCATCCTCCTCAAAGCCCGGTACCCGGAAATTGATCCGGCTGATATCGCCTTCCATCAGACAGGCTTTTGCATCCTTCAAATTCTTGGAACCACGTAAAATGGCAATGATCAGGTCGATCACATCACAGGCCTTGATCAATCCCTCTTTGATCTCCTTCTTCTCCAGTTCCTTTTCCAGTAATACCTGGTATTTTCTGGTATTGTTCTTATACTGGAAATCCAGGTAATTTTTCAGAATTCCCCGTAGATTCAGGGTCTCCGGTCTGCCGTCCGCAATGGCCAGCATATTGACGCCGTAGGTGTCCTCCAATTTTGTCTTCTTATATAAAATATTCTTGATCTTCTCAACATCCGCATCCTTTTTCAGTTCCAGGACAATGCGGATCCCCTCTTTGTTGGACTGGTTGGATATATCCGTCACATCTGTCAGCTTCTTGGACTCTACCAGATCCGCCACATCCATCAGGAACTTATTGATTCCGGCACCGATCATGGTGTACGGGATCTCCGTGATCACCAGCTTATCCTTGTCACTGCGGCGCTTGCCCAGTTCCACCTCGATCCGGCCACGAAGCTTGATCTTACCTGCTCCGGTTTCATAGATAGCCGGAAGATCCTTTTTATTCGCAATGATCCCACCAGTGGGAAAATCCGGTCCTGGCATATAACGCATCAGTTCTTCCGTGGTAATATCCGGGTTCTGGATATACGCTTTCACTGCGTCAACTACCTCGCCTAAGTTATGAGGCGGGATGCTGGTACTCATACCGACTGCAATTCCCTCTGCGCCGTTGATCAGAAGGTTTGGCACACGGACCGGCAGAACCTCCGGCTCTTTCTCTGTCTCGTCATAGTTTGGGACAAAATCCACGGTTTTGTCTAAGTCTTTTAAATACACTTCCTCCGCGAATTTTTCCAGACGGGCCTCCGTGTATCGCATGGCTGCCGCTCCATCCCCTTCGATGGAACCGAAATTTCCATGCCCGTCGATCAGAGCCATGCCCTTTTTAAAGTTCTGGGACATGACCACTAAGGTATCATAAATAGAACTGTCTCCATGGGGATGGTATTTACCCATGGTGTCACCGACAATACGGGCTGATTTCCTGTGGGGCTTGTCATGCCCCAGCTTCAGCTCGCTCATATCATAAAGCACTCGGCGCTGTACTGGTTTTAAGCCGTCTCTGGCATCCGGGATCGCCCTGGCTGTAATAACACTCATGGAATAATTCATATAACTGCGCTGCATCTCTTCTGAATATTCCGTTGTGATGATCTTCTCTGCCACTTCCTGTTCTCCTATTCTTCTTCCTGCAATCCAAACGATTACTTTTACGCATCAATTTCCGCTTCATCTGCATGATCATATATAAACTGACGTCTCGGCGGCACGTCGCTTCCCATCAGCATCTCCGTGACCTCCGACGCCAGTCTTGCGTCCTCGATCTCCACCCGTTTCAACACACGGTTCTCCGGATCCAGGGTGGTCTCCCACAGCTGGGACGCATCCATCTCGCCCAGACCTTTGTACCGCTGCAGGGTAAAATCTCCCGTATGGGTCTTGCGATACTTCTCCAGCTCCTTCTCATCATACAGATACTGGCCCTCGCCCTTCTTCGGAATCACCTTAAATAACGGCGGCATGGCGATATACACATGTCCGTTATAGATCAGCTCCGGCATAAACCGGTACAGGAATGTCAAAAGCAGTGTATCAATATGGCTTCCATCTACATCCGCATCGGTCATGAGAATGATCTTGTGATAACGCAGCTTCGTAATGTCAAAATCGTTGCCATAGCCTTCCGAAAATCCACAGCCAAAAGCATTGATCATGGTCTTGATCTCTGCATTCGCCAGTACCTTGTCCATGGAAGCCTTCTCCACATTCAGGATCTTACCACGGATCGGCAGAATCGCCTGGTACATCCGGTTTCTGGCAGTTTTGGCAGAGCCGCCTGCGGAATCTCCCTCGACGATGAATATCTCGCATTTTTCTGCATCACGGCTCTCGCAGTTGGCCAGTTTGCCGTTGCTGTCAAAGGAAAACCTGGACTTCGTCAGCATATTGGTCTTGGCCTTCTCCTCTGCCTTCCGGATCTTGGCAGACTTTTCCGCACAGGCGATAATACCCTTTAAGGTTTCTAAATTACGGTCAAAATAAAGCTGCAGCTCGTCACCGGTAATGGAAAATACCGCCTTAGTGGCATCCGCACTGGCAAGCTTGGTCTTGGTCTGTCCCTCAAAAATCGGATCCGGGTGCTTCACTGCTATGATGGCCGTCATGCCGTTCCTGGTATCTGCACCTGTGAAGTTCGCATCCTTTTCCTTTAAAATCCCCAGTTCCTTGGCATAGCTGTTGATCAGCATGGTAAAACGGGTCTTAAAGCCCACCAGATGGGTACCGCCCTCCTGGGTGAAAATATTATTACAGAAGCCTAAAATATTCTCCTCGAAGGTATCCACAAACTGAAATGCCACCTCCACCTCGATCTGATCCACCTGTCCCTTAAAATAGACCGGATCATGGACCGGGGTCTTGCCTGTATTTAATTCCTTCACATAAGCCACAATCCCCTCTGGCTCTGCATAGACAATGGATTCCTCCTCGCCTGCACGCTTATTGGTGTAATTGATGGTCAGACCCGGATTCAGATAAGCAGTTTCGTGGATTCTGCTCTTTAACCACTCTGCCTTAAATTTGGTCTTTTCAAAAATCTCCCCATCCGGAAGAAAATTGATCTCTGTACCGGTCTGTCGGGTCTTGCCGATCACCGGAAGCAGTCCATTCTCCAGTTCCACCACCGGGATACCACGCTCATAAGCATCGTGATAAATCTGTCCATCGCGGAAGATCTTCACATCCATGTGCTCCGAAAGTGCATTCACAACGGAGGAACCAACACCATGCAGACCGCCGCTGGTCTTATATGCCTGATTATCAAACTTTCCACCTGCATGAAGAGTTGCTAACACCACTCGCTCCGCGGAAACACCCTTCTTATGCATCTCCACAGGAATTCCTCGTCCACTGTCCTTCACTGTACAGGAACCGTCCTTCTCCAGTGTCACCCAGATCTGCTTGCAGTAACCAGCCAGATGCTCATCCACCGCATTATCCAAAATCTCATAAATCAGATGGTTCAGTCCTTTCGTCCCGACACCACCAATATACATACCCGGCCTTTTTCTGACAGCTTCCAGTCCTTCCAGGACTGTGATACTGTCCGCATTATATTGTGCCTTTGCCATGAAATTCCTCCTTAACTGAAAAAAAGCGCCAGCCTGTATGCTGGCGTATACCTGTTTATTATTATGGCACAAACATATGTTTTATTCAAGTGAAAAACCTTGATTTTTTTCACAAACGTGCTATAATCAATATGTTCATTTAAGCAGGCATAGTTCATTGGTAGAACATCAGCTTCCCAAGCTGAGGAGGCGGGTTCGATTCCCGTTGCCTGCTTTTAATCATTTTCAGGAATCAATTCTCTTGTTCTTTTTTTCATACCTGATCTATTTTTTCAATAAAGAACTATACAACTCCCCACCACCTGTGCTATATTTTTGAGCGGTTGTGAAAAAATCCACAAAAGATTAAAGGAGTTTTATTTTATGCAGACGTTACTTAACACCCCTCATGAGATCATCCAGCAGAACATCCTCGGTGCGGCAGCAAAGGCCAAGACCAGGATTTTGAATATTCTGGTGCTGGGAATGATGGCTGGCGCTTTTATTGCTATGGGAGCACAGTCCAGCAGTCTGGCGGTCCATAATATCTCCAACATAGGTCTGGCGCGGACACTGGCAGGCTGTATTTTCCCGGTTGGACTGATGATGATCGTCTTTGTTGGCGGCGAATTATTTACTGGAGACTGTATGATGTCTATGGCATGGATGCAGAGAAAAATCCATTTTGCAGATATGCTCCGCACCCTGGTTCTGGTGTATGTGAGCAATTTCGTCGGTGCGGCTCTGATCGCGTTCCTGGTGGCTCACTCCGGCCAGTATGATTACTCTTCCGGCGTTCTGGGGGCTTACACCATTAAAGTCGCTTACGGCAAGGTACATTTGTCCTTCGCCAACGCCCTGGTTTCCGGAATCCTCTGCAACATCCTGGTGTGTGTGGCAGTTCTCATGGCTGCAGCAGCGAAAGACATTGCCGGAAAAGTATTAGCCATCTTTTTCCCGATCCTGGCATTCGTAGTATCCGGGTTTGAGCACTGTGTTGCGAATATGTATTACATTCCTGCTGGTATTTTCGCATCAAAAAATGCTGCCTATGCCACAAAAGCCCTTGAGCTCTACAACATTGACAGCACACAGTTATCCAGCTTAAACTGGGGAAGCTTTGCAATCTCTAATTTAATTCCGGTAACCATCGGCAACATCATCGGCGGTGCCTTATTAGTTGGCGGTGCCTGCTTCTATCTTCACGGAAAAGCCTTACATGAGTCCTGATTCCAGGCTTCCATAGGCAATTAATGGATCTCCCGCCTGGATTCCAAGGCTCACCGTATAATATAAAATTACGCTTTTTGCCTCGGCATAATAGGAGGCAAGAGGTGTTCCATCCATCGATTTTAATTGTCCCAGAAGTTCACCTTTTTTGATGATCTGACCAGCTTCTTTGACCGCCGGATACCAGAAACCACGTTCTGGTGCTTCCAGGTAATAGGACTGACTGATCTCTTCCTGTTCTTCTGGGACATTTTTTTTCATTTCTATCATCTTAAGATGTGCCATTAATTCCAACACATTTTCCTTATATGCTTCAATCTCCCGTTCTGACCACATTCCCTGTCCACCGCGCTCCAGAAGAAGTGCCGGAATCCCACACTGGGCTGCCCAGCTATAGAAACCGTTTTTGGCAGAAGAACGTACCCGATAAGGAAGGGATAGGGATGCAGCGCCACCACGGGCCTGATCCCGCACAGCTTCTTCCGTTTCATAAGGGAAATAAACAAATGGCGTTGCCTTTTCATTCACATCTCCGCCATGCAGATCCATCAGAAAATCTGCCTCCGGATAGATTTCCTGCTCCAGAACCTTTGCAATTCTCTGTGTAATAGTTCCATCTTCCTTTCCAGGAAATTCCCGATTCAGATTTTTCCCATCAGAAGGATTTACCTGCCTGGCTCCCGCATAAAATCCGGCTTCATTGACCACCGGTATAAGAATCAGCCTTCCAGACATATTTTCCGGCTCCAGTTCCTGTCCCAGCTGACGCAAGGCTTCAATTCCTATATACTCACAGCCATGCACACCCGCTGTGACTACCAATGTTTTTCCCTGTTTTTTTCCCTCGATCACCAGAACCCGGATGGAGGTCTGATCCGTCACTTTCAACTCAATGACCGTCTTTTCCCCCGGTGCTGCCTTCATATCATACTGCCTCATGGCAATCGTCCTCCTCAAAATCAATGATAGAATCCAGCAGTCTTCTGGCATATGGATCTTTTGTATCTGCAATCCGGGATACCGGAAGATGTTCCGTCACACGTCCGCGGTACAAAAACATCACATCATCGCAAAAATAAGTAACGGATGTCAAATCATGGGTAATGAAAATATAAGTCAGTCCCAGTTTCTTTTTCAAATCCAGCAAAAGATCCATGACCTGCACCTGGGTATGTGCGTCCAGAGAAGACACCGCTTCATCAAACAAAATCATTTCCGGCTGACAGGCCACTGCCCTGGCGATGCAGACTCTCTGCAGCTGTCCTCCAGACAATTCATGAGGAAAACGGCTGGCATAAGATTCATCCAATCCCACCAGTTCCAACAGCTTTCGGGTCTCTTCCTGGCGGTCCAGTCTCTCCCGGTTCTTTCTTTCCCTGGCAGCAAGTCCTTCCCCAATCAGATCTTTCACCCGAAATCTTGGATTTGCCGATGTGGTATAATCCTGAAATACCACACTCAGCCGTTTCTGCAGATTTTTTCTGCCGGCACGGGAACCATATACAGAAGTCCCATCCATCTGCACTTCACCCTTATCCGGTTTCAAAAGTCCACAGATTACTTTTCCTAATGTCGATTTTCCACTTCCCGACTCTCCCAGGATTCCCAGACAGGTTCCCTGCGGCACAGACAGGCATACATCAAATAAAACCTGTGTCCTCGTAGTGCCAAATATTTTTTCCTGTCTCTCGCTGCGGAAACTGACACAGATATTCTTTAATTCAAGCATGGTTTTCTCTCCTCCCGTTTCAGGATATCCCGGTAACGATCCATCACTGCCATACGTTTTTCTACCAACAGTCTGGTATAAGGATCTTTGGCATGATGCAGGATATGGTGAAAATCCCCCTGGTCAACAATCTGTCCACTGTTCATGACCATGATCCGGTCTGCCACCTTGGAAATCGCCCCCAGATCATGAGTAATAAAGATCATCGCCGTTTTCTTTTCCCTCTTAATCCGCTCAAATTCTTCTAAAATTTCATACTGGGTAATCGCATCAATGGCCGTTGTGGGCTCATCTGCAATCAAAAGTTCTGGAGAAAGCGCCATGGCAATTCCGATCATAATCCTCTGGAGCATTCCTCCAGATAGCTGATGAGGATATTTCTCCAAAACCTCTGCACCATCATGGATCCGCATCTGATCCAATACTTCCAATGAAACGCTTCTGATCTTTTCCCCATTCCAATCTGTATGCATGGCAAAGGTTTCCGCCATCTGGCTGCCGATCCGGTATAACGGATCAAAACAGGTCATAGGATTCTGAAGCACCATGCCGATCTGATTGCCCCTCAATTTCCGCAACTCTTCTCCTGGCGCGCCAATCAGGTTTTTATCATCAAACACTGCCTGTCCGGACACCTGGAAATTTTTATCCAGAAGTCCCAGTACCGCTTTTAATGACATGCTTTTTCCACTTCCCGATTCCCCCAGGATTCCCAGACATTCTCCTGGATAAACCTCAAATTTCACGTGATCCACAATTCTTTTTTTCTGTCGTCTGGTCACCAGATCCACACAAAGATCTTCTACTTTCATCGCCGGCTTCATCTATGCCACCTCCTTTGGATCCAGCACATCCCGGATTGCGTCACCCATCAGATTAAATACCGATACCAGGATCACGATGGCAATGCCAGGAACGATCATCTGGGTTGGATTGCTGGTCAGCACATTTTTGGCTTCATTTAACATGGCTCCCCACTCCGGTGTCGGTGCCTGAACGCCCAGTCCTAAGAAGGACAACGTTGAAATATTGATAATTGCCCAGCCCACATCCAATGACGCCAGAACTGCCAGATCTGCCGCAATGGATGGAATCAGGTGGCGTGCCAGGATAAACCGTTCCGGTGTTCCAATACATCTGGAGAACTGGACAAAATTCCGGTCACGGTACTGCATAACGCCTGTTCGGATCATCCGGGCATACCAGGCCCATTTGATAAATACATTTGCTAAGATCACATTCTGGACATTGATTCCCAGAAGTGCCACCACTGCAAATACCATGATCTGGCTTGGAAAAGATAACATCACATCCACCACCCGCATGATCAGTTCTTCTGTAATTCCCCTGAAATATCCAGCCAGAAGTCCCATCAGGGCCCCAAGACCAATAGTTCCCAGCATGGTAAGCACTGCCAGTCCCAGGGTCGGACGGATTCCATACAACATTCTGGATAAGATACAGCGGCCAAGATTATCGGTTCCCAATGGGTATTCCAGACTGAATGGAGCAAATTTATGAAGAATGTCCGCTGCATATGGGTCGTGAGGTGCGATTACCGGAGCAAAAATTCCAAGAAGCGCAACCAGAATCACGATTCCTACACTTCCCACAGCGGTTTTATTATGTAAAAAGCGGTGAAGCATTATGCCCCCTCCTTTCTCATACGTGGATCGGAAATTGTCTGCAGAATGTCAAACAGAAGGTTAAATCCAACAAACAGGACTCCGATCAGAAGCACATACGTCTGGATCACCGGATAATCCCGGTTAAAGATCGAACTGATACACAAGGTTCCCAGACCCGGCCACGCAAATACATTTTCCACAACAATGGTTCCAGAGATCAGCTGTGGGATACTCATACCAATGGCCACAATACAGGTATGCATGGAATTTTTCAAAATGTGCTTTACCAGAATGGATTTCTGGGACAGTCCCCGGACATTGGCGTACAGCACATAATCCTGTTTCATATTTTCCAGCATGTTATTGCGGATCAGACGGATATAAGTAGAAATATAGCTGAGAGAAACGGTAAATGATGGCAAAATCAGATTCTTCCACGTTCCATTTCCACTGGTCGGTAAAAGATCCAATTTAATAGAAACCAACCACATCAATAAAAGTCCCACCCAATAAGCCGGCATCGCTGTCGTCATGAACACCAGTCCCCTCATGATCTTGTCAAACCATCCGTCCTTGTATACTGCACACAGAAATCCAATGGGCAGACTCAGCACAATCACCATCACAAAGGAAACTCCTGCCAGCTGCAGTGTCGCTGGGAGACACCGCAGCAGTTCTCCTGCTACTGTTCTGGTTGGATTCACATAACTGATTCCAAAATCCCCGTGAAGACAGTCCCATAACCAGGTAAAGTATCTGACCAGATACGGTTTGTCCAGTCCCAGTTCCGCTCTCACTTCTGCGATGGCTTCTTCTGTGATGATCGGCACCTGGCGGACTCTTAATGCAACCTCTGCCGGATCTGATGGAATCAGATTAATAAAAACAAAACAGACAAAAGAGATGATCACCAGCAACGGGATTGCCGACAAAATTCTTTTTATAATATACGGTTTCATTTAAACCTCCATACGTTAGAAAATGGAGCCGTCAGCCAAAACGGCCCGGCTCCTATTTATTGCTGTTCTCAACAATCCTTAAAATGAGAAATCCTGGAATGGAACCTCATACTGGGTCTGTGTAAAGTGGAATCCCTTCAGGTCAGAACGATAGATTGCCTTGTTGCACTCATAGGTCAGCGGAATGTAAACCGCATCCTCGTGAAGACGGGTCAGCACATAGGTATAAAGTTCCTGACGCTCTGTCTCATCGGTGCTTACCAGGATTTTGGTAATGGCATCATCAATCTCCGTCTTATCTTCCAGACCTTGCTGTGCCGCAAAATCTCCATACACCGGTGCTCTCATAGCTGCCAGAGATGACTGTGGATCATACGGCATACCCCAGCAGATATTAAATACCATGGAGAAATTTCCTGCTTTCATGTTATCACGGTAGGACTGTTCTTCCTCACCGTGAATATTCAGTGCAATACCAATGGACTGATACTCACTCTGTAAATACTCTGCAATGGATTTCTCTGTTACACTGTCGCTGTTGTAAAGAAGATCCAGATTCAGCTTCTGGCCATCCTTCTCACGGATTCCATCGCTTCCCATCAGCCATCCAGCTTCATCCAGAAGCTGTCCGGCCAGTACCATATCACAGGCATAAGGCTCTAGATCAATATCACAGTATGGAACTGTTTTTGCAAACAAGGTATCTGCCGGCTGCTCCAGACCATAGAAAATACCCTGGGAAATGTTTTCCTTGTTTGTTGCGTGCTGAAGGGCGATCCGGACATTTTTATCAGAAAGGATCGGATCTGTGGTATTTAAAACAATCTGTCTTGTGGAAGTCGGGTCAGACAATGATACGGTAAAGCCATCCTTGTCCATATACTGGTTCACTGCATCTGCATCGATCATATTCTTTCCAAAGATTAAATCGATCTCACCCTTTTCCAAGGCCAGAATACGGGTCTGGTTATCTGGAATTACTTTTACCGTAATTTTCTTGATCGCCGGCTGCTCGCCCCAGTAATCCGGGTTTGCAGTAAAGATTGCGTACTCATCCGTCACAAACTCAGATAACACGTATGGACCAGTTCCAATATATGCCTCCACACCATCTTTGGTACTTCCGTTTTTCATAGCTTTTGGAGAGATCATGGCAAATGGTCTTGTTACACCAAGCTCTGTCAGCATTGGATAATACGGCTCAGACAGCTCGATCACAAAAGTATTTTCATCCGGAGCGGATACTCCAACCAACAGGTTCATCATCTCCAGCCAGGTATGACGGTCTTTATTTTCAATGATCGCGTCAAAGTTTGCCTTGATGGCATAAGCATCGCACACTTCTCCATCAGAGAATTTCACGCCTGGACGAATGTGGAATGTATAAGTCTTTCCATCCTCGCTGATATCCCAGCTTTCTGCCAGACAGCCCTCATAACCATCCTCAGTAATATTTACCAGAGTTTCATATAGCATTTCCTGGGCATACATTTCACCTGCATACAGATGTGGATTCAGATCGCGGATGTCTCGATAATTGACAAATACCAGATCTTCTTTTCCCTGGCTTTCCGCTGTCCCTTCTTCTCCAGCTGCGGAAGTTTCTGCATTTACCTGGCTGCCTGCAGAAGTCTGATTTTCTGTTGCCTCACCATTTCCGCCAGTCGAACAGCCTGTAACAACCGCTGCTCCTAACACGCCTGCTAACGCCAATGCGCCCCATCTCTTTTTCATAATGTTCCTCCTCTATATGGTTTTTCTTTGGTTTCCTTTTTGTTACTTTCCAGCAACGAACCAGAGTATATCATGGTTAGTATTAACTTACTACTACCAGATTAGAGGGGGATTCCTATTCCATTTTGTTATATCCCAGTGTTTTTCTATAAAATGCTTTGAAATCTGCGGATAAACCACCTGGACGATTCACTTAGTTCAACTTCTTCCTGATAAATATAGCCAATTACCAGAAATGGTTCGCACTGGTTGATCCTTAACTGATGAAGATCATACTGTTTATAATCTGGATACAAAAAATTAATTCCAAGGCTGCACATATCTGTGTGCATCAGAAGATTCATAGTCAGGTGATCACTGTTGGTATAAGCCCCATAATGAAGCTGTTCTGTGCGGATAGCGCCAAGACTGACATGGTTTAAATGATGCTCCATGGAAAAAAAGTCCCGGACTCCACGCACAAAGGTCAATTTTGACAGATCCTTAAAATCAATACCTGTTTCGTGATATAATGGATGCTGTGGGCCAATATAAACACAGGCTTCTTTCACATCCATTGGTTCAAATTTCAATTTTTTATGAGAAAGGATGTGTTGAAAGGACTGCAGCTGCTTCTGGGCCACATACACAATTCCCAGCTCCGCAATTCCCTGAGAAACCATGGTGCTGATTTCCTCCACACTGCCTTCCTGATGTTCGATCACATACTCTTGTCCCTTTTCTTTGTAAAAATCCGTCAACAGCCTGGAGATCATATTACTGGGATATGTAGCAAGGCTGAATTTTTTCCCATGATTATGATCAGCCATGGATACGATCAGCCCTGCATTGTGCAGAATATTCTGTGCATACTCCTGCACGGTCTCTCCATAAGGCGTGATCCGGATTCCTTTTCCTGTCCGCTCAAATAATTCTCTTCCCAGTTCTTTTTCCAGAGAACTGATCACTTTGCTTACATTTGGCTGTGTCGTATAGAGACATTCCGCCGCTTTATTAAAGCTTCCTTTTTCACATGTTACCATAAAGTATTCCAATTGTTTTAATTCCATAATCGTTATGTTCCTTCCGCTAATTTTTCTTTCTAACTATTCAGTACCTTCATAGTTACGTTTCTTTTTTATTATTACCTGTCAAATAATTACCGATACACTCTGCTGTCACGGACATTTCGCCCCAAGTGTCCGTGTATAAAAAACACTTGTTTTTCCATAACAAACGCACTATAATAGACCAATCGGATTATTTCAAAATACACAGCAGCCTCATATCAGGTTGCTCCTGAAATATCCAAATTCAAGGGGAAAAGAGGTTTCCATATGAAAAAACTTTATGAGCAGTGGACCAGTATCAGCCTGGTCAAACGAATCGTAGTAGGCTTAATCATCGGCGCGGTCTTAGGACTGGCAGCTCCACAGGCTTCCGGCCTTGTGATCCTTGGCGATGTATTTGTCGGAGCATTAAAAGGTATCGCTCCGCTTCTAGTATTTTTCCTGATCATCAGTTCCTTATGTCATGCAGGCAAAAGCCACGGAGGTGTCATCAAAACCGTTATTATTCTGTATATGTTCAGTACCTTCTTAGCATCACTGATCGCAGTATTTGCCAGCCACTTATTCCCGGTCACACTGACACTGACTGTGGAGGCCGCTGACCTTTCCGCTCCTCAGGGCATCGTGGAAGTATTCCGGACACTGTTATTAAATATTGTAGCCAATCCCGTTTCCGCTATCATTAACGCCAACTACATCGGCATCTTATCCTGGGCGGTTCTCTTCGGAATCGGCTTAAGAGGCGCCAATGACAACACCAAGAAATTTTTCGATGATGTTTCCACCG
>ERZ836877.4977-NODE-4977-length-13067-cov-5.377037_pt1 | contig 13067 bp, 8 predicted proteins | sample MGYA00519469_ERZ836877 | MGnify/ENA primary metagenome ERZ836877 (study PRJEB31850, sample SAMEA3708809) | human gut metagenome | biome: human gut; feature: human-associated habitat; material: faeces | place: China | collected 2014 ... | reverse complement strand
CAGGGTGGAGGCGGCGGGGGCCGGTGCGGGCTGGCGGCGTGCGGCGCCGGCGGCGATTTTGACGCGCTCCACATCCAGGGGTTCCAGCCAGTAGTCGCGCGCGCCCAGGTTGAGCAGGCGTTCGACCTCCTGAGGGCTGCCTTTGTCGGCCACCACGATGACCGGGGGAAAGTGCGGGTCTTCCGCGCCCACGGCCAGCAGGTCTTCCACACGAAAGCCCGGCAGGGTGGGGCGGGCGAAGATGATGCCCGGCCCGGATTTGCTGATGAAGGCCGACGCGCCCTTGAGATTTTCGGCAATGCCCAGTTCAAAGCCCGCGTCGCGTAACGCGGGGAAGATGCCGGTCACGGCCTGAGCGGGAGTGAGGAAGAGCAGACGTTGCGTGGCCATGCAATGCTGTGTATCGTGTCGCGCGCCACAATGCAACACGGGGTGCGCCGGGGCCGGCCGTTGCCGGGCGCAATGGCGGCGTGCGCACAAAAAGCCTCTGCCGCGCCCATACGTTCCGGCTGGGCGCGTTGTTGTAAAAACTCCTCTACATCCTTTATGTCCATACGTTATGAAAAATCCCCAAATTATCACGCTGTTTTCCGGCGGGCTGGACAGTCTGCTTACCGCCAAGCTGCTGGAACGTCAGGGTCTGACCGTGCGTTGCCTGCACTTCACGGCGCCTTTTTTCGGCAGTGCCGCATCCGTGCCGCACTGGCGGCAGGAATACGGTCTGGATATTGCGGTCCAGGACGTGAGCGAGGCCTTTGCGGCCCTGCTGCGGGCCTGGCCTGCGCACGGCTTCGGCAAGGTGCTCAACCCTTGTGTGGACTGCAAGATTCTGCTGCTGCGCGAGGCCCGCAAGTATATGGAGGCCGTGGGCGCGCAGGGTCTGGCCACGGGCGAGGTGCTGGGCCAGCGGCCCATGTCCCAGCGGCGGGACACGCTCAACGTGATTCTGCGCGACGCGGCGGTCAGGGATGTGCTGCTGCGACCTTTGAGCGCCCTGCATCTGCCGCCTACGCCCCTGGAAGAAAGCGGCCTGGTAGACCGGGACCGGCTGCTGGGCATCTGGGGACGCGGCCGGCAGGACCAGCTGGCGCTGGCGCGAGAGATGGGCATCAGGGAAGTGCCTACCCCCGGCGGCGGCTGCCGCCTGACGGTCGGCGGCAAGGTGAAGTTCGCCTGCGTGGACGGCCCGGACTTCGACGCAGGTGCTTACGCTGACGGACGCGCCCACGGGCGCGGACTTTGCCCTGGCCAACCTGGGGCGGCAGTTCTGGCACAGAACGGCAGAAGCGGCCTACTGGCTGTGCGTGGGGCGCAACAGCGCGGATAATGAAAAGCTGGCCGCGGCGGCTCGGCCGGGGGATCTGCTTTTGCGGCTGCGCGACCTGCCTGGTCCGTTGGCCCTGGCCCGCAAGGGCGCGATCTGGCCCTTGCCCGTGCTGGAATCGGCCGCGGCCCACGCAGCCTCTTACGCGCCCAAGGCTATGGCCCTGGGCGGGGCGGTGGCGGTGCGCCTTGTGCCGGACGGCGTGAGGGGGGATCTGCAAATCACGCCCGCCCGCCAAGAGGACGCCTGGGGTGAACCCGCCTGGGAGACGGTCAAGGCCGCCGTCAAGGCAGCGGCGCGGGCCAGAACCGCATGTGCGGACTGATCCATCCGCAGCAGGCCCTTCTTGCAGTACAGCGGCGACACGGCGTTGTTGCTGGTTCGTCACAGATTGCAACAAGTTGCGTATCTTTTGATGACGATGGTGCAGTGCGCTTTACAAATTTTGTGTATGACGCTATAGAGTTTCATTGTGTTGAAGACCATTCCGCGGCCCCCAGCGGCATCCGCCGGAGGAGTATATGGATCACAAGGATTTGGAGTATTTTCGCAAGCTGCTCACCGGGATGCTGGAAGAAGCCCAGCAAAAGGGCGACAGCACCCTTGAAGAACTGACCGACAGTAACGAGGTCTTTGCCGACCCCGCGGACCGTGCCACGGCGGAATCCGACAGGGCCTTTACCCTGCGCATTCGCGACCGGGAGCGCCGCCTGATCCGCAAAATCCAGGCCGCCATCACCCGCATTGACGATGGCACCTATGGTATTTGCGAAGAATGCGGCGATGATATCAGCATCGCCCGGCTCAAGGCCCGCCCCGTGACCCGCTTGTGCATCAACTGTAAAGCCAAACAGGAAGAAGACGAGCATCTGCGCGGCGATTAGCCGGGCCTCCCGGTTGGGGCCGTTGTGCCCGCCGCGTTTTGGGACCAGCGCATCCCGGCCCCGACCTTTGTTGCCAGCACCAGCCTCAGACCGCCGTCGCTGCTTTTCAGGAGCACGGCGGCGGCTTTTTTACGGGAGGCGTTATGGATGCCCACCTTTTTCGCCGTTGTTGCGATGCCCTGACGCCTCTGCTGCAGGGCGCGCGTCTGGAAAAACTGCAGGAGCCCGCGCCGGGCCTGCTGGCCCTGACCTTTTTTGGCGGCGGGCGCAAGCGCCTTCTTTGTTTGCGGCACGGCCGCAAAGACCCTTTTCTTTTTGTTACTGAACAGCGCCTTACGGCCGGCATTGCGCCTTCGGCGGCGGTCATGCGCCTGCGCAAATACGCGGCAGGCCGTCGGGTGGCGGCCTGTGTGCCGTGTTACTGGGCGCGCCAGCTCTGGCTTTTGCCCGCCGGATCGAGCAGTGCAAGCCTGCCCTGGCTGGTGCTGGATTTGCGCGAAGGCCCCGGCCTACGCTTTCTTGCCCCTGACGCCACGCCAGAGGAAGAGCGCCCCGCCTGGCCCGAACCGCAGGAGCTTGCCGCCGCCCTGCAGGACTGGCGCAGCTGGCCCGTGCTCACTCCGGCGCTGCGCCGCACCCTGGCCCTGCTGGAGCCGCCGGAACAGTGGGCCTTGCTGGAAGACCTGCGACAGGGGGGCGGCGATATTTTTCTTTACGCTCTGGCAGGGGGCCCTTGCCGCGCCGTCAGCGCCTGGCCCCTGCCCGCGCCCTTGCGGGAGGGCCTGCGCATGGCGGCGGAGGCCGCGCAAGCCAGAGCGGTGACGGAGCAGGGCGGGGACGATATTTTGCCCCTTCTGGAGCGCGCGGGCGCGGACTTAGTGCTGGCGCGCCTGGCCGCGGACGCCGCCAAAGAAGCGGACCGGCCTCTGAGCCGCCGTGAAACCAAACTACGCCGCCTGCTGGATAAACTTCGGGAAGAAGAGGCGCGCCTTACGGGCATGTGTGCCGCCGGGGCCGACGCGCTGGCCCTGCAGGCCGAACTCTGGCGCTGGCCGGCGGATCTGCGCGCGCCCAGCGTAAAGGTAAGCGCCGGAGCCCACGGCCCAGCCAGAGAAATAGCCCTGGACCCGCGCTACAGCGTACGGGAAGCCATGACCCGGTTTTTTCATACGGCTGCAAGGGGCAAGCGGGGCCTGGTCCATCTGGGCGAACGCCGCGCCGCCCTGGAGGCAGAATTGGCCGCCCTGCGGGCCGCGCGCGGTCTGGGCCTGCCCGTCAGCGCCCCCGCCAGTGCGGGCGCAAGTGCGGATGTGGCCGGCCTGGCGGCGGCCGCTCCCAGAAACGTTCAGGTCTTTGTGAGTGAGGACGGCTTTGTGCTGCTGCGCGGGCGCGACGCCAAGGGCAACCTGGCCGCCCGCAAGCTGGCCGCGCCGCACGACATCTGGCTGCACGCGGAAAACGGTCCCGGCGCGCACGTCATTATCCGCCGGGCCCACGCCGGGCAGGAGGTGCCTGCGCGTACCCTGGATCAGGCCGGTTCTCTGGCTGCGGGCAAAAGCTGGCAGAAGGATGCGGCCCGCGCCCGCATCCAGTACGCTGAAGTGCGCCACGTCAAGCCTTTGCGCCGCGCTCCGGCGGGCACCGTGCGGGTGGATAAGGTGCTGGCCTCGCGCGAGGTGCCCGTGGACCCTGGCCTGGAAACCCAGCTTTTGCCGCAAGCCGTCCGCTAGAGCATTTACCACTTGAAATGCTCGCTTACGGCAGGCAAAAGCCTGCCTTCTCGCATTTTGTGGCAAGGATTTTCAAGAAAATCCTTGCAGAGCAGTTAGCTCATTTCATTCGCTAACTGCTCTAGCGCAGAGGACCGTTGCGAAGATATCTTCTCAAAGGTTACGGCGCGCTCGTTACGGCGCAGAGCTGCGCAGATGACGTGTGCTGACGCCTCCGCAGCGGGCGGTTGTCGGCGCGCCGTCGCCAGGGCATTGGCGGCATAGAACAGTTCTGCTTAATACTCCCGGTACGGCCGCTCTTCACTGAGCGGCAGACCCAGCCGCCGGGCGTCCTTTTCAAGGCTGGGGTCCACCCAGAAGGCTTTTTGCTGTACAAAGCTCAGCACTTCAAACTCCGGGGTGTCCACGGGGCGGGAATAGTAGTAGCCTTGGGCGCAGTTGCAACCGCTGTTGAGGAGAAAACGGGCGTGCTCCAGCGTTTCCACGCCTTCGGCCACCACGCGCATTTGCAGGTCGCGGGCCAGGGCGATGGTGTTGCGGGCCACAATCTGGCCGCGTTCGTTGTCCGTGCCGTCGCTGATGAAGGTGCGGTCGAGTTTGACGATGTTGAAGGGCAGGTCGCGCATAGTGCTCAGGGAGGAGTAGCCTGTGCCGAAATCGTCCATGGAAAAGACAAAACCCGCGGCCTGCAGTTCGTACATAAGGCGGATCAGGGCGGTTTCATTGGCAAAGAAGGCGCTTTCGGTCAGTTCCAGTTCCAGCAGGTGGTGGGGCAGGTGGTAGGAGTCCACAAGGTTGATGATTTTGCTGGGCAGGTCGGCGTCGTTAAAGTGCAGGCGCGAAACGTTGACCGAAACGGGCATGGGCTGGTAGCCCTTGTCCAGCCAGCTGCGCAGTGTGCGGCAGGTCTGGTCCCAGATATATTCGTCCAGCCGTACAATAAAGCCGTTGCGTTCAAACAGGGGGACGAAGCGGCCGGGCAGGATGAGGCCGTCAGTAGGGTGGGCCCAGCGCACCAGGGCTTCGGCCCCGATGATGCGCCCGCTGGAAATTTCCACCTTGGGCTGGAGATAGAGCTTGAATTGCTGTTTTTCCAGTGCGGCGTACATCTGGTCGGTAATATAGGTTTCGTCGTGCAGTCGTTTGCGCAGGGCGTCGTCGTAAAAGGCAAAGCTGCTGAGGTCGCTGCCCTTGACGGTTTTTTGCGCCAGGTAGGCCCAGTCGCAGAGCACATGGGCCGGGGTGCGGCGGTTTTCTACCTGGCAGACGCCGAAAAAGAGCTTGACCCGGAACGTTTCTGAATAGTGTTCCAGACGACGGGACAAAGACTGCATGAAGCGCAGCAGCCGGTCCGTGTCGCCCGTGAGGCAGGCGGCAAAGACATCCGCAGTGAGCCGGGCAAAGATCTCCCGTTCCGGGTCCAGGCGTTGGCGCACCAGGCGGGCGATAACCCGCAGCAGCCGGTTGCCTTCTTCCAGGCCAAAGGCCTCGTTAAGGGCCTTGAAGCCCGCCACGTCGAAGCGCAGCACGGCGTAGGGATTTTCAGGATTTTTTTTGAGGAGGCTTTCCACCTTTTCAAAAAAGGTCTGGGTGTTGTAGGCGCCGGTAAGGGGGTCCAGCTCCGCCCGCTGGCGCAGGGCCTGTTCCGAACGGGTGATGGCGTCCACATCATTGAGCGTGCCGATGTAGCGGTCGCCGGGTTCGCCGTCGGCCAGGGCCGTGTAGGTCACCTTGCACCAGATGAACTGGCCGTCGCGTCGCCGCAGGCGCACAGTGGTTTCGCCGGATTTGACGCCCAGGGCCAGCCGTGAAAGACAGGCGTCCATGGCCGCGTTGTCGCCGGCAAAGAGCACGCCGTCTTCGCGCCAGACCTCAAAGGGAATGCGGCCGTCGTAGTTGCCGGCCAGCAGCTCCGGGATGCGGTGGCTCAGGTAGTTGAGCTCCGTGCCGCGCCATTCAAAGACCAGGGTGCGGGTGTGGTCCACTACAGCCTTGTAGCGCAGGCTGTCCAGCTTTTGCTGCTGGAGAGTTTCGTTCTCGCGCTGCAGTACGGCGGCCCGTTTGCGTTCCTCCACATCCTCCACCCCCACCAGAAAGAGCGGCTGCGCTTCATTGGGCGGCTGCAGGCGAAAAAGCATCACCTGGGCCCAGCGGTAGCCGCCTGTTGTGCATTTTTTGCGCACATCGGCGCTCACAAAGCCGCGTTTTTCATCTATTCTGTCCAAGGTCTCAGGGTTGAACAGGGCGATAAAGGCGGCGCGGTCGTCAGGGTGGACGTAGTTGGCGCTGACGTCGTCCAACAGGGCGGTAAGGCCTTTGTTTATGGCAGGGGTTTCAAAAACATTGGTGCTTCGGTAGAGCTCGCGGCATTGGTCGCGCGCAAAGTCCAGCACGAAGATTTCGTCGTATACGCTGCGCAACACGCCAGCGTAGCAGTGCGAGGTCATGTTTTGGGCGGTAAGACAAGGCATGGTTGGCGCCTTGCTGCCGCAAGGGAGGGATTCGTCAGCCTGGGTTTTCATGCTGCGGGTTTACCTTTTTGCGCTGTGACGTCGGAACCGAAAAACGGCGAACAGCGCGGCGTGGGGGCAGGTATTCGCCCCACAGGAGCGACGGTGCGCAGGAGGTTCCGACATGCCGCTATGGGAATCAAAGTACTCTACTATCACCAAGCCCGCCGCTTGGCAAACTCTTGCGGTTCAAAGCCCCGGTCCGAAGCGTGCGCCGGCGGCCGCCAACGCGGACGGACGCCACCAGAGCACGGGGGCTGCCCTTTGCGCTTTTTCATTAAGAGCGAGCAGCGCGCCGGAGTGCGTCCCGGCAGGGTGACAAGGGCGCGCGGGCTCTGTACAGTGCCCCCATGACTATTCTTCGTCCTTCACGTCCGTTGCAGGTCTGGTCCCTGAGCCTGGGCTGTCCCAAAAACAGGGTGGACAGCGAACGCTTGCTGGGTTCTCTGGGCGTGCCCATTGCCCATGCCGCCCATATGGGGCGCGCGCGCCTGGTTTTTATTAACACTTGCGGCTTTATCGCCCCGGCCGTGCGCGAATCCGTGCGGGCGGTGCTGGACGCCGCCCAATGTTTGGGCCGCTGCAAGCGCAAGCCCCTGCTGGCCGTGGGCGGCTGTATGGTGGGCCGCTACGGCGCGGCCGAGCTGGCCAGGGAACTGCCGGAGGTGGACCTTTGGCTGCCCACGGCAGATCTGCCCCGCTGGCCCGCCCTGCTGGCGCAGGCCTTGCATCTGCCGCCGCCCCCGGCGGATCCGCCCGGCGGGGGGCGGCTGCTTTCCACCGGGCCTTCTTACGCCTGGCTCAAGGTGGGAGAAGGCTGCCGCCACCGTTGCGCCTTCTGCACCATTCCGTCCATCCGCGGCGGGCTCAAATCCCTGCCGGCGGAACGCATTGAGGCCGAGGCCCGTGTTTTGCTGGGGCAGGGCGTGCGGGAGCTGGACCTGGTGGCTCAGGATCTGACCTCTTGGGGGCTGGATCTGGGTATCAAGGACGGCCTTCCCCGGCTGCTGGAGCGTCTGGCCGGGCTGGACGGCCTGGCCTGGCTGCGGCTGCTCTACCTCTATCCCACCGGGGTGACCCGCGAGCTTCTGCGCCTGCTGCGGCAATGGGGCGCGCCCCTGCTGCCCTATCTGGATATTCCTCTGCAGCACGCCCACCCCCAGGTGCTGGCGCGCATGGGCCGCCCTTTTGCCCAGGATCCGCAGCGTGTGTTGGATCTGGTGCGGGAAGAGCTGCCCGAAGCTGTGCTGCGCACGACCTTTATCGTAGGCTACCCCGGCGAGAGCGCGGCGCAGTTTGAAGCCCTGTGCCGTTTTGTGGAAAAAAATCGTCTGCAGCATGTGGGGGTTTTTGCCTATCAGGCAGAAGAGGGCACCCCGGCCGCCCAACTGTCGGAGCAGGTGCCCATGCCCCTGCGCGAGGAGCGTCGTGCGGCGCTTATGGAAATTCAGGCCGACATCAGCGCGGAGCTTTTGGCCGCCCATGTGGGCGCGCGCCTGCCCGTGCTGGTGGACGCCCCCCATCCGGAATGGCCGGGCCTGCACCGGGGCCGGGTCTGGTTTCAGGCTCCGGAGGCGGACGGCATTACCTATGTGAGCGGCCCCGGCGTGCGGCCGGGCGCGTTGCTGCCTTGCGATATTGTGGAAAGTGCGGCCTACGACCTGACGGCCCTGGCCTGACCCCCGGCATATCCCCGAAGGGCGGAAGCCTTCGGGGATATGTGAGGTCGCGAGCGGCGTGCGTCCTCAGCCCGCCAGGAGCTGGGGCGTGGAAAAACGCCCCTAGCCGCCGATAAGCTGCATAGCCATCTGCGGCATGCTGTTGGCCTGCGAAAGCATGGCCACAGCGGACTGGGTGAGGATCTGATTACGCACGAAGTTCGTCATTTCCGTGGCCACGTCCACATCGGAAATGCGCGATTCCGCCGCCTGCAGGTTTTCTGCCTGGGTAGTCAGGTTGCTGATGGTGTTTTCCAGCCGGTTCTGCAAAGCGCCCAAATGCGCCCGGATGGCGTCCTTGGAAACCACGGCGTCGTTGATGCCCACCAGAGCGCTCTGGGCCGCATTCTGGGTGGAAACCGTGTAGGCCAAGCTGCCTACGGCGCTGTTGCCCACACCCAGAGCCGAGGCCGTGCTTGTGCCGATCTGGATGTAGTAGTAGTCCTCGTCCGAGTCGTTCATGGTGCCGAAGTGGACCTTCAGCTGGCCCGTGGCTTCCAGGCCGCTGCCGTCGTGCGTGCTGCTGGACAGGCTGCCGTCCAGCAGCTTGATGCCGTTGAAGTCCGTGGCGTTGGCGATTCGGGTAATTTCCGAAGCCATGGCCTGGTACTCCGAGTCGATCATGAGCCGCTGGGTGGAGTCGTAGGTGCCGGTGGCCGCCTGTTCCGCCAGTTCCTTCATGCGGGTCAGCTTTTCGTCGATGACGCCCAGGGCGCCGTCAGCGGTCTGGATAAGGGAAATGGCGTCATTGGCGTTGCGCACGCCCTGCTGCAGGGCGGCGATGTCTGTGCGCATGAGCTCGCGGATGGCAAGGCCGGCGGCGTCGTCCGCCGCGGAGTTGATGCGCAGGCCCGAGGACAGGCGCTGGGTTGAGGTTTGCAGGTTGCTGTAGTGTTCCGTCAGCGTATTGGCCACGTTGGCGGCCATTTGGTTGTGATTGATATACATACATTCCTCCCTGAATGCTGCATGTGCCGGGCGGCGCGAAATGCCGACGCGTCCTTGCGTGCTACCGCCTCTTGCAATCTTATCGGCACGGTCCGGCCGGGGTTTAGCCGGGGGCGGAAAAATTTTCCGGAGGTTCAGGAAGCAGAACGCACAGGGAGGCAGAGCAAAATTTTTTTGCCGCCCGCCAAGCCGCCAGCGGCAAGGGCAGACAAGGCGCTGGACAAGTGTCGCACTTTCTGTTTTTTTGTCGACGGTTCCCACGGCGCGGGCCGATTTCCGGCCAACGGCATCTGAAAGGACAGCCTCCTATGCGCACCACGCTGCACGATTTTCTTACGCGGCTTTTCCCCATCTGTCGGAGCATTACCGGCAACGGCGTCCGGGAGACGCTGCGCCTTATCCAGGAAGAGATCCCTGGGCTCCGCATTCATGAAGTGCCATCGGGCACCAAGGTTTTTGACTGGACCGTGCCCGACGAATGGAACATCACGGACGCCCGCCTTGTGGGGCCCGACGGCGAGGTGGTGGCCGACTTTGCGGACAGCAACCTGCACGTGGTGGGCTATTCCGAACCCGTGGACGCGGTTCTGGATCTGGAAGAACTGCAGGAACACCTGCACTCCCTGCCGGAGCAGCCCGAAGCCATCCCCTACGTCACTTCCTACTATGTGCGCCGCTGGGGTTTCTGCCTGCGGCACAGTCAGCGCCTGCGGTTGCGCCCCGGCAAATACCACGCTGTCATCCATTCCAGCCTGAAGCCGGGTTCGCTGACCTATGCGGACCTGATCCTGCCCGGCCGCAGCCGGAAGGAGATTCTGCTTTCCACCTACGTCTGCCATCCTTCCATGGCCAACAACGAGCTTTCCGGCCCTGTGGTGGCCACGGCCTTGGCCCAGTGGCTGGCCGCCGCGCCGCGCCGCTACACCTACCGCATTGTGTTTGCGCCGGAAACCATCGGCGCCATCACGTATCTGAGTCGGCACTATCAGGCCCTGCGCCGCAACGTGGCGGCGGCCTTTAACCTCACCTGCATGGGGGATGAGCGGGCCTGGTCTTTTGTGCCCAGCCGCAAGGGCGATACCCTGGCGGACAGGGCGGCCCTGCACGTGCTCCGGCATTTTGCGCCGGACTGCAACCGTTATTCGTTCCTGGACCGTTGCAGCGACGAGCGCCAGTATTGCGCCCCGGGCATAGATTTGCCCATGTGCAGCGTCATGCGCAGCAAGTACCACGCCTATCCGGAGTACCACACCTCCCTGGACGACTGCAGCCTGGTGACGGAAAAGGGCTTGCAGGAGAGCTTCGCCATGCTGCGCAGGATTCTGGAGGCCCTGGAAGAAAACGTGGTCTACAAAAATCTGGTGCTCTGTGAGCCGCAGCTGGGCCGCCGGGGGTTGTATCCCACCCTGAGCACGGCTTCCTCCTGTACGGAGGAGGTCAACCTCATGATGGATTTGCTGGCCTATGCCGATGGCCGCCTGAGCCTTCTGGAAGAGGCCGAGTTGGTGGGGAAGGACATTTTTCGCTGTGCCGCCGTCATGCGTCGCCTCAAGGAAAACGGCCTGCTCACCGTCTGCCCCGGTCGACCGCGCGCCGCCAGATCCCCTGCCGCGCCGTCCCTGCCCGAACTGCAGTCCGCCTGACCTCTTAGAGCAGTTTACGAATGAAATGAGTTAATTGCTCTGCAAGGATTTTCTTGAAAATCCTTGCCACGAAATGCGAGAAGGCAGGCTTTTGCCTGCCGTAAGCGAGCATTTCAAGTGTTAAATACTCTAGCGCTGGGCGCACCGCAGTTGCCGCCCCAAACAATAAAAAGCCGCCCCCGGCGTTGAACGCTGTCGGGGGCGGCCTTGTGCGCCTGAGCGGCGGGGACGCTATTGCTTCATCGCGTGGATGAGGTCGGCCAGGCGTTGGGCCTGTTCGGCCAGGTCGGCTACGGCCTTGGCGGCCTCATCCATGGCTTCGGCAGTTTGTCGGGACATTTCGTTGACGGTTTCAATGGAGCGGTTGATTTCTTCGCTGGCGGCGGATTGTTCTTCACTGGCCGCGGCAATGGCGTTCACCTGGTCCACAGTGCTTTCCACCTTTTCCACAATACCGTCCAGGGCCTGGCCGGACTGGTTGGCCAGCTCCGTAGCCTGGTCCACATTGCTCACAGCTTCTTCCATGGCGGCCACGCTTTTGGCCGTGCTTTCCTGAATGGCTGCAATGGCCTTGCCCACGTCGTGGGTGGAGGCCATGGTCTTTTCGGCCAGTTTGCGCACTTCGTCGGCCACCACGGCAAAGCCGCGGCCGGCCTCTCCGGCGCGGGCGGCTTCAATGGCGGCGTTGAGGGCCAGCAGGTTGGTCTGGTCCGCAATGTCCGAGATGACGCTCATGATCTGGTTGATAGACTGGGCGTGGGCATTGAGCTGCCCCATGTCGTCCTTGAGCTTGAGTGAAACCGCGTGCACGTGGCCAATGCTGAGCACGGATTTTTCCACAATATCCGCGCCGGAGCGGGCCTGTTCGCGGGTTTCGGCAGAGGCTGCGGAGGCCTCGGCCGCGTTTCTGGCCACTTCCTGCACGGTGGCGTTCATCTGGTTCATGGCCGTGGCGGCTTCTGCCAGGCGCTGAGCCGACTCCACCGCGCCCCGGTCGGCCTGTTCAATCTGGGCCGAGAGCTGGGTGGAGGCCGAGCTCACCACATGGGCCACTTCTTCCAGCCGGTTAGCGGCCTCTATCAGGGCGGCGCTGCGGGCGCGGGCCTCCGCGCCGGCCTGTTCGGCTTCGGTCTGGGCCGTCTGGGCTGCATGGGCGGCGTTGTCGGCGTCCTGGCTTTTTTGCTGCGCCTCGCGGATCAGGGTCTTGAGCTTACCGACCATGTCGCGCAGGCCTTCTTCCAGCACAGCCACCTCATCCCGGCCCGTGGGGCGGATGTCCACGTCCAGATTGCCGCCGGCCACGGCGCGGGCAAGGCTCGTCACCTGGGCCAGGGGCCTGGTGATGGAGCGCAGCAGCAGCAGAGAAAAGGGAACCACCACCAGCAGCAGTACGGCCAGAAAGCCCAGGCCGTAGGCGCGCACAGTGCTGCTGAAAATGTTGTGCATGGTGTTCCGCAACCGGGTCGCCTCTTTGTCCACATTGTCGATGTACACGCCGGTGCCGAGCCAGTAGGGCGTGCCGGGGACGGCTTCGGCGTAGCCCAGTTTAAAGACGTCGCCTTCGCCGGGTTTGGGGAAGACAAAGTCCACATAGTCGCCGCCCTTGGCGGCGGCTTTGCTCAGTTCCCGCACATAGTAGACGCCGTTTTTGTCTTTGGTCTGGCCCAGATCCTTGCCGATAAGCTGCTTCTGGGTGGGGTGGGCCGCGTTGACCGTGCCCTTGTAGACGTAGAAGTAGCCTGAACCGTCGTCCTCAAAACGGGATTTTTCTACAAAGTCCGTGATAATGCGAAGTTGGGCTGCTTCCGGCAGGCCCTGCGTCAGGGCGGCCAGGCCCTGGGCCGAAGAATGGGTCACGTCCTTGATGCGGGCGCGCTGGGCGTGCAGCAGCTGCTCCCGGCCCAGGCCCGTGCCTTCGTCGATGACCGTTTGCGTCATGCGATAGGAAAGCCCGGCCATGACGAGCAGGAACAGTAAGGTCATGCCCACAAGACAGATGATACGACAAGAGATGGTGTAGTTTCGCAACATGGCGGCAGTCCTCGGCGTGCGGGAGGGGGCGTCCCCGCAACGCAATATGGGGGATGTCTGGTCGCATCGTCCGGCCTGCGGCGCGTCCGTTTTAGGGGGATGACGTCAACAGGCCGGCGGGGGCGCGGCAAGGCGCAAAAGCGACAAGAATCCCAGGGAAATGCCATGCCCGCGGGACTGCGGCACCCCGCCCGAAAGGGCGGTGCATGGCCCGGCGCAAAGCCGGTGACAAAAACGCCGCGAGCGCGGCGTTGCTGGCTGGTGTGGGGCGCGGGGGAT
>ERZ836877.4969-NODE-4969-length-13084-cov-3.078671_pt1 | contig 13084 bp, 12 predicted proteins | sample MGYA00519469_ERZ836877 | MGnify/ENA primary metagenome ERZ836877 (study PRJEB31850, sample SAMEA3708809) | human gut metagenome | biome: human gut; feature: human-associated habitat; material: faeces | place: China | collected 2014 ... | reverse complement strand
ATAGATTGTTGTATTCCGGTTTTATCGGACAGCAATATTATGGAATAAAACCGGGAACACGGACGCGGTGCCACATAGGTGCCGCGTTCGTGTTCCGTAATTGTGGGGTGGGGAGGGGGTCAGTTGACCTCGTCGTCGCCATACTCCCATCCGAGATCCTCGATGGTGTCGCCGTCATCATCGCCCCATTCTTCGTCGAGGTAGTCTTCCTCATCGGGTTCGTCGATGCTCTCCTCTTCCGGCACACTTTCGAAGATGAACTCGTCTTCCTCGCGCACACGGTGGTGACCGTCGAGCGGACGGTGGGTGATGGGTATCTCTTCAATGAGGTTCGCGTCGTCGTTGATAGCTTTCCAGAGCGCATCCTTGAGCTCGGTAAGCCCCTCGCCAGTTACGGCCGAAATGAATACCGTGGGCAGATCGTCGGGGAGTGTGGGGGCTATCTCGGCTTTCAGTTCCTCGTCGAGCATATCGCTCTTGGAGATGGCGAGCACCCTCTGTTTGTTCATGAGTTGCGGGTTGAACCGGCGCAGTTCCTCAAGCAGTACCTCATACTGTTGTTTGATGTCGTCGGCATCGGCAGGCACCATAAAAAGAAGCACTGCGTTTCGCTCTATGTGGCGGAGGAAGCGCAGACCAAGGCCGCGCCCTTCGCTCGCGCCCTCTATGATGCCGGGTATGTCGGCCATGACAAACGATCTGTTGCCGCGATATTCCACAATGCCAAGCTGCGGTTCCATAGTAGTGAACGGGTAGTCGGCGATTTTCGGGCGGGCGGCAGACACTGAGCTGAGGAGGGTTGATTTCCCGGCATTCGGGAAACCGACAAGACCCACGTCGGCAAGCAGTTTCAGCTCCATGATTATGGTTTTCTCGATGGCTGGCTGTCCCGGCTGCGCGTAGCGTGGAGTGCGGTTTGTGGCCGATTTGAAATGCCAGTTGCCGAGGCCGCCTTTGCCGCCGCGCAGGAGCTTTACCTCCTGGCCGTCGTCTGTCACCTCACAGAGGAATTCTCCGGTTTCGGCATCGAACACCACTGTTCCGCAGGGCACCTCAACGATCTGGTCCTCGCCGTCTTTGCCGAAACTGCGTCCGGCCGAACCGCTCTGTCCGTTTCCGGCGAAGATATGCCGGCGGTAGCGCAGGGGGAGGAGTGTCCACATGTTTTTGTTGCCACGCAATATCACATGGCCTCCGCGTCCGCCGTCTCCTCCGTCGGGGCCACCTTTGGGCACATATTTAGCGCGATGGAAATGGCGTGAGCCGGCTCCGCCTTTGCCTGAGCGGCAAAGAACTTTTACATAATCAATGAAGTTTGAATCTGCCATATCTGGGTTGTATGAATTTTAGAGGGTGTTTAATAATATCTGTTAATTAGGGGTGTTCAACTTTGTAAAACGCTAAAACTTCGCTCTTTTAGGCCAATTTCGAGCTTTTTGTCGGTCACGATGCCCGCATCGCTCCCTCCTCAAAACTCAAAATTGCCTCTAAAATAGCTTGTTAGCGTTTAACATCTATTATTAAACACCCTCTTAACAGGTAATAGATCCTCGCCTGGATATTATTTTTATTGTTGAATGTAAAACGCACGGAAGGATCAATTTGTTAGCGAGCGGTGATGTTTCATCAGCTCCTGTGCATGTCTGAAATCGGCCGGTGAGCCTATGTCGATCCATGTGCCGCTGATGGGATAGAATGTCACCTTCATCTGTTGCTGCATGGCGGCCTCTATCAGTGTGGTGGCGTCGGTGCGTTCGTCGGGGTTGAGGGCATTCAGCACGAAGTTGTTGAAAATGTATATCCCCGCGTTTGCGAAGTGTGAGTATGTGGGCTTTTCCTGGAGTGCCGTCACGCGGTCTCCATCGGTGGTCAGGATGGCATATGGCACCGACACCGTGTATGGTATGGCCGCGATGGTTATGTCGGCTTCCGCATGGATGTGGCGCAGATACATCTCTTCCAGGTCCACCGTGGTGAGCAGGTCGGAGTTCATCACGAGCGTGCATCCGTTGTCCGGTCTGGCCACCAGTGCCGCCGCGCCTATTGTGCCGAGGGGTTTGTCCTCCTCCACGCACTTTACCTCTATGCCGTGGCGCGGTACTGAGAAATAATCCTTTATCTGTTCCGAAAGGTATCTTACAGTAACTGTGACATCCGTAATGCCTGCGTGCGACAGGCGCTCGATGTTGTAATCTATGATCGGACGCCCGTCAATCTCGAGCAGCGGTTTTGGAGTCGATAGCGTGAGCGGGCGCAGTCGTTCCCCCTTTCCTCCTGCCATAAGTATGGCGCTCATGGGGAGAAGCGTATATTGTGCCGACAGATCTATGAGCCGTGTTATCCTCCCTTCCGGGTCAAGTTCCGGAAGCAGTTTCAGGTTTTTCGCACGTGCGTTTCTGATGGTATGCAGCCTCTCGAGCGGCGGATCTCCGGCGCCTACCGCACTGAACGCAGTGTTCATTATGCGCCATACGGGATGGTCAAGCGAGGCTCCGCCGAGCAATCCTCGTCGTATGTCGCCGTCGGTAAGTGTGCCGAGCATTACGCCTGATACAGGGTCGGTCACGAGGAGCGTCATCACTCCCCCTGAGAGATCGTTGATGCGTCTGAGCGCCTCGCCGATGTTTTCGTTCTTTTGTATTATATGTTTTTCCACAGGTCTGTCATTTGTTTTTTGAGGAGATCAGAGCTTCAGCCACCATCCAGTCTACGGGTGTATCGAGATCTATCGAGCGGTCGGCAGGCATCTCGCACGGTATGCGTCTCGGGAAACTTCCCATCGGCATATTGGCGAGCGACACCGGGTTTATGGCATAGACAGCCCCGTTGAACTCCCATGCGCGCGGTGCGTCCTGCCGGCGGGTGAAGAGGCCGTCCCCTTTCGATATACGTAATGCACCTGTATAGGGATCGGTCTCGAAACAGTTGTAATACGGGTTTGCGGAGGCTTCTTTTACAGTGACCGCCATATCGGGAAGTTCCTGCTCGTAGACGGATATGCATTTCTCTACATCCTCCACGGTGCGGAACGGCGATGTGGGCTGCAGCAGCAGTATATAGTCGAACTCCGTGCCGGCTTTCCGTGCCGTATCGGCGGCATGCAGCATCACCTCGCGTGAGCCGGCCTGGTCGGTGGCCAGTTCCGCGGGACGGCGGTATGAGGTTTTCAATCCGCAGCTTTCGGCGACATCCGCGATCTCGTCGCTGTCTGTCGACACCATGATGTTTTCCTGCGGCCATCCGTGCTTCCGGCAAAGTTCCGTGGCGGTATCGATGCTGTATGCGATTAGGGGTTTCCCTCCGAGTGGCTTGATGTTTTTGCCCGGGATACCTTTGCTTCCTCCGCGTGCGGGTATGATTATCAACGGTTTCACTGTCTGTGGATTTTAATATGTGACTGGTGTGTCGTAGAAACGCTTGGTCGCCAGACGGTCAAGCGGGAAAGTTGCCAGAGTGTCGGCGATGTTCCGTGCTGTGCCCGGTTTCCGGTATGGATTTGGAGCCTCGGCGGCTATGAGGCGTCCTTTGTCTGAAAGCGCCAGGGAAATGGCGTCCGCTATTTCTTCCGCCGTATCGCCGCAGTGGAATACCGAGGCCGCGGCCGTGCGCCCGCGTTGGCGCATCCCTATGTCTACAGTCGGTATATGTGCAGATGGCACCTCCACTATCCCGCTTGACGAGTTGCCGATTACGGCGCCTATATGTTTCAGTGCCGAGAGATAGCGGCGGCGCCCAAGCGATGGCACCACGGCGCACCTTCCGGGGTGTTGTGCCGCATATCTGTTGATCAGGCTGATTATGTCGGCCCCACCGGGATCGTTGTTGGGGTATGTGAACAGCATCAGGGAGGAGGGGAAACGGTCGAGCGCCTCGAGAAGCGCGCGGCATCTTTCGGCAGGGGTGGCCGCACTGTCAAGAGTGGCGGGGTGGTAGGTCACCAGAAGGGTGTCCGTTCCGATATGTATCCCGGTGAAACTTTCCAGTTCCTCTACGGAGGCTTCATCAGGAAGCTCCATGAGATTCTCCACGCCGAGTGCTCCGAAATTGAACACACGCGATGGATCCTCTCCCATCTGTATCACCCTCCTGCGATAGTCTTCGGTGGCGGTGAAATGCAGTGCCGACAGTTTGGTGAGCGCATGGCGTATGTTGTCATCGAAAGCTCCCTCCGAGATTTCTCCCCCGGCAATATGTGCCAGCGGCAGACGCAGTATGGTGGCGGCTGTGGCCACGGGCAGCATCTCGTATCTGTCACCCAGTATGAGAACTATGTCGGGACGGATTTCGCTGAATGCGTCGGCCATTCCGGTGAGGCAGCGGGCCGAGGCAGCGGCGGTTTCCAGGGGTGATGTGTCTTTGCCGTCAGCTGAAAGCATCGGCACGCGGGCGGCGACCTCCACACCGTCGGCTATGATCTCGTCGACTGTGTTGCCGAATGCAGGGTGCAGGTGCATGTTGGTGGCAATGACTGCTGTTTCCGTATCTGTGCGCTGCTGCAGCTCCTTCACCACTCCGTGCAGGAGGCCCCAGTCGGCGCGGCAACTTGTCACGACGGCTATCTTCCGTTTTCTTTCATTCGTCTTCTCGGCCATTCTGTAAGGGTCTGATATTATTGGGAGAATTGCCTCAGCATAGGGTGAGGCGCGAGGTAGCGGAGAGGAGCGATGCCGCATGCGACAGTTGCCCGGAGGTCACGGCTTCTATCTCGGATCTTACTTTTTCGGCCGGTGGCACCTCTCCGGTTATCAGCGCCGAGTGTGCCGCCGACAGGATGTTCTGTTCCATCGAAGCGGCCGCCACGGTGAGTTGCCCGAGATACTGTTTCTTTGCCGCGGCGAGGCGCCGTCCTTCCGGCGGGTTGCGGCGCAGTTCATCGATGATGTGCGCGGTAAGCTCGCTGCAGCGCGGCATGTCTTCAGGGCCGCAGCCGAAATATGCGGTGAACAGTCCGCAGTCGGCCATCAGCGACAGGGATGCGTCAGCCGAGTAGACAAGTCCGCGGCGTTCCCGCAGTTCGGTATTCAGCAGCGAGTTCATCCCCGGCCCTCCGATGATATTGGTAAGGAGTGCGAGAGGTGTGCGCATATCGGAGAATATGCCTGGCACCTGCGCTCCTATTACGGTATGCGCCTGATGTGCGCCGGTCTCTTTCGATTCGGCGAACTGCGGCAGCAGGGATGGGGAGGGCGTTTCCGCTGTGGATATGCCATTTCCGGGTGTAGCTCCTGTGCCCGTTTCCGCGAAATACCTGCCTATAACGGCGCTTGCGCGTGCGGGAGATTCCGATCCGCAGTAGAAAAGCACCATTCCGGCGGGGGTAAAGCGTTCGTTGACAAACGTCCGGCATGTTTCCGAAGTGAAGCCTTCCAGGTTCTTTTCAGTCCCGAGGATAGAGTGGCCGAGCGGTGATCCGGCGAAAATGCGGTTTTCAAACTCGTCGAACACCAGTTCCGCAGGGCTGTCGAGATAGCTGCTTATCTCTTCGCACACAACCTCGCGTTCTTTCGCAAGCTCCCGTTCGGGGAATGTGGCGTTGGAGGCCAGATCGGCAAGAAGCTGTGCTGCGCGTGCCAGATTTCCTTTAGGGAAAATTGTGTAGAAGGTTATCTCCTCTTTGGTAGTGAAAGCGTTCAGCTCGCCCCCTACAGCCTCCATGCGGCTGTTGATGTGGTGGGCTCGACGGCGGGTGGTGCCTTTGAAGATTGTATGTTCCACAAAGTGCGCCAGCCCGTGGAGCGCCGTGCCGGTCTCGTAGCGGCTTCCCCCTTTTACGGTAAAACCGAAGCACCCCACCGGAGTACGTGCCTGCATGCAGATAAGGGTGTGTCCGGTGGGAAGCGTGAAGTATTTTACAGGTTCCTGTGATCTTTCAGACATTTTCGGGGTCGTTAGGTTCGCGCCATACTCCGTCGGCCTTCAGCAGTCCCACAAGCTCTTCCACTGCGGTTTCGGCAGGGATATTTTTCAGGACCGGCTTCTTGCCCCGGTAGAGCGATATGTTTCCTTTGCCGGCACCGACATAGCCGTAGTCGGCGTCAGCCATCTCTCCGGGGCCGTTGACGATGCATCCCATCACGGCGATTTTCAGTCCTTTGAGATGTGAGGTGGCGCTTTTTACTTTCTGCACGGTCTCGCTCAGGTTGAAGAGTGTGCGTCCGCATCCGGGACACGATACGAATTCCGTGCGCGATACACGGCGGCGTGCCGCCTGGAGTATGCCGAGTGACAGACGGGTGCGGTCTTCGTCAGTCAGGCTGTCGGCCTTGAGGTCGATGCCGTCTATAAGTCCGCGCATGAGCAGTGTGCCGAAATCAGCGGCAGCACGTATAGTGACCGTTTCCGGTACCAGTCCGCTGTAGTCAAGCCGCGCCATCACCGGATTATGCAATCCCATAAGATTCAGCCTGTGTACAGCGGCCGAGATCTCTCCTGTCGGATCGGGATGTGACGAGCTTATGACTATTATTTTCCCGCCGTTTGTGCTTTCTGCCTTGAAGTCGGGAGAGAGTATTTCTGCGGCGGTATATTCCGTGCAAGCCGCTTCATCCACCGGGTCGAAACCTGCCACCACAGGCACATTGGTGCCTCCGCAGATACCTACAGCCTCTGTATGGCGGCGGAATGCCGGATCGTCATGCATCAGCCTGTTGTCGGTCTCGGCATTGATGGCGGGAGCATCGGCGCGTGCCGTAATGTAATCCACAAGCTCGCGTGCCACCGGAATCTCACATTCCGGCTCCTCGCTCAGCGATACCCTCACTGTGTCTCCCGTACCCTCGGCAAGAAGTGTGCCGATGCCTACGGCGGAACGCACGCGGCCATCCTCGCCGTCGCCTGCTTCGGTCACGCCGAGATGCAGCGGGAAATGCATGTCTTCCGCATCCATGGCGTGGATAAGAAGGCGCACGGTGTGCACCATCACTACCGTGTTGCTCGCCTTTATGGAGATCACGATGTCGGAAAAGTCATGGTGGCGTGCCACACGCAGAAACTCCATGGCGCTCTCCACCATTCCCGCGGGGGTGTCGCCGTAGCGGCTCATGATGCGGTCGGAGAGGGAGCCGTGGTTCACGCCTATGCGTACAGCCGTGCCGTGACTTTTGCACAGTTCGAGGAACGGCCCGAATACGGCTTCGATCCTGCCGAGTTCCCGGGCGTACTCCTCGTCGGTGTATTCGAGTTTTACGAAAGTTCTCCCCGGATCCACGAAGTTGCCGGGATTGATGCGCACCTTGTCCACCTCCTCTGCGGCGGCGAATGCGGCTTTGGGGTTGAAATGTATGTCGGCCACAAGCGGTATCTTACAACCGCGTTCATGGAGGCGGCGGCGTATCTCGCCCATGGCGTGGGCTTCACGTTCGCCCTGGGCGGTAAGCCGGTCAATGTCGGCTCCTGCGGCGGCAATGCGCAATACCTGTTCCACCGATGCGTCCACATCTGTTGTGGTGGTATTGTTCATCGACTGCAGGCGGATGGGATATTCCCCGCCGGTGAGTACACCCCCTATGTCTGTCACCGACGAGTGGCGGCGCTTGTAATTGAAAACACTCATATGTGGTCTCCCTGAAATGATGCCGGTCAGTTTACCTTGAAGTCGTATTTGATTTCCTTGAGATCCTGGTTGGCCTTTACGATCTTTTTGCCGAGACCGTCGCGCCAGGTATTGTATCTGTCTGCCACATCCTTGTCGGTGAGCGCAATGATGCGTGTGGCGAGCACGGCCGCATTCATGGCGCCGTCGATGCCGGTAGCGGCCACAGGGATGCCCGGGGGCATCTGTGCTACGGAAAGGAGGGCGTCCTCACCCTGCAGGGTGGCGCTCAGGGGCACACCGATCACAGGGAGCGGGGTGATGGCGGCGATGACTCCGGGGAGGGCGGCAGACATGCCGGCTCCGGCGATGATTACCTTCACGCCGCGGGCGGCAGCGTTTTTTGCGAAATCCGCCACCTCTTCGGGGGTGCGGTGGGCTGACAGTGCCAGCATCTCGAACGGTATCTGCATGCCGTCGAGGTAGTCGGCGGCTTTTTTCATTACGGGAAGGTCTGAGGTGCTTCCCATTATAATGCTAACGGATGGGTTCATATGTAACTGTTCAAAATTATTTTATTTACTGGTCAATGGAACGAGGGGATGGCGGCGGCCTGCAGCAGCCATGCGGGGAGAAAGACACACAGGAAACCGTTGAGAAATCCCGCTCCTACCTGCAGAAGGGTGTGGCGCCCGAGTATCAGGCGCGAGGTGCACACGCCCCCGGCGAGGATAACAGCTGTCACGAATTCCCATTGCAGGTTCGTGACGGAGTTGCCGCTGCTCATCAGGAAGAATACCATGGCGCACAGGGCTCCCATGCCGGTGGCATGTCCGCTGATCTTCCACCAGCGGTTCACAATGGTGAGGATCACAAGCGCGAGGGCACCCCCGACCATAAACATGGTGAGCCACTGGGGCGCATGCACCATGTGGTAGTATATCCCTGTGCCGAGGTAACAGAGTATGCAGATGAAGTATGGCCATCCGCGCTCGGCGCGCTCGTTGAGCATGGGATCTTTTACGGCTCCGAGGTGCGAGAGAAGGAAGATGCCTATGACAGGCACAATGCAGGTGGCCACGAAAGTCACCGCAATTACTATCAGTTTCGCTTTCTCAGGGCTGTAGCACAGGTATGAGAGGAACATGGCGAGCAGGATGCCGTATGTGCCCATCAGCAACGGGGAGAAGAGGGCTGACAATACCCTGGCTATGGTGGTAAGGAACTTCATTGTATCGGTCTTTTTTTGTTCATGACTTACTTGTTCTTTCTGTGTCGGAGGAACCGGATGCGTGCTGTCAGGAGGTCTGTTTGCGCAGGCGCGCAACCTGGAAGCCCATCGTTTCCCTGTATTTTGCTACCGTGCGCCGCGCGATTGCCAGTCCCTCCTTCTCAAGGAGCAGTGTCAGCTCGCGGTCGCTCAGCGGTTTGTTTTTGTCTTCATGCTCTATGGCGGATCTTATCACCGCCATCACACGGTTTGCGGTCACCGACTCGTCGTCCTCGCGTATCCTTTCGTTGAAAAACTTCTTCAAGGGATATATTCCGCGCAGTGTGGCCACATATTTTCCCTGTGTGGCCCGTGAGATCACCGAGAGGTTGTAGCCTGTGAGGGAGGCCACATCCTTGAGCACCATCGGCCTTATGTCCTCCTCGTCTTCCGTGATGAAGAAACGGTGCTGGAGTTTCACTATTGCGCCCATCACATTGAAGAGGGTCTGCTGGCGCATGTTCACTATCTTGATGAAGTTGCGGGCATCCTCGCGCTTGGCTCTCAGAAAGGCACGTGCCTCCTCGGCCTGTCTTCCCACGCTTTTCCCCACGCTGTCGTCCTCGGCGAATGTGGCCTCCACCCTCAGTTCCGGCACGCGGTTGAGCAGGGTGAGGGTAAGCTGCCCGTCCTCGGTGGCTTCAACGCTGAAATCAGGGGTTATGCCGCGGCTGCTGTGTTCCATGCGGCCGTCCGGCACCCCTCCTCCCGGTTTGGGATCGAGGTGCCTTATTATCTCCGCGGCCTCTTCCACGGCATCGGTATCTATGCCCAGACGGGTGGCGATGCGTGAATAGTGCTTTTTTGCGAAAAGGTCGAAGTATGAGTTTACGATCTCTATGGCTGTGACTGTGGCGGTGGTGCGCGGCATGCGTTTCAGCTGCAGCAGCAGGCAGTCGCGCAGGTCTACGGCTCCCACGCCGGGAGGGTCGAGGCTGCGCACCATCTCGCGGATGCGTTTTATTTCATCTGCAGAGACTTCGATGCCGCTTTCTATGGTCATGTCGTCGGCCAGCGCCTGCACCGACCGGGTCATGTATCCGTTCGAGTCGATGCTTCCCACGATGTAACGCGCGATTTCCGCGCCTTTTTCATCGAGATCGAGTTCGGCCACCTGTGCCATCAGCCGTTCTGTAAGTCCCTCTCCGTCGGAGGCTACACTCTGTTCCGGATAAGGGAAATCGCGGTCTGACGTATGGCGCCTTGTACCGGCTGTGACGGGATTTCCCGTCGCTGACAGATAGTCAGGCATATCATCTTCCGATCTGAAATCGGCTCGCTGCATCTCGTCGGGTGTCTCGTTGAATTCGTTGCCGTCTTCTGTGGCTGTGGCATGGGTGTCAGCCTCTTCGGGATGTTCTTCCACAGCTTCCAGCGCAGGCATTTCATCGAGGGCGCGCTGCACCTCGTCTTCCACTTCCGGCCCCGTCATCTCGAGCATGCGCACAAACTGCACCTGCAGGGGTGTAAGCCTCTGCGTCTGCTTTAATTCGGTGCCGAGCTGCTGTTTCATGTGTATGTCGCGGACTGGATGTGGCGTTGTAAGCCTGGTTTATAGTTCGTCAAGGTCGCCTGCGTTGCGTTCCATGATGGCGGCGGCGAGCGAGTCGCCTGTCTGCACTATGGCCACGAGGGGGTAGAGTTTGCGGGCCGCGTCGTAGTTGCGGCAATCCTCGAAACTGTTCTGGTTAACTCCCCATGCACCCATATGCCAGCGTATGGCGAGCATCTCGGCGTCGCTGAGTTCCACTCCGCTGCAGAGCGCGAGTATCACCGATTTTTCTCCGTGTCCCATAGGGAAGTTGCGGTATGTCACCTTGTAGCCTTCGGCGTCTTCCCACTGGCCGAGCGCGTTTTTGCGCTTTTTTACCGAGCGGCGGTATATGTCGGTCTTGCATATGTCATGCAGCAGCGAGGCGATGATGATGCTGTCGCGGCTCACCTCTGTCTCCAGTGTGGGTTCTACGGCTTTCATCCCCTCCCACACTGCCAGCGCGGCCTTGCAGGCGTTGAGCGAATGTAGGGCCAGGCCGCCCTCCACGTTGAGATGGTGCCCTGCCGAGGCCGGGGCTTCGAAAAAGCCCTGTGATTCCAGATCCTCGAGCAATCCATCCACACCCTCACGGCCGGTGGACCTGAGGAGTGTCTCAAATTCTTCCTTGCATGCTTTGGCGTCTACTTTTGCCATATGTATAAAAAGTTTTAATCGGTTGTTAGTGAAAAATCGGTGACAAGGTGCATTACCATTCTATTTCCACAGAGGCGCCTTTCATCTGAACCGGCACGGGAGGAGTCACTTTGGTCACCGTGACCCGTCCCCCCTCTATAAAGCTCCACCTGTCGCATACGGCATGCATGATTTTCACGGCTACCGTCTCGATAAGGTCGCATGGGACGGACATAAGCTGCTTCACCATTTCGGCAAGTTCAGCATAGTTTACCGTGGAGCCGATATCTTCCGTGGTCATACAGGAAACAGGCACACTGAACCATACGTCCACCGACACCTCAAAGATGTTTCCCACTGCTTTTTCCTGCGGGAGTAATCCATGAAATGCACGGATCCTCATTCTATCGAGCTTAACTGTCAGTTTCATTATGTTTCAGATCAGTGTAATGGATGTTTTGCGGGGAGGTATCACATTACAAAGTTAACAATTTTTCCACTGTTGCAAAAATCATTCCAAAATATTGCTCGTCCGGTAAAATCTGAAAAATTGTGTGACAGGCAACTGTTCAAAATTATTTTATTTACCGGTGAGATTTTTTCAATGTTTGTTCGACCAATTACTTATTTGCCGATTTTTGAGTAAATTTGCACCCCGTAAAATTCTATATAATTATGAATATGAAGAAAGTTTTTACATTTTCTACGGTTATGTGTCTTGCAATCAATGCAATGGCGCAGCAGATCCCAAACAACGGCTTTGAAGAAGCATGGGGCGACTGTATCCCCTGGACAAGCACCAACAGCACTACTGTAACCGGTACTACTCCGGCTCCCTGGACTATTTCCCAGGTTTCCGGCCTCAGTGGTCTGGGAGCCACCACAGTGGGCGAGAAGGTGGAAGGATATGAGTCTCCCTCGGCCGTCAAGGTATTCAATGCTGCCAACCCGATGATGCCGACACAGATTGTGCCGGGTTATGTTACTTTGGGTACCACATGGAGTACTTCTATGCTGGGCACCGAGAATGATGGCGGCACATTCGGCGGACATGAGTTCACCGGCCGTCCCGCCAAAGTAACGTTCATGTACAAATTCGAGCGTAGCGCGGAGAATGAGAACACCCAGCCGGCGAATGCCATTGTATATCTTTGGAAAGGTACTTTCACTCAGGCTGAAGTGCCGGGCGACATACACTTCGGTACTCCCACAACCGTCAGCATGGTCAATCGCGACCGCAATATTCTGGGGATGGAGACTGCCAAGGGGGGAGAGGTCACAAAGAGTGATGACGCAGAGCTGATAGCCGTGGGCAAACTTGTCATAACAGAGACTACGTCGGAGTGGGCCAAGGGAGAGGTGCTACTTGAATATAAGTCTGATGCCACCCCCGAAATGATTAACGTAATCTTCTCTGCCAACGACTATTTCAGCGACCAGAATATCATCGCCGGCAACTCTCTGACAGTAGACAAGGTGGAATGCGTATATGAGGACACCCCAGTTGCCGGAAATGTCAAGAAATATCCCGGAAAGCTCACTGTTGAGATGAACAATTCGGCTATAGCAGAGGATGTGGACGCTACTATCGAGATTACTCCCAATGCTGACAACACCGCCTGCACATTCCTGCTTCCCAATCTCACTTTGGGCGATCTGGGCACTGTCGGTGACATCAAGGTAGATGAAGTTGGCATGACCACAGACTCCGAAGGTGTGACTACATTCAATGGTACAGTGGAGAATATGGAGCTTATGGATGGTAATATCAATGCCACTGTTGATATTAACGGAGCATGCGATGCTTCCGGCAAACTTGCTATGGTAATTGATGTAATCTGGCATTCCCCGATGGGCGATATGCCTATCAAGGTTACTTTCAATGGCCAGGGCGAGCCAGTGGCATCTGTCAACGGCATTGAGGCAGACGCTGATGCTGTAGCCGAATATTACAACCTCGAAGGTATGCGTATGGATGCCACCTCTCTCACCCCCGGCATCTACGTGGTGCGCCGTGGAAATAAGGTAAACAAGGTGCTTATAAAGTAATTCGCACCCTCGCCATCCGGATATAAACAAAACAGTGTGTCAAAATTCGCAATTTTGACACACTGTT
>ERZ836877.4968-NODE-4968-length-13084-cov-3.678947_pt1 | contig 13084 bp, 7 predicted proteins | sample MGYA00519469_ERZ836877 | MGnify/ENA primary metagenome ERZ836877 (study PRJEB31850, sample SAMEA3708809) | human gut metagenome | biome: human gut; feature: human-associated habitat; material: faeces | place: China | collected 2014 ... | reverse complement strand
ACCAGTCTCTCCACGCCAGCTCTTCCCGGGGAATATTTTCCCGGTCGTCAACCACCAGTCCGCCCCAGTTGTCATATTCCATCAGGTACGGCATGGTTTTCGCAGACCATCCATTCGGATTTTCCCCGCCTTCGCTGTACCCTTCACGGACCAGTACCAGTTCTTCTCCCGGTACTTCCAAAAGCGGCATCCGGGTAAATGGCATCGCATGATAGTCAAACAGCAGTTTCCCACGGATATTTACACCATGGGTATGGGCATCCAGCAGGACTTTATGGCGTCTTGCGTGAACCGCGGCATATGCACGGATCATGCCAAACAGTTCTGCGGTCTTCACCATTCCTTTATCATTGGCCGTATACAGATGCACCTGTCCCATATGCAGTGCTTCGTATCCACAGTCAATATATCGGGTCGCCCGGTAGTAAAACCACAGTCTTGCCTCCAGCCTTGACAGATCCGGGATTCCACCGTCTTTTGCCGAATCTTCTCTTCTGCTGGTAAATCCACTGGATTCATCCGTAAATAATGCGTCATCCAGACGGAATTTCCGGTGTTCCGGTCCCATGCCAAACGCTTCAAACACATACGCCGGGATCTCCACCTCTTCCATGCGTCGTGTGATCCACTCAAACACACAGGACTGCAAAATAATCTCCGGATCCTGTGCATGCACTTTATCTTCCAGTTCCTTAGACAGCCGAAAATGTTTTTCGTCATCCATCGTCATATACCAGATACCGGATGCTCTTCCAAGAAATTTCACGCCCATCTCCCGGATTGCACGCAGATCGTCTTCCAGTGTTTTGCTTTCATATAAACCTGCTGCCGTCACACTCCGAGACAGGTAATTTTCCAGAACCTCTCTGGAGATCTTGCCATCAAATGTAAAATTCATCGTTTCTTCCATTCGCAGCATCTTTCCCCACTTCAATATGCTGCTTCCCTTCTCTCCTGATTTTTATATGTTTCATCAATCCGATTTATCTGGTCAAATATGCCGCCAGCGTGCTGATGCATGCCCCACTGGCGCCTTCTGCCATCTCCTCGGTTTCTTTCCGTACCACTGACGGTCCCACCATATCCAGATGGATCCACTGGGTACCCTCTTCTACAAAGTTCTCCAGAAAGCATGCCGCAACACTGGCACCTGCGCCCCGTCCCGGTGCATAATTAGCAAAATCCGCACAGATGGACCATTCGATCATCTTATGATAGATCGGTCCCATCGGCAGCTGCCAGTAATGTTCTCCGGTGAACGCAGCTGCTTTTTTCCAGTTTTCAAGCGCCTCGCAGTCATTTCCGAACAGTGCTGTCACCTGATCTCCCAGGGCACTCTGCGCCGAATAGGTCAGCGTGGCAAGGTCGATCACGGTGCGTGCCCCCATACGCTGTGCAAACGTGATTCCATCGCATAAGACCAGCCGTCCTTCCGCATCGGTGTTATAGACTTCCACGGTCTTTCCGGACAGTGTGGTGATCACATCCCCCATTTTCACCGCGTCCGGGCTGATCACATTTTCGGCCAGCATCAGCACGGCCATCACATTCTTTTTGACTTTTTGTGCGACAAGATACTCCAGTATCTCCAACACACCTGCTGCCCCGCACATGTCGTATTTCATCCCGTTCATTCCATCGATGGATTTCAGATGGTAGCCTCCGGCATCAAACAGCAGTCCCTTTCCAACCAGTGCCGTCCACGGACTTCCCTTTGCGCCCTCATACCGTAGAACCATCATAGCAGCTTCCCTGCGGCTTCCCTGATTCACCGCCAGAAGTCCGCCGCATCCAAGTTCTTCAAGTTTTCGGTCTCCATAGATCTCACAGAAGATTCCAAGCTTCTGTGCCAGTGTATGGGCGTAAGCCGCCAGATCTTCCGTATGCAGATAATTATTGGGCAGATTACCAAGTGTCCGGGCATATCCTTTACATCGTCCCAGTGTTTCCCCACGCTCCAGTGCAGCAAGTTCCTGCGCTGTGCCTTCCAATACAAAGGTATAACAGGTCTCTCCGTAGTCACTGAGTGCATCCCTGTTTTCATATACGTTTCTTTGTCTTCCCAGCTTCTTCACCCCGTTCCGGGAAAACCGATATGCGCCGTCATACAGGCTGCACACCCCATTGCACAGCATCTGTATCCATTCTTCTTCGGAAAATCCTTCTCTTTTCACTGCGATCCGGCAGTCACCGCCACGTTTCTTTCCCAGTTTCCGGAAATTTTCCGGTGTTGCCGTTCTCTTTTCGAAAACAATATCTGCCTGCAGTTCCTGTTCCTGATTCGTCCATCTGATTTTCATCTTATCCACACTCCATATACTTTTCCAACTGCCTATCCACATATACCACTGTATATCCTGTGGAGACTCTTAATATCCGTAACACCAGATCCTCTTTCACGTCTTACGAGTCTTTGACAGCCGCCCCCAACCGTCTTTTATCCGATGAATCATCCGGTTTTATACTTCAAACATCAGTGTCTTGATCTCATATGGTTTCAGTATCACCCGGATCTCACCGTTTTTGAATTCTCCCGGCTCTTCCATCAGGTTACATTCACACCATTGTTTCACATCCAGACGGGTATGCACCGTAACTTCTCCACGTCTTCCCTGGAATTCATGGAACCGCAGGATCACACGATTGCCGTTTTCCTCTCTCTTCCATGCATCCACTACCAGGTTCTCCTGATCAAAAGAAAGCCAGCTTTCCTGTCCCAGTGCAGCTGCTCCTTTCACTGCCGTCAGCGGATTATTTAACGCAAAAGCGCTCTGCTCGATGCCTGCTTCATACCACTCACAACTGTGCGGTAAGATCGCATAGGTAAATACATGCGTTCCACGATCTGCCGTATAATCCGGTTCCACTGCTGATTTTAACAGGGTCAGGCGAATGGTATCCTCTTTGATATCATGGCCATATTTGCAGTCGTTCAGTACTGCCAGTCCGTATCCTGTCTCCCACAGGTCTACCCATTTGTGAGCGGCCACCTCGAACTTGGCGGCTTCCCAGGTAGTATTTCTGGTGATCGGGCGGCGGATATTTCCATTCTGAATATCAAATCTGGCATCTACCGCCCGGACATCTACCGGAAAACTGGTTTTTAACAGTTTCTGACGTTCCTGCCAGTCCACCTGTGTCTTAAAATCAATGCGCGGATCTTCTTCATACAGACACATGGTCTGCTGAATCTGTGACTTATGATAGTTCCAGGTAAAATCAACCTGCCAGCCGATCGCATCCTGGCGTACTCTGGTCTGTACACATTCCTTTATGACCTCCTTTTTCAGATCAATGGTCGGTTCCAGTTCCCAGGCATCAAAGCAGCGTGGTTTGTCTTCAAATACCTGCAGTTCATTGGCACATTTTCCTTCCGGAAGAACTTCCCGTCCGGCTTTCTTATCAAAGATTCTCGTCAGTTGTCCGGCTTCGTTCCATGCGATCTGATAATACGGTGTCTCGATGGAAGTAACGTCCACACTCTCTTTGTCCGTTCTGTGCTCTCCGGCCTCCGGATGGAAGGTTGCAAAAGCAAATGGCGGAATCTCTTTTACCCAGATGCGGACTCCCTGTTCTTCCCATACTGCTTTGACTTCTTCTCCATGCGCATCCAGAACTTTTCCGCCCCGATACATCTGTAAGGCTTCTTCGCTCATCGGGATCCATGCTTCGCCGCTTCTTGCCCAGTTGGAATTGTTAAACAGCGTATACGTTCCTTCTTCCGGCTGATACAGAGCTCCTTCTACCGCTTCACATACCTGATCCAGCAGTTTGGCCGCTCTTGCGTACTCTGCGTGGCTGTCCTCGTAGACTTCCCGGATGGACGATCCCGGCAAAATATCATGGAACTGATGGCACAGAATGATTTTCCATGCTTTCAGGATCCGTTCGTAATCATACGGAACCCCTTTCAGTACCTGTGCGAGCATAGATTCCATCTCTACATCACGCATGCGGTACTCCATCCGGCGGTTCATCTTTTTATTGTAGCCCTGAGAAGTATACGTTCCACGGTGGAATTCCAGATATAATTCTCCGTCCCACACCGGCACATAACCATCCATCGGATTCTCTTTCATCGTCCGGTTCAGACGTCGAAAATAATCCGTCGGTTTTTCCATCTTCACATGCGGCAGTCCCGGAATCTTATCTGCCATCTGCGCCTGTTTGATGTGTGTTCTGGTTGGACCACCACCTCCGTCCCCAAACCCAAACGAAATCAGCAGATCTTTATTGGTATCTTTATTCTTGTACTGCTCCCATACCCCGCGAATCGCCTGCGGACTGGTATTTCCGTTATATGTATAATAATCTTCACCCGGATCTGTCGTCGTCACAAAATGCGCGGTCACCTCAGTCCCGTCCATACCCCTCCAGCGGAATGTATCATACGGCAGACGGTTGGTGTCGTTCCAGCTGATCTTGGTTGTCATAAACGTGTCCACGCCTGATTTTTTCAGTATCTGCGGCAGCGCCCAGGAGTAGCCGAAGACATCCGGAAGCCACAGATATTCACTCTCGTAATTGAACTCCTTTTTGAAGAAATTCTTTCCTACCAGAATCTGGCGGATGATCGATTCGCCGGAAGCGATGTTACAGTCACATTCTACCCACATCGCACCGGAAGGCTCCCATTTGCCTTCTTTCACACGTTCCCGGATATGTTCATAAATGTCCGGGTAGTCCTCTTTGATAAAATCATAGAGCTGCGGCTGTGTCTGTAAAAACAGGTATTCCGGATATTTTTCCATCAGACGGTTTACGGTTGAGAAAGAGCGGGCTGCTTTTTCTCTGGTATGACGGAGTCTCCACAGCCATGCCACATCGATGTGGGTATGACCGATCAGACTGATATTGACATCCGGTTTGCCCTGGCCCTGCATCTGTCCGTCCAGATAGTTCCACGCCTCCTGTACACTCTCGTAAAACGCTTCACTTCCCGGTTCGGTAAAATCAACCAGTGTAAAGCATCTTACCAGACAGTTCAGGATCCACTCTTTGTACTCGTGATTTGCCGGAAGCAGATCATACGTTTCCAGTGCGGCTTTTGCCAGATAATACAGATCATCACATGGATGATCCAGAATGGCGATCTGTGCCTGCCGGATTTCCATGACATTATCAACCGGCACTCCACCACCGCTCAATCCGGACCAGAGACGGAACTTCATCTCCTGAATATAGCCTTCTTTTTCCACATCCAGGAACACTTCATGGTGATTCCCGTCCACTGCCTGATATGTTTTTCCGTTGATATATAACAGACTCTCCGGATCTCCGTTATTTCCGGTTCCCACGCTGGCGCCGAAATCAAACAGCGCCAGAACATCCTGTCCGCTCCAGCTTTCCGGGATCTTAGCTGTCACCGTCAGCCAGTTATAGCGATCCCAGCCCGTCCAGCAAAATCCCTGCTCTACCGGTACGCCTTCGCCCTGTGGTTCACGATTGCCTACAGATCCGTCGTCCTCCCAGAAAGAGAAGCCGGACAGATCCCTTCTGTCCTTGTAACGCATCTGTTCGATTTCTTCTAACAGATGCTCAATCCTGTCACGATTATGAAAATCAAATGGCATTTTTTTATCCTCCCAATACATTTTTACAAAATTCCGCCGGTTTCAATGATCATTCCTGCAAACTGTCAGACACATCTTGCAGAAAGTGTTTTCCTCTAACGGAAAATTCCCCCATAAACTTCATCATACTTATCTACCAGCTGTTTTGCCAGAGAATATGAATTTACCAGCGGATGCAGCATCAGTGCCTGTACCGCGGTTTCTTTGGATTTGTTCTTTACTGCTTCCACGGTCAGTTTCTCGTACATTTTAATCAGACGGATCAGCAGATAGCAGTGTTCCGGTACCTCTTTTACTTTTACCGGATGGATGCCGTCTTTCGATACCAGACAGGTGGTCTCGATCACATCTTCGTCAGCCAGTCCCGGGATGCTTCCGTTATTTTCCACAGACAACACCAGATATTTTCCTTTTTCACTCTGCATTCCTTCGATGCAGTCCAGCATAACTCCGGCATATCCCATACCGTCCGGTACTTCCAGCTGACCTTTTGCCAGAAGCGGCCGCTTTGCCAGACCGGATTCGATGCTCATATAAGAGTTTTCACGTACCTGCATATAGTACAGGAAGATCTGCAGTGCACCTTCCGGATCCGCGTCGATATCCATATGTTTCAGTTCATCCATCATCTGGATATTTACGTTTTCGATAGTCTTTCCTCTGGTTGCCCCGGATTTTTTGATATTCTCCAGCGCTTTTTCTCTGTGATAGTAGTAGTACAGATATTCGTTCGGCAGGAATCCGATGGAACGCAACAGTTCCGGATCAAACATGGAAAATTCCTGTACGCCCTGTAAGAAAGCATCATCTGCCAGAAGTTCCGGCAAGATTTCCTCGCCTTTTTTCTTCACACTGCGGATCCAGGACAGATGATTTAATCCAAAGAATTCTACGTACAGATCATCTTCCTCCACTCCCAGATCATGTGCCATACGGAATTTTGTGCTGCTCGGTGCATCGCAGATTCCGATGATCTTATCGTATCCGGCGCTTCGCAGTGCCTGTGTTACCAGACCGGATGGATTCGTAAAGTTGAAGATCCATGCATCCGGTGCATATTTTTTGATCAGCTCACAGTACTCGATCAGTACCGGGATCGTGCGGACTGCCATGGAGAATCCACCCACACCGGTCGTCTCCTGTCCGATCACACCAAGATCCAGAGCGATAGTCTCATCTACTACACGGGAGTGATCTCCGCCGACACGCAGTGTGGTTACGATGTAATCCGCACCTGTGATCGCTTCTACCGGATCGGATACCGCCCATACTTTCAGATCTTCATGATTTCTCTCCACTACATGTTTACATAACTTTTCAATAATTTTCTGCTTCTCTTCCTGAATATCATAAAGTACCACTTCATCGATATGAAGTTTTTTATATCTCTTTAAAAGTCCGTTGATAAAGATTACGGTACGCACACCTGCACCGCCGATTACTGCGATTTTCATGTTTTTTCCTCCTGTTGTCTTTCTTATCTTATTTGTCTGACAGCTTTATAGTTATATCGCTGTACCCTGAGCACATCCGCAAAAAATCCGTCTTTACAAATTTATCCGTCTGCGGCTGGCCGCTTTAGCGACACGCTTCTGCTCCATTCATGCTTCACAACTCTTCATAAACGCTTCCAGTCCGCCCTCTGTCGGAAATCCGGTATTGCCGCCAAGGGCAGTCACGGAAAGTGCTCCGCATCCGTTTCCACATTTCAGGCATTCTTCCATGGTTTTTCCTTTCAGAAATCCGTAGACGAATCCGGCATTAAAAGAATCTCCGGCTCCGGTGGTGTCTACCGCTTCCACCGTGTACGGTGCTGCCTGATACAGTTTTCCGTCTTTCACTGCGATCGAACCTTTTTTCCCCATCTTGATCACCGCCATACCGGCTGTCCGGGCAAATTCCCGTGCCGCTTCCTCGGCTGTCTCTTTTCTTCCGTAATGCTGCGCCTCTGTCTCATTCATAAACAGTACATCAATATACGGGAAAAGATCCCTGATCTCCGCTTTCCACTCGCCGGTAGAATCCCAGCCCACATCAAAGGATACCGTAGCCTGTGTCTCGACCTTGATCTTCTTTAACAGTTCCAGGTATTCGTTATGATTGACAGATCCCGCATAGCCGGTCACATGGATATGCGCGGCTTCTTTTACTTTTTCTACATCAACCTGCGAGATGCTGATTTTTTCATTGGTTCCCCGATAGGTTAAGAACGAACGGTCTTTTTCATTCGTAAAGCTTAAGGAAATACCCGTTTTTAGCTCTTTACTTACCCCAAGAAGAGAATCGTCCACATTGCTTTCCCGGAACTTATTCCGAATCATTTCACCGTAACAGTCATCTCCCACTTCTCCCTGAAAGACCGGGTGAAGTCCCAGCTTGCCTACTCCCAGAGTAAATAACGCAGCTCCTCCACCGACAAAAGTTTCCATCACAGAAACTTCATCTTCCTGTCCGGGTTCCGGAAACTTTTCCACCCCCGGGATCACAATATCAATATTGACGTCGCCGTATACATAAACATCCCATTTTTTAGCGTCCATACCTTCTCCCTTTCTTTTGGGCCGGATCACAGAAACTGTCTTTTTGTCCCCGTCGTTCTTCCACAGCCCGTTTTCTCCAGTGTACCATAAATCACATCTTTTTAGCTCGCATTTCTTATTCTATCATGGAAAAGCACATCCAGGTCATGTACTTTTTCATCTGTTATTTCGTATCTTTTCTATATATAATCTGCTTTTCCGAATTTTTCAGAATCAGTAATTTCCTATATCATTTTTCACAGAAAAAGGTTCCCCGCATCGCTCATAGATCTATCTCTATATAACTGCTGAACGAGGCAAAGAACCTTTCTTTTACTTTTTCTTTTATTTAACCTTTTACTGCACCGATCATGGCACCCTGTGCAAAGTATTTCTGCACGAACGGATATACGCAGAGAATCGGAACTGTCGTGACAACTACTGCTGCCATCTTCAGAGAATCGGATGTTACAGACACCGTATTATGTGCCAGCGCCTGCGCAACAGAAGTTACTTCCTGCTGTGAATTCATTGCTTTTGTCAACATCTGCTGCAGAACTGTCTGCACCGGCCACAGTTTTGTATCATTAACATAGAATGCCCCTGCAAACCAGTCATTCCAGTGGTTTACTGCCGTATACAGACCAACTACGGCAATAACCGGTTTACTAAGTGGAAGCATGATCTTGATATATGTCTGGAAAAATCCACAGCCGTCCAGTTTCGCCGACTCTTCCAGACTGTCCGGTATTCCTTCAAAAAAAGTTCGTACCATCAAAAGATACGTAACGCTTACCAGACTTGGCACCACATAAACCCAGAACGAATTTAACAGATGCAGATTTTTGTACTGAATATAGGTAGGGATCATACCACCGCCAAACAACATCGTAAATGTGATCAGCATAGTGATAACTTTTCTTCCCGGCAGATCTTCCTGTTTCAGAGCATATGCCGCCAGTGTCGTTACCATTAAGCTTAAAAATGTTCCAATTACAGTTCTTGCAATCGTAATAATATAAGCTGTTGTGATACTTCCGTCTTTGAATACTTCCTTGAAGTTATCCATCGTGAACTGTCTCGGCCAGAACCATACGCCGCCCCTGGCCGCATCAGCTCCATCATTAAATGCCAGCGCCACCACGTTCAGGCAGGGGAGCAGAATGATCAGACAGAGTGCAATAATGATCAGATAAATCAGAATCTGAAGGGCCTGATCTACCGGATTGACCTTTATCTTTTTTTTATGCATTGCGTACCCAATCCTTTCTGTAAGCTATATCTTACCCGCTTTTCTTTCCCCTGCCTGCCACCCGGGGCAGGCAGGATCTTTGTTTTATTTGTAGAAAGTTACTGTATTCGGATCTTCGTCATAAATATTTTTTACATATTCTTCGAAGCGATCGATACCTGCTGCTTTCAGCTGATCACGGAAAGATTCTACAATAGATTTTACTTCGTCATCTGTTTTTGCAAAACAAGCCTGTACAAATGTTTCATCCCAGTCAAGCAGGTCCATCTGCATCTTTACATCTGCCAGTTCATCTGCTGACATGTAAGCTGTCGCATCCAGACCAGGAACCAGTTTCTTTTCTACCGGATAATCCTCAGCGATCTGTACACTTCTTGCGAAAGTGGAATTGCCGGAAGATGCTCCCGGACGGGACTCTCCAAAGTTATCCTGGTTGTTTTTGTTGGTTAAAACGAATTCAAAGAAATAATTTCCTGATCCGCCAAATCCTGCACCGATGGTATTGATCATATAATCGGTATCGCCATCGTTCAGTTTTTCCAGAGCTTCATCTGTCAGTCTCGGATATCCGTCTTCCATTGTATAAGATACACCTTCTGCACCATACTGTGCGATCGTCTGTCCTTCTTTTGTGGACAGCCAGTCAAAGAACTGGAAGATTTCTTCCGGATTCTCTGCATCTGCGGAGATTGCCATACATCCACGGCCGCTCTTTCCGTTTACAACTTCTTTGTTATCTCCGGCGATATCATTCAACGGTCCTAACGGAATCCAGTCTTCGCTGGAGTAAATGATCTCTTCGTAGTTATGTACATCGGCAATAATTGCGGAATTGTGATTTTTGGATACTTCTTCTGCACGGGTAGAATCCATGGTGAAGAATTCCGGATTCATCAGATCTTCATCCAGAAGTTTTCTGACAAAGTTGATTTCATCGTATACATAATCTGTTTCTGCGATATGTTTTACATCACCGTTTTCATCCAGGTTATAGTCATCACTGACACCCCAGTCATAACCGGTTGCAATGTATTTCAAAGCATCTACAGATCCGCCCCAGTATTTCGGTCCTAACGGATATACAGCGTTTCCGTTGTCATCTTTATAACCGCCTTCTTTGATCTTAACCAGCAGGTTGTAGAAGTCATCCTGTGTCTTGATTTCTCTGGTATCAATGCCAAGATCATCCGCAATGGATTTCTGAATGTACATACCACCTACATACTCATCGTCTGCATTATATTCCAGAGAACGGTCTACTTCATCAATATTCATCTGCCACAGATATACACCGTCCAGATCATCGCGGAATACGATATTGTTCTTCGTATCATCCGGCAGATAATCATCCTCGTAATATTTGGAATATACTTTACTGTCTTTCATATATTCGGATACATCTGCGAACATTCCGTCTTTTGCCGCTTTGTAAAGCAGTGGGAACTCCGGTCTTGTGGAGTTATCCAGGTAGGAGATGATCACATCCGGGATGGTTCCGGAAGCCAGCTGAGAAGCCATAACTTTTGCATCGCTGTCACCAGGTGTATATTTTACATCCAGTTTGATACCGGTCAGCTCTGTGATCTTTTTCATGGTTTCGGTGTTGTTAAAATCTTCCGGCAGTGTGTTTCCGATATCATCTACGTAAGCCTGTACGGTGATGGTACGGTCAGCGATCCAGGTATCCGGTTTGTCGGAGTTGTCTTCGCTGGAATCTTCTGTTTTCGCGCTGCTGTTGTCTTTGCTGTCAGATGAGCTGCCACATCCTGCAAACATGGTCACTGCCAGTGTTCCTGCCATGGAAGCTGCCATCAGGCGTTTTACCATTTTCTTTTTCATGTAGTTTCCTCCACTATACATTTGATTTCGACTTTTGTTTCCTCTTTACCACAGTCCGACTTCCGTGATCTTTTTACAGATCCGGTTGCAGACTACTACCAGCACCAGTCCTACCAGCCCCTGGATCAGACCGATCGCGGTTGCATATCCAAACTGTCCACCCTGAATACCCATACGCAGTACATATACATCAAGGGTATCTGCCAGAGACATGTTACCAGGTGTACGTAACAACCAGATCTGTTCCACACCGGAAGAAAGCAGTCCGCCTACTCCCATGATAAACAGAAGACCGATCGTTCCCCGGATACCAGGCAGTGTGATATGCCACATTTTTTTCAGCTTTCCGCATCCATCCATCTCTGCTGCCTCGTACAATGCCAGGTCTACGGAACTGATTGCCGCCAGATACATGATGGAATCCCATCCGATGTTTCTCCACAGATCCATGGAAAACAGAATCTGGAAGAAATATTTTGCTTCCATCAGAAAGAATGTGCTTCCATCTCCGCCCATTGCTGCGATCGCCTGATTCAACACACCGGTATTCGGTGCCAGAATTCTCTGCAGCATGGTTACAATAATAACAGAAGAGAGAAAATGCGGCAGATAAGTGATCGTCTGCGAGATCTTCTTAAACTTCATGCTGCGAAGTTCATTCAGCAAAAGGGCAAGTATGATGGCAAACGGAAATTCCAGAATACATTTGATCACACCGACCGTCAGTGTATTACGGATCAGTCTCGGTGCATCATAACTGGAAAAGAAAGTCTTAAAATACTTCAGTCCGATCCATGGGCTTCCCCAGATTCCCTTCTTAAAGGAATAATCCTTAAAGGCGAGAACCGAACCTGCCATCGGCACATAACAGATCAGTGCATAATAGATGATGCAGGGAAGCAGCATCAGATACAACGGCCAGTAACGCACCAGTCGTTTCTTCAGCGGCTGTTTCTTCGGCTTGTATTTTTTCGCCTTTCCAACACTTGCTGCTTTCATAGATTTCCTCCTTCGTTGTTTGATGAGGTTATTATACGAAGCAGCCTTTTTTCTCACAATGGACATTTCTTTTCGCGCCAGTGGAAAAATCTACACTGATAAAAATGTCCATATTTTTGTATAGTTTTGTCCACTCCATGACCTTCTCCATAGCTTGTTTGAAAAAGGCTTGAAGGAAACTGCCAATGGCAGATCCTGTAGATGGACGTGCATCTTACAGGAATGATTTTAATCATTTCTGATTACCATCTCCGACAAACTCCAGTTCCACACAGATCGGATAATGATCCGACAGCCACACTTCCCCTTCTTTGTCTTCCCATTTTTTTACACCGGTACAGCGAATTCCCGGATAACCTTCCTGAGACTCCTTGATATATACATAATCGATCCGCTCCGGCTCATCCTCCGGTTCGAATCCGTGATAGGTGATTCCGATACCTTCCGTTACGTTTACATAATCTGTCCGTTCTTTCATCACTGCAAATTCTTCCCCGTCCGGCTCTGCATTAAAGTCTCCGGCAAGGATCACCGGTGCTCCTGCAAACAAAACCGCCTCATCCATCTTCTTTAAGATCTGGGACAGCCCCAGTGTTCTCGCCAATACACCGATATGATCCAGATGAATATCACATAAACGAAATACTTTCTTTTCCTGAAGATCTTCCAGTACCACTTCCGTGCATACCCGCGGACAAGTGGACTGTTCTTTGTATCGGCTTGCCGGCACATACGGTGTCGGGGAAAGCCAGAATGTTTCCATGTTGATCAGATTCAGACGGTCGGTACGAAACGCGATCGTCATCTGCTCATCTTCCAGTGTCTCACTTCTTCCGCAGCCGATCACTGTATAATCTGTCAGATTCTCTTTCAGCCATGCTGCCACATGTGGCAGCACTTCC
>ERZ836877.4963-NODE-4963-length-13090-cov-4.943076_pt1 | contig 13090 bp, 20 predicted proteins | sample MGYA00519469_ERZ836877 | MGnify/ENA primary metagenome ERZ836877 (study PRJEB31850, sample SAMEA3708809) | human gut metagenome | biome: human gut; feature: human-associated habitat; material: faeces | place: China | collected 2014 ... | reverse complement strand
TAAGATGTAGACAATCCAAGCGAGAACAATACACAACAGCCGAAGCCTGCGAAGTAATTAAGGAGGGTTAAATCATGAATGAAATTCATTATAAAAACATCAACGATGAAATCCGGTTTAAAACCCTGTTGAAGCACGTTGAAGATTTGGAAAGCATTTCCTTTGATCTCTATAAGACTAAGCGTGATAAATACGGCGAGGTGGATCAAGAGGTTGCAATTCTCAAAGGGGAATGGAAAGTTTGGAATATGCTATTGGCACTCATGAAAGACGATCGTCGCATGGCACAGTTAGCCCTGCGATATTTCGGAAGGAGTTGAACTAAATGCGTTATCGCCTGATCTACTACAAGAACGGCGAACAGCTTAGTTGCTGGTCAAGTGATTACAGTTGGATTCTTGAGCGCTCCATCCGTTTCCATAACTGCGGCTATGATGTTGAAATTTGGGAATACAATGAGCAGGGATCACACCTGTTGGAAAGGAGATTATACAAATGAGCGGTAATAGATGGCTGTTGACAGTTCATTTCAAATATCGGCCCAAGACCACATATCTATTTTTTGGCATAGTTCCAGCTTTGCAATGTGCCGCTATCATCAAGCAATCACACCCTGATACCCGCATAAATCTCATTAGAAAGGAGTTGACACATGAACAATGCGAAGCCGTTTTAAGCACCGGGCAACTACCCATTTGACACTATCCGTTCCGGCTGACCTCAAGGACACGCTTGAGGTCATAGCCGCCGAACGTGATATGTCTACCTCGGCTTTTTGCCGTGAGCTTTTCCGAAAGGAGATAGCAAAGCATGAAGTTTTACCGAACAGCAGACCCGGCAACAGGGGAAGTGATTGACCCCAAAGAAACCCCGGAACTGTACACACTGGATGCAATCCGACACGCTGACGTATGGACACCTGAAACAATCAAACATGAATACCAGAGATTAAGAGCAATCGCAGTAAAGCGCTTAAAGCGCATGGAAGAAAGCGAAATCGGCATGGCGAGCAAGACATATTATTATAATAAGGACAAGTATAAACCTGCGTCAGAACTGAAACCATACGAGCAGAAAATCCTATTAGCAGACCTCGCTAAGATGATGCAAGCCAAGACTGGCACACTTACAGGCATTAAACGCTATCGCAAAGAAGCAATTAAGACTTTCCACGAACACGGCTATGAATATGTCAATGAACAAAATTTTAATGATCTGGGCGAGTTCTTTCGTTATTGGAAAGCGTCTAATCTGCGTGGCTATGGTAGTCTTGTAGCAATGGACGTATACGAGAAAATCAAAAATTCAGAAGCATTTGAACGAGCAACGCAGAAAGTCAATAAATCAGCCGAAATTTTCCGGGCGTTTCAAGCGTGGCAAACGGAGCGAGATGCACCATTTGAACGTAAGTCAAATGTTGTTGAACGATCTTCCAGTGAGCTATTGCAGGCGTTAGATGAATTTTTATGGTAATCAAGCCGTCAGAATTCCCCGTTGAATGGCTTGAGCAAATACCAGAAGTAAAACGGAAGAAAGGCAACCAACGCACAAAGAAGCGCCGGAAATATAAAGACCTTGTAACAGCGTTTGACATTGAGACAACCAGACTTGCAGATATTGAAAATTCTATCATGTACGTTTGGCAGTGGCAATTCGGAAACGCCTACACAGTTGTTGGGAGAACATGGGATGAATTTACACAGTTTCAAAAGAAGTTGCAGAACGTTCTTGATGATATTTTTCTGGTTGTTTTTGTTCACAATCTGTCCTATGAGTTTCAGTTTCTAAGGGGTATTTATCTATTTCAGCCGGATGAAGTTTTCGCCGTCCGATCTCGCAAAGTTTTGAAATGTGATATGTACAACTGCTTTGAGTTCCGTTGCAGTTATCTGCATAGCAACATGAACTTAGACACATATACTAAGAAAATGGGCGTCCAGCACAAGAAGCTAACTGGCACATTTGAATATGACAAAGTACGCTATCCATGGACAGAACTGACCGAACAGGAGTTAGCCTATTGCATACATGATGTGCAAGGCTTAACCGAAGCAATCCAAATTGAAATGGAGCATGACGGAGATAACCTGTATACATTTCCGCTAACGTCAACTGGCTATGTTCGCCGGGATGCTAAGAAAGCAATGTCGGAAGTATCTTACAATTTCGTCAAGGGACAGCTACCAGACTTTGAGACATACAAGATGTTACGGGAAGCGTTCCGGGGAGGTAACACACACGCAAACAGATACTATGCAAATTACACCTTGCACAACGTTCACAGCGCTGACCGATCCAGCAGTTACCCGGATGTGATGTGCAACTGCAAATTCCCTGTAAGCGAGTTTTATCGAATGGGCGATGTGCCATTTGACGAAGTTATCAAGATGTTAGGCAAACGCCAAAAAGCATGTATCATGCGAGTAGCAATCACAGGCGCACACCTGCAAAGGGTTGACTGGGGTTGTCCCTATCTATCATTAGCAAAGTGCCGACACGTTGAAAACGCACTGCTTGATAACGGAAGAATTATTTCCGCTGACTATCTGGAAACCACTATAACAGACATTGACTTGAAAATACTGTTAAGTGAGTACGCATGGACGGACATAAAATTTTATGATGTAGCAACTGCCCGTTATGGCTACTTGCCGAAGCCGTTAATAAAAACGATCTGCCAATACTACCATTATAAGACAGAGCTAAAGAACGTTGACGAAAAGGAACTTCTATACATGAAGTCAAAGAATAAGCTAAACTCACTTTATGGAATGTGTGCACAAGACCCTGTAAAGCAGTCGATCCTATTTATAGATAATGACTTTAAAGAACAGAACGAGGATGAAGCCGGTTTACTGTTAGCATATAACCGAAAGGCGTTCCTTGCGTATCAGTGGGGCGTGTGGGTGACAGCATGGGCAAGATATAGACTTGAGGAGGGTATCAGGCTCGCCCATGGAGATCCAGATGATCCCGATGCCCCGCAATTTGTCTATTGTGATACCGACAGCGTTAAATATTTAGGTGAAATCAATCTGGACAAATTCAACCGTGAACGCATTAAAGACAGCCGCAACAGCGGAGCATACGCTACCGATCTGGCAGGGACTACACACTACATGGGCGTATATGAGCAAGAGCATGATATGTGTGAATTTAGGACAATGGGCGCAAAGAAGTATGTATACCGTGAAACACCGGATAGCAAACTGATATGCACTATTGCCGGAGTTGAGAAAAAGAAAGGAGGCGAAGAACTTGAAGCACATGGAGGAATTACAGCCTTTCACGAGGGATTTACCTTTGTTGAAGCCGGAGGACTTGAAGCAATATACAACGACATACCAACATACAGTGCAACAGAGTATGAAGCAGAGGGACAGACCTGCAAAATTACGGCTAATGTCTGTCTACGGCCAAGTACTTATACATTAGGGCTAACCGCAGATTATAAACGATTATTGACAGAAATACGGTATGAGTATGAATGATAAAGAATTTGTAGATGCGATCATTGAAATGTTTGATGACTATGAAGATGATTATTTTTATACGGAAGAAGAACTTATAAATAATATTTGGGATTTAATTTTCAAATACGAGATACTAACAAGTAACCAACGGGAACACCGTGGTAAATAAATTTAAAGGAGATTAACACTATGGCAACTATCATTAAGAGCAACAAGGAACTGACCAAGCGTGAGAGCTACAAGTTGACCCTCGACCCGGCTATCAAGAAAATGAAAGATTTCATCGGCGTCCAGATTGACGTTGCCGCCTACTGCCTTTACAGTGACGTGAACAAGGACGGAAAGGAAGTTGAAGTGCTGTCGATCATGGACAAGGACGGCGGCGTGTGCGCCACCAACAGCGCAACCTTTAAAAAAGATTTCATGAACATTGCTGACCTGATGGACGGCGAGGATTACACAATTGAGGTTATCAGCGGACAGAGCAAGGCGGGCCGTGAGTTTATCACCTGCACTCTGGTGTAACCCATGAGCCGCATATATCTTGATAGCGGCTATTTAGATATTCACGGATTGCTTGAGCGTGGCTTGCCCTTCAACTTTGCGGTTGGAGGGCGAGCCACCGGCAAAACATACGGCAGTCTGTTAGAATCCATCCAAGTCCCAAGAACTTTCTTGCTGATCCGGCGAACACAGGCACAGGCCGACATTATCACAAAACCGGAGTTTTCGCCATTCAAGCGGATATGTGAAGATCAAAACCTCTTGATAACGTCCTCGCCGGTCACGAAGTACAACAGCGCCTTTTATTTTTATAAGGTAGACGAGGACGGAAAGCAGATACAGCAGGGTAAGCCTTTGGGGTATTCAGCCGCGTTATCAACGTTTTCAAACATTCGAGGGTTTGACGCTTCTGACGTTGACCTGATGATTTTCGATGAATTCATACCGGAACGCCACGAGCGCCCAATTAAAAACGAGTTTGAAGCGCTAATGAACTGCTATGAAACCGTCAACAGAAACCGAGAGCTTCAAGGAAAAAAGCCGGTACAGTTGCTATGTCTCGCCAACGCTAACGATGTCGCTAACCCGGTGTTTGTAGGTTTCAACCTTGTCAAGACAGCAAACGCTATGTTAGCTAAGGGCAAAGAAGTCTATCAAGACAACAAGCGAGGTATATGTCTCTATATGCTTCAGCACTCGCCAATTTCGGACGAAAAGCGGAACACCGTACTTTACAAGGCTACGGAGGGCACACGCTTTTCTGAAATGGCACTGGAAAACAAATTTGCATTTAACGATTTCGGAAACATTCGAAGCAGACCTATAAAAGAATTTATCCCTATTTGCGCAATCTCTAAAATCTGCGTGTATCGGCACAAGTCAGACGGCACGTATTACGTTTCCTTGCACAAGTCCGGCAGTCCCCCATACTACACCGACAGCGAAGCAGATATACAGCGCTTCAAGCGTATGTATGGCTGGCTATGGGACGCATATATGAAAAATAAGGTAACTTTTGAAGAATATTTAGCGGAACACTACTTGACAAAGTATTTGAAATAAGCTACTCTTATATTAGAGTAAGGGTTGCATAAAGTCACAGCCGGAAGCTGATGCAAGCGGTTGACTACCGCAAGAAACCCTTACTCTAAATTATTATCCGGCAGAAAGGAAATGCAAATGGATGTCGCAACCGTAACACAGCTTGTCAGCAATCTGGGCTTTCCTATCGTCTGTGTAGGCGTTATGTTCTGGATGCAGAACAAGGAGAGGGAGAGCCACGCCGCAGAAAGTGAGCGCTGGACGGAAGTTGTCAAGGAGAATACCGAAGCACTGCGAGATTTGAAAGAGGTTGTATCACTTCTAAAGGAGCGTGTCGGCCATGTCAGCGAAGAAAGAGAATGAGGTTGCGGTTTCAATTCCTTTGGATGACATTGAAAAAATTGAAATCTACCTGAACAAACCAAATCCACGAACACGAAAGCGGAAATCCCTATCAGCCATTATCAGCGCAACCGGCGCAGACTATGCAATTAACGGCACCTTATATAATATGAGGAACGGCAACCCTGTTTGCCCTTTGCGCCGGAACGGTGTAACGCTGTACCATGGGAAAGACCTGTATCGTGGTTATCTCTGGGACAACTATGACGCAAGCAGTTTTCACTTTGATTTAGTCCCCAATGAAGCATGGGGAAATTTCATTGCTTGCAGTCATATCCTGATGGACGGGAAAGCAATCAAGAAGCCGATATACAACGCCGCCCAAGGCGGCAAGCGTGGAAGAACGGCTATCGGCACAAAGTACGTTAAAGGGCAGAAGCGGCTTTGCTTGTATGCGTCCAAGGACGGATCACGAGCAAGAAAAACGCCGGAACAGCTTGCAAAGCTACTTGAAAGCTACGGCTGGGAAAATGCCGTTATGCTTGACTGCGGCGGCAGTTCTCAAATCTACCTTGACCACGAGCGGCGGCAGGTTTGTTCAAGTCGCAACGTGGCGCACGTCATTCTAATTTATTTAAAGAAAGGAAGAAAATAATATGGAAAACATGAACGCAACTGAAATCATTCAGCAGGGCCTTGCCCATGGTGAAAGCTATGATCTAATCAACGAGCGTCTGAAGCAGGCCGGGTTTGATTTCCACCTTGAAAAGAGCCGCCCGGAGGGCTGGACGGAAGAAGAAATGAAATCCGGCTTTATTCCGGCTGACAGTGAAACGCCGGATGCTTTTCACCTCGCAGACCTGATGAAGCGCAATGTTCTGAATGCAAATCAGGAAATTCAGGTTTCCTGCGCAGAGGGTATTTACAAAATCATCTACAATGAAGACGGCTATGTAGTTAAGGCGGTGAGAATCAATGTTTAAGCCTGACGAAATCCTGACACTTGCAAAAGCAGGGTTTACCGCACAGCAGATTGCAGGTTTGTCCATGATTAACAATTCCCCCGTTCCTCAGCCTGCGCCCGTTCCTCAGCCTGCGCCCGTTCCTCAGCCTGCGCCCGTTCCTCAGCCTGCCCCGGTTGATCCCGTCCTTGCAGAGTTGCAGAAGCTGACCGGACTTGTACAGGGTAGCAACATTATGAATGTGAATCAGCCCAAGGTTCAGACACCCGAACAAATTCTTGCCGAGATCATCAATCCGGCACCGAAAGGAGATAAATAATAATGGCAAACGTAAATGATATGACGGTATTTCAGGCCGGAACGATCTTGCAGAATATCGTCAAACAGGCAACAGGCCAAAGCGTGATTGCCGCCACCACGCCGGGGGAGTTCGTCAGCGTGGCACAGACTGCGCTGAAAACCGGCTATGATCCCATTATCAACGCACTGTCGCAGATGTGGGGTAAAACAATTTTCAGCATTCGGCCCTATACCAGAAAGTTTTCCGGTTTGGAAATGTCTATGGAGCGGTGGGGAAACGCAGTCCGCAAGCTGTCCATCGCTGACAAGCCCATTGAGGATGATGCCCGGTTTACATGGCCCGCTGGCTATGATGCCGCAAAAGCGCCGAACGCTATCGGCAACGGTCAGAGCGTGGATATGTACGCACTCAACAAGCCTGATATTTTGCAGGTGAATTTCTACGGGCAGTCCGTATACGAGAATAGCTATACTATTCACAAGGATAGTTATGATGTAGCATTCACCAGCGCCGAAGAATTCATGCGGTTCAATTCGCTGATTACCGGAAACCGTTCTGACAAGCTGGAACAGTACCGGGAGAATATCGCCCGGGGACTTCTGGCAAACTATATCGGCGCTCTGCTGGGCGAGAATCAGAACGCAAGAGTTGTACACTTGCTGACAGAGTACAATGCGGAAACCGGATTGAAACTGACTGCGCAGGCTATCTATCAGCCGGATAACTTCCCCAGCTTTATGCAGTGGGTTTATGCACGAATCGCAACCATTTCCCGCATGATGACCGAGCGGAGCGAGATGTACCAGACGGTGGTCAACGAAAAGCACGTTATGCGGCACACGCCTGCAAACCGGCAGAAAGTGTATCTGTATGCCAAGGCTATGGATCAGTTTGATGCTATGGTCAAGGCTAACAGCTTCCACGACAACTATCTCAAGTATACGGACTACGAGGGCGTGAACTTCTGGCAGTCCATCGAAACGCCGGACAGTATCAATGTGACCCCCGTCTATACCGACACCACCGGCACGGCAAAGACCGGGGAAGCCGTGGAACAGGCAGGTATTTTCGGCGTTATCTTTGACGAGGATGCGCTGGGCTATGCACAGGTAAACAGCTGGGCCGCTGTCACGCCGTTCAACGCCAAGGGCGGCTACTGGAACACGTTCGACCACGTCAATTTCCGGGCAATTATGGATATGACGGAAAAGGGCGTTCTGCTGTTGCTGGATTAACACACGGAGGGGTGGGGCATTTTCCTCATGTCCTGCCCCTATTTTAAAGGAGGTCAATTATGCTTAGTGTAACGCTGTATGAGTTCAAAAAGCGTGAGAATAGCACGAAAAGACCGGACAGCACCGTGACGCAGAGAACGCACAACGCCGTCTTGAAGATGCCTACAAGCCTGTTAAGGCCGGAAATTACTTTTGACTTTGGTCTAAAGGGAAATCCCTCTTATTATAATTATGCCTATATTTCCGATCTGGGAAACCGCTATTATTTTATCAGGGATTGGACGGTTGGAGATGGGCACTTGTGGACGGCACACTTGGAGGTTGACGTTCTGGCGAGTTGGAAAAACAGTATCGGAGAGAGTACGCAATACGTTCAGCGCAGTTCAAAGACCTTTGATGGCGGTGTGATTGATGTATTGTATCCGACTAAGCAACCGCCAAGCGTGAATGTCTACGAAAAAGCTACACCGTGGAAAACGTCCCTTGCAACTGGTACTTACGTTCTGGGGATTGTAAATTCAGAGGACGGCGGCGTGGGAGCGGCACACTATTACGCACTGACGCAAACGGAAATGAACAGCTTCCTATCTTATATGTTGGGGAACGTTGACTATCTGGGGAGCATTACGGAGATTTCAAGCGAGCTTTTGAAAGTGCTTTTCAATCCCATGCAGTACATTGTGTCTTGCGTCTGGTATCCGTTCGCCGTGGAGGGAACAGCCGTTAAATCTATTCCTATGGGTTGGTGGTCAATTCCTGTCAGCGGTAAAAAAGTAGTTGCCACGATCCACTATGAAACTGTAGAGTTTTCAATCCCCAAACATCCACAAAGTACCAGAGGGGCATATTTAAATCAAGCGCCATATACACAGGCGAGCCTATTCTTTCCCGGTGTGGGGTGGATTGCTTTAAATCCGTCACTGTTGACTACTGCCACACTGACCGCACAATGCGCTGTGGATATGGTTGCAAATCAAGCACGGCTTGCGCTTAGTTCCGGGGAGGGCGTTTTCAGCCTGAATTTTGCGGAGTTGGGCGTTCCGATCCAGTTGGCACAGCTTGCAAGCAACACGATTCCCGCAATTGGTGAAGTTGCGAACTCTGTCGCAAGTCTTTTTTCCGGTAAGGGCAGTATTGCAAGTACGATCTTTTCCACCATTGGAGCCGCTACGGATATGGCTTTTCCTGATGTGTCAAAGATGAACACAAACGGCTCTATTGTGTCCCTTGCATATTCCTGTAAGTTGCGCATGATCTTCTATCTGCTTGTGAACGAGGATAACGAGGATTTAGGCCGTCCACTATGTCAAAAGAAAGTTCTTTCATCTATTCCCGGTTATCAACTGATTGAGAATGCAGACCTGTCGATTGCTGGAACGAGCGAAGAAAACAGAATGGTAAAGGGATACCTTGAAGCCGGATATTTCTATGAGTAGGTGAGTGCTGATGGCATGGATTACAGGAAACAGATACTTAACACTTTCTGAAATGCAGAACAACGCCGACATTATGCACTATTTCTTCAAGTCTAACGGCTGGACGGATAACGCTATCTCTGCCATGTTTGGAAATATGCAGACAGAAAGCACACTAAATCCGGGAATCTGGGAAAACCTTGACCCATTTGTGGGCGGCTATGGTTTGGTACAGTGGTCACCGTATACAAATTATTCCGAATGGGCCGGTACTGATTGGCAAGACAACGGGCCGAAAGAGATGGAGCGGATCATATACGAGTTGGAGAATCACTTGCAGTGGATCAGTACCAGCCTTTACCCTATGACGTTCCGTGAGTTCTCGCAATCTGATAAGCCGCCTGCATATCTTGCACAGGCGTTCCTGTATAACTACGAGCGCCCAACGGTGAAGCCACAACCGGCACGAAGTAAGCAAGCGGAATACTGGTATCAGTATATTACAGGGCATGAGCCGCCGACACCTGTCGGAGATATTCCGATCTGGCTACTATTTAAAATGAAAGAAAGGAGATGATCCCAATGATTGGTAACGGTATCCCGGCAAATTACGATTATATCAATGTGCAAAACGCCGCTGTAAGTCCGTCCACCGTCCATTGCAGAAACACAGCACTTTCCCAATACTTCCGGCGCTACCTGCTTCAAAAGGCTATGTCGCTTTTCAAGTGGAAGTTGCCGGAGCATTGGAGCAAGAATTATTTCCTGTATGTGCTGTACTGCTGGGGCTATCTCGCAGTGGTCAACACAAGCAAGTTCGGCGTTATTCCTCAGGGTTGCACCTTGACCGGCTATAACGTGTTCTACCAGCCGACTAACGCAATTATCACGAATCCCCTCTTGCGTGGTATCCTTGAGCCAAGAATCGGAAGCCAATGCACGATTATCCGTTTACAGCCGGACTATGGCGGCATTATGGATATTGTGGGCTATTATGGTGATATGCTGGCCTTGTGCGCTGAATCTGTCGGAATGAACCTTATGAACACCCACCTTGCGTATGTGTTTGCGGCAGGTAACAAGACCGCCGCAGAGAGCTTCAAAAAGATGTATGACCGGGTAGCGTCCGGCGAAGTCGTCACAGTAATTGACAAGAACCTATTCCGGGATGATGGTAGTAAGGCTTGGGAAGCGTTTGAACAGAACTTGAAGCAGGTGTATATCAGTTCCGACATTCTAAGCGATATGCGCAAAATTGAAGCAATGTTTGACACGGATATTGGTATCCCCAACGCCAACACAGACAAGCGTGAACGGCTGGTAACAGACGAAGTGAACGCCAATAACATCGAAACGCAGAGCAAATGCGCTATGTGGCTTGAGGAATTGCAGGAGAGTATCAAGGCAACAAACGATATGTTTGGCTTAGATCTTTCTGTTGAGTGGCGTTTCCCTAACGCTTATGAGGGAGGTGTGAACAATGTCGGCAACGGTAAGCCTGTTAGGGCTGAAACGGCTGAATGACGGCATTCTGGGCGAGTTGGTTGTCCCTGATGGCGTGGACGTGGAGCTTGTCAAGGATAACCTGCTTGCGGAAACTGCGGAGCTTGAGGTTATTTACCCGGATGCACTTTTCATGCAAGCCATGATTGGCAGGTGGAGCGCTAAAGAGCTTCCGATCTGGGAGCGGCTTTACAAAACAACGCTTTTGGAGTACAATCCTATTGAAAACTATGACCGTATGGAAGAATGGACGGAAGCAGAGGACACAAAGAAAAACACGGAAGCCGACGCAACCGGAACCAGTAAGACGGATACGGACGGCACGAGCACCAGAGAGAGCAACACGGACGGCGTTATCAACGATCAGAAGTATGTGAGCGCCTACAATGAAACCGACTTCACACCCACGGAGCGAGACAACAACACGCAGAATGAAAAGAACAACAGCGAGCAAAAGGACGTGGGGACGGTATCCGTTAAAACGTCTGCGGAGAATACAACGGACGAAACCGGAAACAGAAACCTGTTGCGAAAAGGACGTGCGCATGGTAACATTGGCGTGACTACTTCCCAACAGATGATTGAAGCAGAAAGAGATGTGGCACTGTATAATATCATTGACGTTATCATCAACAGTTTCAAAAACCGGTTCTGTCTGCAAGTTTATTAAGGGGGTGTTGTAATGGGATTATTTGAACAGTTTCCTTATTCCAATTTCCACGAGTTAAATCTTGACTGGATTTTACAGAAGATCAAAGAACTTGATGAAAAAGTGGACAGCATTGAGGACAGAATCCTAAAGGAAGCCAACGCATACACGGATCAACAGATTGCAATTCTGCGGCGTGACTTTGCAGAACTTGAAGCGGATTTCACAGCATTCAAGTCTGACATTAACGCACAGTTTGCGGCATACACCGCAAAACAGGACAAGGCTTTTGCTGACTATCAGAAACTTGTCAATGCACAGATTGCACTGCTTGAGCAAGAAATCAGAGATGCACGAGCGGAACTTAAAACGATGTTGCGACAGGCCAATGCATACACAGATGCAAGCATGGCTATGTTGCTGTTGCAGTTGCCGGACATTATCACGAAGAACATTAAGAATGCATTAGTGTGCAATTTGCTTACCGGCAAGTATGTGACCATTCAAGCAATGTTCGATTTCCTTTGTATGTTCCATGCCCCGGATGCCCTGACTTGTGGCGAAATGCGTGACCGCAATAACACCTGCACACAGATTGTCACTTACAATAAGACCTGTCAGGAATTTATCACAAGTGCAAAGAACTTTGTTGTTCAGCACTAATTAAGGAGGTACTATATTATGGCTACTCAGACCCCTAATCTTAAACTTGACTTGCGTGAAGCCGCTGACATTTTCAACCCCTTGAGCACCAATGCCAACTTTGAAACTCTGGACACCGTTATCACTGAAATCCGCAAGAAAGGCGGCGTACCTACTTACACCACTACGGCAAGCGCTAACCTGCTGAAACTGTCGGAGAATCCTGTTCCCAATGAAACCTTGTTCAAGTTTGTTGCGGCTGGTGACGCTAACACTTGGAGCTATCAGGGGACTGTCAACAACATTGTGGCACTGGACGGCAAGCAGAAAACTGTCAAGGCCGGTGAAATGTATGTGGCGTGGGTGAATGCCGCAAATGCGATGGTGGTTGTGGCTTGGCCTGATGTGGTGGACGCTCAGACCTTTGACGGTAAAGGCCCTGCTGAATGGGCAAGCAAGGCGCAGTTGGATGCAGTCAAACAGACGGCGGCGAATGCTACTACTACCGCACAGGCGGCGGCAAGAGTGGCGAATAATGCACTGGACGTGGCACAGAAAGCCGGACTTACCGCAATTACTGCGTATAGCGGCCCAATTGCAGTTGGTAGCCCTATCAATTTGACCACCCCAATCCCTGACGATGCAAAACTTATCGTTTTAACAGTTGACACCTATGGTGCAAGTATGTGCAGTACTAAAATCGGAAACTTTACTATGGCGGCTTTTATGCCGGAGCAAGATTCGAATAGGTTGCAGGTATATGCATACTATTTCAACGTAACTAAAACAACTGTCGAACTATATCAGGCCGGACAATATCGGTACAATACCGGTGAATGGACAAACTATCTTATTCAAGCAGCTAATATTACAATTACAGTGTTCAAATAATGCATTCAAATAATACAAATAGTCCCCGGTTGAAATATACCGGGGATTATTTTATCTTTGAACATTATATATTCTAATACCGCCCATAAGAAAATAATATACATCCGCTTTAGCACGTTAAAGCACACCCTG
>ERZ836877.4961-NODE-4961-length-13100-cov-7.383672_pt1 | contig 13100 bp, 8 predicted proteins | sample MGYA00519469_ERZ836877 | MGnify/ENA primary metagenome ERZ836877 (study PRJEB31850, sample SAMEA3708809) | human gut metagenome | biome: human gut; feature: human-associated habitat; material: faeces | place: China | collected 2014 ... | reverse complement strand
AATACGTTATACATGCTAAGTTTATAGCACATGTTTTGACCCCAACATCATATTATAGTATTTTAAGGATTACGGCAGATTGTATATATTAAGGGTTGAAGGAAGGGCAGGCAGATAATGATTGTACTAAAGAGCACGGCAGAGCTGCACCTTGTTTTTAATAAATTGATAAAGACGCTTTCTGTTCCCGTTGAGTGGAATGGAAATTTTGTCATTTCTGGTAATTTTCTGATACTTCCAGGAAAGGAGCGCTCGGTTATATTCAATTATGATACAAGAAGGGTGACTACCAATCTTTCGGATGATAAGCTCAGCCGGAAGGTGCCGGAGCCTATAAAGGAAGGCTCTGGTCTTATAAATATTTTTAACCTTGTGCTCTATGCATTCGGAAAGTGGGGAGCACTTAAAGGTATAACGGTTGAGAAAGATTATAAGAAGATAAACACGCTTTTTGGTGCGGTGTTCGGTGCCTATGGTGTGTCAGCCGACTATACTGAACAGCACTGCTTCTGGTATAAAGATGGAACAAGAATCACGTATGAGGATGTAATCCAGCTTGCGATTGAGAGCGAACACAGACAGCCTGAGTCTGAGGAGGATATAGAGGAGGAGACAGGTCTGTGGCACAGCACAACCTGGAAGCTTGATAACCAGAGCTTCATATTCGAGAAGCTGCCGATGGCACAGCGCAGAAAAGGAAGAATAGGACATAACTTTTACAAGGTAGGCTATGCCTGCCCTCACTGCGGTGAGAAGCTGTACATGGCATCCTTTTCCGGCAGGGAAAAGCCTGTTATCGACACAGTGGAGGGACGTGTACAGCTTGCGCGCGCCTTCTTCTGTCCATCATGTGTCATATTCTACACCCCACTTCCGGAAGCAGGGCTTGAGGATGAGGAGGTTTATTATCTGGATTTTGATGGCGATAAGACCGCCGGGAATGACTACATGGAGATGCTTGGAAGGCTGGGAACACGGGAGGTCAACGGTGATTTCAACAAATACGTTGACCGCGTCAATGATGAAGGCAGAACAACAACCAGACAGTCACTTAACGGAATCGACAAGGGAATAAGCGATGAGCGGAGAAGCCTGAACGGAATCGACAAGGGAATAAAGGATGACAGAAGGAGCCTTAACGGAATCGACAAGGGGATAAAGGATGACAGAAGGAGCCTGAACGGAATCGACAAGGGGATAAGCGATGACAGAAGAAGCCTGAACGGAATCGACAAGGGAATAAAGGATGACAGAAGGAGCCTTAACGGAATCGACAAGGGGATAAAGGATGACAGAAGTGACCTTAACGGAATCGATAAGGGAATAAGCGATGACCGCAGAAGTCTTAACGGTGTAAGAAAATTCGATGATGAGAATGAACAGATATCAGATAAGGTTTCCGGCAATCCGGACAAAGAGGATGTTTTTGACATTGTACATGAGAAAGCTGTTGTAATGACAGATATAGACGGAACCGGGGAGCTTCATACATACAGGAAGGATGCTTCACATGTACGGTGCAAAGACGCAATAAAGTCAAGCAGACGTAAATTAAGGATACGAAGGCTGGCTGTGTTATTTAAGTCATTCAGCATAGTTAAATGGTTCAGACGTAAGGGCTATGGGAAAGCATCGGAGGAGAATTCCGACAAAGAGCCATATAGGAATGCCGAACGTATAAGTGCTCCGGGTGCAGTGACGGCTTCTGATGGAAAGGCAGGGTACACCATGAGAGAGGAGGCTGAAAGTGCTCCGGCTCAGAGAAGGAAGCTTGATGAGCTTCTGGAGAAAACAGGAAATGCCACAAGAAAAGATATTGTTGATTTGCTTGATAAGGTAAAGGCAGGTCATTTTGACAAGACTGTGCAGATGGAATATGCCGGTAAATTGCAGGAGGACATAGCAGCGCTTGACAGGAGACGTATAGATGAAGCCTGCAAGGGATACCTTGACTATAATGGTGAAGAGCTTGAGAAGCTTTATAGTATGATAGAGGAAGAAGAGTTCCTGCCGGAGATTAAGGCAGCAGCACTTGACAGTGTAGCCGGAAGATTATGGAAAATCAGAAACGAGGAGGCAGAGCTTCTTGTAAAGCGCATTAAAAAGAGTCTATGCGAAAATGGTGTGTCTGAGAATCATGCGTTATATTTTTATCCGGCAATGGAGATACTTGAAGGAAGGGCGGATACACATGTTAAAGACCATCTTGAATGCGCAGTGGATTCATATGCACCTGGTCTTGGAAAGTATGAATATCCTGTTATTATGGAGGATACGACTGGAAAACAGAATGGAAAACGGGGTATGTTTATAACACCGGATGCCATATATTATGGTAATTTTTACACGTATGGACATATAATGGCAGAAAATATTGAAAGAATTGGGTCATACACTGGATTTATGGGCAGGTATGTGATAGTATATCTTGACGATGGTTCAAAAATCCGGCTTTCAAGTGTGATTGCTAAGGATGAGCTTGAAGCATACGCCATGACCTTGAATGATTTTGTCATATATCTGAAACAAAAACCGTTTTCGAGAAAGGAGAAGTATCTGGCTAAGGAGAGCCATGATGTAATATGCTGCTTCAGATGCGGCTATGTGTATAAAAATATGAAAGAATGCCCGAAATGTGGATATAAGTTTAATATATAGATATTTTGAATATAATAATTTTAACCTGCCTAGAGGGTGCGGAGGATGAAAGAATGACGTCTGGTAATAGAAGTGACGTAAAAGAAGATGCTTACAGATATGTAGGTGTAACAGATATACAAAGGGAATGCAGGATTCTTTACCTGGCATGTGCTGTGCTGCATGCGGTGATGGCGCTATGCTTTATGAAGCTGGAGATAAATATCATGCTGTATGAGAGTGCTGCTGCTGCGGTATTCTATCTGATCGGAGCGTTTGGAATATGCTATTCCAGACATACAAGAAGATGGATCATTATGTTTGTCATTGAGATTCTTCTCGATGCTGTGCTGGGTCAGCTTGTGCTTGGCTGGGGATATGGATATATACTATATGGAATGATGCTGGTTCCTATAGTGTACTATTTCTTTTACCTTGACAATCAGACACAGAAGACGTATGTGCCCCATTGTATTGCGGTTATAGATCTGCTTGTTGTGACATCAACGGCATTTATTGGCGGAGAATGTAATCTGGTTCCGTATATAGAGGAGAAATATGTTCTTGGAATTTTTATGGCAAACGCTTTATTTTCGATAGCTGCGCTGATTTTTTACTGCAGCAGGTTCATATCGGAAATACACAGCAAGACGAAGCATCTTGCCTATAGGGCAGACTATGATATGCTCACAGGTGTGCTTAACAGGGATGGCTTTATAAATAGGGCGGGAAAAATGCTGAAGAACAATCCTGATACGGAATATATCATGGTATGTTCGGATGTTAAAGATTTCAAGATGATAAATGACATATATGGTGACGAGGTAGGCGACAGGGTTCTTATAAAGGAAGCAGAGCTTATTACACGCTTTGCGGGACCGGGGTCGGTGGCCGGAAGAATAGGCGGTGACAGATTCGCATTATGTATGCCGAAGGAGCATTTTGATGAGTCACAGTTTATAGATAATATTGTAGAGATGAAGAAGGAATTCTCTACAGGATATTACCAGATGTTCATATATATAGGCGTATATGACATAAAGGACAGAAATGAACCGGTAGGCAATATGTGTGACAAGGCAAACATGGCTATTAAGTGCATGAAGGGCAATTATCAGATGGCTGTTGCTTACTATGATGAGGCGATTCTTGAGAAGGAGCTGGAGCAGAAGAAGCTTATTGCCGAGTTCGACCGTGCGCTTGAGAATAATGAGTTCTGTGTTTATCTACAGCCACAGACAGATGCGGATGGATTGTGCCATGGTGCGGAGGCTCTTGTCAGATGGGCACATCCTAAGAGCGGGCTTATGTCTCCGGGCTCGTTCGTGGACTGTTACGAGAGATGCGGCCTGATACACAGGCTTGACGAGTATGTATGGGAGGAGGCCGTTAAGACCTTAAGACGCTGGACGGAGCTGGGGCGCTCTGATCTGCATATTTCCATAAATATTTCCGCAAAGGATTTTTTCTATCTGGATGTATATGAAGTTATCATGGGTCTTGTGGAAAAATATAAGGTCGACATAAAAAATCTCCGTCTCGAGCTTACGGAGACGGCTGTTGTCAATGAGAATGACAATATGGAGGTTATACGCAAGCTGCATGATGCGGGATTTATTATTGAGATAGATGATTTCGGAAGCGGATATTCATCACTTAATATGCTGAAGGATATATGCAGTGATGTGCTTAAGATTGACCGCGAATTCCTGCGCGAAACTGAGAATGCTGTCAGAAGCAGGGATATTCTTGAAGAGATTATAAGACTCTCCAACAGAATGAATATGACCGTAATCACAGAGGGAGTCGAGACAAGAGAGCAGGTGGACATGCTTACAGATATGGGCTGCCGTGTATTTCAGGGGTATTATTTCTCGAAGCCTATTCCTATACATGAGTTTGAAGACAAATATAATGTTGTGCAGGTAAATTAAATATCTGACATTAAAAAAGAGCGTGCCGGTCGGCATGCTCTTTTTTGCGGTTTGATTATGACTTGCATTATTTAACCATTATTTTTAAGAAAGTTCGAGATGGTATATCATATAAAGCACTGAAGGTGAGGATAAATGCTAAAAACATCCAATAAAAAATTAATAAAGCGGATAAATTTGTGAAAAGTGCATAAAAACAGGAAACTAAAATTGTAAAATGAGTTTCTTGCCGTGACATGGATAATATGCTACAATTTAGGAAACTGAAACAACAAAAATAGTTTCCGGGTGTGGCGTGGCAAATGGAGAAAGCCGGCAGTTTGTTTATGGGCGGAAATAAATTGCGTTAACTGTATTTACAATGAATTTTTTAATGAAAAGCCGCCGGGAAATGGGGATTATACGATATGGCACAGACAAATATAAAGAATGAGATACTTAATGCCACAATAACGGTTTTTAACAAAAAAGGCATGAAATTTACAATGGATGATGTCGCCAGGGAAGCGGGCATGAGCAAAAAGACCATATATGCAGTGTTTTCTGATAAGCAGGAGCTGGTCTTTTGTATGGTTGATTACTGCTTCGACTCAATTAAGGAGAGCGAGGAGCGGGTGATGAAAAATGCCGGACTTACGACAATGGAAAAGCTTCAGGCAATTCTTGGGGTTTTGCCGGAGGGATATAAGGATATAGATTTTGCCCAGCTGTATATACTGAAGGATAAGTATCCAAGAATCTATACCAGAGTTGAAGAACGCTTAGAGAGCGGGTGGGATATGACCATAGAGCTTCTGAAGCGGGGCATGGATGAAGGCGTGGTGAGGAAGATAGACACCGTGATCGTGAAGGTGATGTTCGAGGCGGCGCTTGAGCAGTTTTTTAAGAGGGATGTACTTGTAAAGAATCATATAAGCTACAGTGATGCGCTGGCTGAGGTGGTGGACATTATATGTAACGGGATAAAAATCAGGTAATTGCGAAACGAAGTTTGCAAAATCCGGACGTTGTGTATTGACAAATTTATGTTTTGCAATTAGCTAAGAATATAGAGAAGGAGATGCGGCATGGATAAGTCGAAGGTTATTTTTGGTAATAAGATGAGCAGGGCGACGTATAAGAAAGCCGTCCGCGGTAAGAAGGGCTATGTAAAGAAATTCGGGGATGACAGCAATGTTGACTATGAGCTTATGATAAGAGACAACAAGCACATAGGAGATATTCTCGGCGTGAAGGACATAGTGGTTGCAAAGCCTGAGAAAAATAAAGGCGTACAGACCGAAAAGCCGGATTTTGACATGGAGAAGGGACTGATTGTCGGAAACATAAGGATGGGCTTCGGACATTACAGAATATCCATGGCGATAGCCTCAGCGGCACACAGCATGGGGTATACGCCGTACTGGATGGATTTAAACTCTTTTCCTGATACAACCTGCACGAAGGTAATCAGCGCGCAGAATGATTTGTACTCATTAGGTTCAAGAATATCACAGAAAAGCAGACTTTTTAACAAGCTTGTGTGGGAGCCGGTGAACTATGAGGGCTTCAGAAAGCTCTCCTACAATGCCTGCGACCAGAAGAATGCAGAGCTTATGGCACCTGTTTACAGAAAGGTTCCGAAGGACATACCGGTTGTAGGCACGCATGTGTGGCCGGCACAGGCTGCGGTTCATGCCGGGATGAAGCATGTTGTGAACGCTATTCCGGATAACTGGCCTATGGCTCTTCATCTTTCGGAGGGAAGCATACACACGATACAGACACACAACTCCTACCTGGGCTACAGGATATTGAACGGCATGGATGGCAGGAAGGTACTAAAGCCAATGCCTGCCGACAGCCTCGTGTATACCGGACATTATATTGACCATGAGCTTGTGTCCAATATTGAGGCAGACTGTGCTGCCAGAGCTGCCAGAAAAAAGGGCGGACAGCCGATGCGCTTTCTGCTCACCATCGGCGGAGCAGGCGCACAGAAGGAGATATTCGCAGCGATAATAAAGAAGCTTCTTCCGGCAATCAAGGCAGGAAAAGCGGCACTCTATGTGAACGTAGGCGATTACAAGAATGTGTGGGAACAGCTTGTGACGGAAATACCACAGCTTGGACACATAGCCCATGAGCACTTTGACGATTGGGATGAGACAAAGAGGTTTGCGGCACAGGCACTTGAAGGCGAAGTAAGAGGAATCCACGGCTTCTATCACTCCAATATTTTTGAGGCGGTCTACTGCACCAACCTGTTACTGCGAAGCTGCGATGTCCTTGTCACAAAGCCAAGTGAGCTTGCCTTCTATCCGGTGCCCAAGCTCTTCATAAAGAGAGTCGGCGGACATGAGCGCTGGGGCGCAATCCATTCCGCGGAGATAGGTGACGGAACCCTTGAGTGTCAGGACACAGCACACACCCTTCAGATGGTGGAGCTTTTCATAAACGATGACAACCTCCTTGCCGACATGTGCGGTAACATCGTGAGAAACAAGCAGATGGGAATTTACGATGGCGCCTACAAGGTGGTCGAACTTGCAATGAGAGGAAAGAAATAATGAGGTAATTGCGAAACGTATTCTCGCCAGTAGACAGTTGTGTAATTTTACTAGTACACTGCCGGACCTTTTGAATGCCGTCGGTTCTTAGCGGCTGTATTTTAGCCGCTTATGTACCGCTACGGATTTCAAGGAGTGCGAACGTGTCCGGAAGGGTACTAGCAAAATTTCACAACGTCTGGTTGTGACACACTGAGTTTCGCAATTACCTGATTAAATAACACATTGAAAAGGAGATGTACTATGAAGCTTTCAGCAAAGGAAAAAGCGTCCTACGGGCTTGGAGCTGTAGGAAAGGATATGGTGTATATGCTTTCTGCAAGCTATATTCTGTATTATTATCAGGATTTACTAGGCGTGAGCTCATGGGTTATGGGTGTCATACTCATGGCGGCTCGAATATTCGATGCATTCAATGACCCGATAATGGGAGTTATCGTTGCAAAGACACAGACTAAGTGGGGTAAGTTCAGACCATGGCTGCTTATAGGAACGGTATTAAATGCCGTTGTCCTGTTTTTCATGTTTGCAGTGCCTAAATCGGTCACGGGTGGGGGACTGGTCGCTTATGCGGCAGTGCTTTATATCACATGGGGAATAACATATACGATGATGGATATTCCATTCTGGTCAATGATTCCGGCTTTTACAGAGGGCGGCAAGGAGAGAGAGAACCTTTCAACACTTGCGCGCTCATGTGCAGGGGTTGGCTCAGCGATAATCACGGTTATAACGATGATATGTGTACCTATGCTTGGCAGAATCGGAAATTCCGATAGGGCAGTGCTTGTCGATGCGGGAAATGCCGCAGAAGCTTCCGATGCAGTAAAGCTTGCCGGGCTTGAGGCAGGCAAGCTTATTGAGAGGGACGGCTTTAAGTGGTTTACACTTATAGTTGCCATACTTTTTATCGTATTTATCACCATTACCTGTATCTGCATTAAGGAAAAATCCACGGTGAATATGCAGTCACCGACAGTCAGCCAGATGTTCAAGGCTCTCTTTTCCAATGACCAGGCGGTTACTGTGGTTGTGACAATCGTGCTTATCAACTGCTCATTGTACATCACATCCAATCTGTTGATATATTTCTTCAAGTATGACATAGGTGGTTCAGACTGGAATGCCAATTATGTGCTCTTTAACACAGTCGGAGGCGCTGTGCAGATAATCTCAATGATGCTGTTCTACCCTCTGCTCAGAAAATTTATGAGTTCAATCAAGGTATTCTATGTCAGCTTCGCGATGGCGATAACGGGTTATCTCGCGTTGTTTGTGATGATGTGCATTGGGGTGTCGAGCGTGTATGTGCTCCTTGTACCGGGCTTTTTCATATTTGCCGCATTTGGCATGCTGACTGTGCTCACCACAGTGTTTCTTGCAAATACGGTTGACTATGGAGAACTCAAAAACAGCCGCAGGGATGAGAGCATTATCTTTTCAATGCAGACATTTGTAGTAAAGCTTGCGAGCGGAGTTGCGGTACTTGCTGCAAGTATATGTATTTCGGTAGGAAAGATAAGCAAGGATACCACAGAGGCAGCTGCGGCAGCCGCACTCTCAGATAGTTCAAGAATGGTGTTAAGGACAACCATGGCGATGATTCCGATATTCGGTCTGTGCGCCGCACTCATTATATTTGTTAATAAATATAAACTCACCGACGCGAAGCTTGAGGAGATTTCCAGGGAGCTGGCATTCAACCGTGAGACTAAGACGAAGGGATAAGTATGATATCAGAAAATAAAGGCTTATTTACTCTTGATACAAGAAACACAACCTACGCTTTTATGGTGCTGCTTACAGGACAGCTTGAGCATTTATACTATGGAAAAAAGATAGCCATTGCAGGACATGGTGAGGCGCTCTCACACAAACAGACAACACCTGTCGGAAATACTGTGAGCTATTCAGATGAAAATGTGTCATTTTCGCTTGAGGCGGCGAGACTTGAGATGTCATCCTACGGAAAAGGTGATATAAGAGAGCCGTTCCTGGAGATTGTGCATGCTGATGGTTCGTTTACCTCAGATTTTCTGTATGACAGCTTCGAGATAAAGAACGGCAGGGATGAGCTTACAACTCTGCCGTGCTCATACGGAAGTGAGGCTGAGGTGTCACAGCTTAAGCTGGTGTTAAAGGATAAGAATTATGGGCTTACATTGGAGCTGTACTATTATGTATATGAGAATTGTGACGTGATAGGAAGAAGCTGCCGGCTCATAAATGACAGCGATGTGAGGGTTGATATCAGACGTGTTATGAGCATGCTGATGGACATTGACGGAGCAGGGTATGTATTCACGACCTTTAACGGAGCGTGGGCGCGGGAGATGGAAAGGCATGATACAGTTGTCACGGCAGGAAAGCATGTCAACTCCTCCTATACCGGGACATCTTCGAGCAGAGCCAATCCGTTTGTGATGATATCCAAGAAGGATACCACGCAGGATCAGGGAAGCTGTATCGGGCTTAATCTCATCTACAGCGGGAATCACTATGAGGCTGTGGAGGCTGGCATGTGTGACAGCACGCGCATAGTGGCCGGTATAAATCCTCAGTCATTTTCTTATATATTGGACGCAGGGGAGACCTTTGAAGCGCCGGAGGCGGTAATGACCTATTCGGACAAGGGCTTCAATGCCATGAGCAGGAATATGCATGACTTCGTGAGAAAGCATATAGTGCGAGGACAGTGGCAGTATAAGGAACGCCCTGTGCTGCTTAACAGTTGGGAGGCAGCATATTTTGATATAAGCGAGAGAAAGCTATATGAGCTTGCAAAGGCGGGACATGATGTGGGCATTGAGCTTTTTGTCATGGATGATGGCTGGTTTGGAAACAGGGACGATGACAGCAGCTCACTTGGAGACTGGTATGTGAATAAGAAGAAGCTTCCGAATGGGCTTAAGGGTATATGTGACAAGATAAATGCACTCGGAATGTCATTCGGAATATGGGTTGAGCCGGAGATGCTCAATGTAAACAGCGACCTGTACAGGCTGCACCCGGACTGGGCGATGGATATTCCGGGCTGTGCGCACTCAGAAGGACGCAATCAGAGAATACTTGACCTGTGTAATCCTGAGGTTACGGAATATATAATTGACAGTATGACCAAGGTGTTTTCATCGGCGAATATTGCTTATGTAAAATGGGATATGAACAGGATTTTTTCCGATTATTACTCTAAATATCTCAAGGCGCAGGGAAGACCACAGGGCGAGACAGCGCACCGCTATGTGATGGCACTCGGCAGGATTATGAGGACGTTGACTGAGCGTTTTCCGCACATACTTTTTGAAGGCTGTGCAGCCGGGGGCAACCGCTTTGACCTTGGTATATTATGCTATTTCCCACAGATATGGGCGAGCGATAACACGGATGCGGTGAGCAGAGCCTATATACAGGAGGGGCTGAGCTACGGCTATCCAATGTCAACTGTTTCGGCTCATGTCTCAGCATGTCCGAATCATCAGACGCTCCGCGTTACACCGCTGTCAACACGCTTTAACGTGGCGGCTTTTGGAATATGCGGTTACGAGTGTAATCTTGTGGATATGAGCAGGGCTGAAAGGAGCGAGATAAAGACACAGATAGATATTTACAAAAAATGGAGACACACTATGCAGTTTGGCAGCTTCTATCGCCAGCGCACCGGTAATATTCATCAGTGGACGGTTGTGGATGAGGAGGCAGGCAGGGCGGCAGGGCTGATAATGCAGGAGCTTGTCCGTGCGAACACACAGAATGAAGAATACTATGCTGTGGGACTTGACCCTGAGGCTGTCTATAGCTTTTATAACAGACCGTTAAAGCATAATGTAAAAGAATTCGGAGATTTGATAAATACGGTCGCACCGATTCATATAAGACAGGGCTCACTTCTTCATGGCATGGTCGCAAAATTCGTAACCATGCCGGGGGAGACGGAAAAGTATGAGCTGAGCGGAAGCATGCTGATGAATTGTGGTGTCAGGCTGAAGCAGGCCTTTGCCGCCACGGGTTTTTCTGAGGAGGTAAGGCATTTCCCTGATTTTGCCTCAAGGCTTTACTTCATGGAAAAAATTTCTGATTAGATAAGTGCCATGCGCTCCTCTATCTGCGAATAGAAAGCTTCAATACTGTATGGTGTAAAATAAAATATCTGAAGCAGCATTATGTTGCGCTTCTTGGCTGATTCGTAATCCGGGTCAGCCTTTGTTGCGTTTCGCAGCTTTTTCAAAAGCTCATGCCATTCCCATATAAACCTTTCATTCTTCTCTATATCGGGAGTGTCCAGCCACTTTTCTACCTTGATTTTTGTGCGGTGGTTGTTAAGGCACTCACCTGTCTGTAGAAAATATTTGAAGCCATTTTCATCGTATATGCGTCCGAGTGGGAACAGCCTGCATATTCCCGGTCTGAAGGAGTGTATGCTGCACCTGCCGTTCTCATCAAGAAATGAGCATTGCTCCATGTCACCGGTCATCTTAAGGCTTGGAAGAATAAGTCCGTCGATTACACTTAATTCGACACGGCCGGTTATGAGCTGTTCGAAGCTGCATGAGAGGTTGTTGGTGAGCAGACATACATCATAAGGTGTGAGGACAATGGAATTGCCCATACCGTGGCAGCACGCCGAACAACCTGTGCAGTCCTGACAGTCTGCGCGTACAAGATCGTTTAATGTGTATAATCTTCCATCTGATATTTCGTTTAAATCTCCTTCACGAAGCATATTGTGACCTCCCATGTGGCTTTATATTGAAAATCTTGGAATTATCCTGCAATCAAAATGGTTTTATCGATTCAGTGTATCATTGAATTGATATTTATTCAAGTGAGTACGGATTATTTTGGAAATTGTTTTGTTCTGCAGAATATTTTACATGGTTTTTACAATACAATGATAATACTTTTTATATTGGCTGAGTTATACTATTATTAAAATGATGTTGGGGTCAAAACATGCCAACTTAATTTACGAGTGTATAACGTATTATATTTATGCATATCAGCTCCGTTGTACGAAGCAAGATGTTCTAAGAACATCTAAGCTTCTTCCAAAAGTCGTGATATGCATAAATATAATACGTTATACATGCTAAGTTTATAGCACATGTTTTGACCCCAACATCATTAAAATAGGATAACATTGCAATTCTAATATATAAAGGGTGCTGGACCCGGAAATGAGGAAAATATGACATACAGAGAGATAAAGAAAAATAAAGAAATAAATGCGTACATAAAGAAGGGAAATGATAATCTTGGCGTACTTGGTTACACCGACCATTCACAGGTTCATTGCAGCCTTGTTGCGGAAAGAGCTGCGTTGATACTTGAAAAATTCGGTTACGGCGAACATGAGACTGAGCTTGCAAAGATTGCAGGTTATATGCATGATATCGGAAACAGTATTAACCGCAGGCACCATGCGGAGTATGGCGCACTTCTGGCAAATGAGCTTTTAAGGCAGACGGATATGAGCCTTGAGGACAGAGTGACAGTGGTGTCCGCGATTGCCAATCATGATGAATCTACGGGTGGTGCGGTGGACATAATATCGGCCGCACTTGTCATAGCGGATAAGACCGATGTGCGAAGAGACAGGGTGAGAGCTAAGGACAGAGCTAGGTATGATATTCATGACCGTGTAAATTATGCAGTCACAGAATCCACACTCAAAATATCGCCGGAGAAGAAGCTCATATCGTTGAATCTCCAGATTGATGAAAGTATATGTACAATGTACGATTACTTCGATATATTTCTTGGACGTATGCAGATGTGCAGACATGCTGCGGAGCTTTTCGGAGCCAGGTTCAAGCTCACGGCTAACGGAAGCAAGGTGTTGTAAGGAGTGGGATAAAATAGAGCTTTGCAAAACAGGCGGTATGTCTTATAATAGCTCCATAGTATGGTGGTGGGTCAAAACATGCAAATTTAATGTACGAGTGTATAACGTATTATATTTATGCATATCAGCTCCGTTGTC
>ERZ836877.4952-NODE-4952-length-13120-cov-10.000230_pt1 | contig 13120 bp, 9 predicted proteins | sample MGYA00519469_ERZ836877 | MGnify/ENA primary metagenome ERZ836877 (study PRJEB31850, sample SAMEA3708809) | human gut metagenome | biome: human gut; feature: human-associated habitat; material: faeces | place: China | collected 2014 ... | reverse complement strand
AGCAGGCCTTTGCCGTGCAGGCAGGCCGCGAAGTGCGCATCATGGTCAAGCCCGACGTCATCAGCGACGATCAGGTCATCCTGCTGGCACGCTCCATCGCCAAGAAGATCGAAGATACGCTGGATTACCCCGGCCAGATCAAGGTCAACGTCATCCGCGAGAGCCGCGCTGTCGAGTACGCAAAGTAAAAACCGGACAAGGCCGCTGCCGTTTGCAGGCAGCGGCCTTGTTTTTTGCCCGGAAGCATGATATCATGAACAAAAAGGCCCTGCCGGTCTGGGGCGGCGGGGACGGATGCAGCGTGAAAGGAGCTGATCAAGATGAAACACTGGAAAAATCTGCTTGTCTGCCTGCTGGCTGGGGTGCTGGCGCTTGGTGTGCTTACGGCCTGCAGCGGGCTGGGGAGCGTGAACACCGGCACGGACGCTGAAAAAGCCGCAGAGCTGGCGCGGCAGCTGAAAGTTGCCTATGCGCCGGAGCTGGATAACACGGCCAAAGCGGTGGCAGAATGGTTTGTACAGGAACCGGACAGCCTGCGGGTCAGCGGCCTGGATCTGGTGTACACGGTGGCGCTGGATGCGGACGGCAACATGGGCTATACGAATAATCTGAACGACTTCCTATACTGGTCCGGGTGCTATGGTGTCCCGAAGGATGTAACGGTGGCGCTCCTGCTGGATGACAGCGCGGCCATGACGGCCTGGCTGTATGCGCCGCAGGCCGACAGCGCGGCGGCAGAGCTGCTGGATGACGCGGCCGGTCACAACGAAATGGGCGCGGCCTTCATCGACTACAACGGCACCGCCTATGTCGTGGCAGTGTTCCGGTAAGCACAGGCGATCAAAGGGACGTTCCGTGGAACGTCCCTTTTTTGGAAGCGGCATCTCTACCGTCAATGCTCTGCGTTGCCTGACGTTTGAAAGGAGTGAACATATCCATGACTGAAAAGCAGGAAAATGACGTTTTCTATGTTTGCAGTCTGATCGAGTACATTGCCCGTAAGACGAAAAATCATCGGCAGGATGCTTGCCTGAATATAGTTTTTGCACCGATTGCCAATCAGCAGTCGGCATACAAAAAAAGAAGCACGAAGGCCGAAACCTCCGTGCTTCTTTTTTGTATGGGCCAGCCAGGACTTGAACCCGGGACCAAGCGGTTATGAGCCGCCAGCTCTGACCAACTGAGCTACTAGCCCGCAGAGCGCCGCAGCGCCATTATTTAGTATAACAAATTCTGCGGCAAATGAAAAGCCCCTTTGCCCGCAAAAATCACCGGGTGCGGTGGGCGTCCAGCTTCTGGGCCATGAATTCGTCCAGCATCTCCTGTGGGAACAGCGGCTCCTTGTAGCCAAAGGCCTCCCGGATGAAGATCAGGGTGACCACGGTCTGGCGGCCGGGGTCCAGCCGCAGGGTGTACAGGGTGTCCAGCGGCTGCTGGGTGGGCTGGTGCAGGGTCAGGTGCAGCAAAAAGCCGCCGTCCCGCTCCCGGCGGCAGTCGTAGACGAACACGTCGGAGTCGTTGTGTTCGTCCAGCCGGTCGAAGCACTCGTCCAGTGCAAGGTCGGTGCGGAACTCGGACAGCCCGGCCGGGCCGTACTGACTGCGGCGGCCGTTTTCCCGCCGGGAGAGCAGAAACACGATCACGCCCAGCACGGCGGCCAGCAGGACGATGGAAACAACAGCGTTCATGGAAAACCTCCGGAATAGTTTTCCTTATTGTAACACAACCTGCGCGGTTTTGTGCTATAATATTTTTAATTCTTTGAAAAATTCAGCAGGCCCGCTGCACGCTGCACCGGGCGGGAGGAACGCAATGAAGCTCAAATTCACACGCAAGACCTGGTACTTCTTTCTGCTGGCCGCAGCGGCGGTTTCCATGCTGGGCGGCTTTGCCGTGCTGGGCGGCATGGACTTTTCAGCGCTGGAACTGGTGGCGTTCTGCCTGACCGGCATCGCGGCGCTGTTTCTGGCAGCACAAAAAGGTGCCCCGGCGGCCGAAAAGCGCAATTACACGCTGGTGTTCGTGCTGCTGATGCTCAGTAAGCTGGCAGCCGGCGGCTGGGCGGGCGACCTGTGCTCGGCACTGGTGTGGCCTGCCCTGCTGGGCATCGAGTACAGCCGCGGCAAGCCCATCCAGCGGCAGCTGCAGCTGGTGTGCGCGGCAGAGGTGCTGCGCACGGTGTTCTGGCTGCTCACCCGCTATGCGGGCATGGCCGGGCTTGCCTTCTGGACCAACCTGCTGTTCGTGCTGCTGGCCTGTGCCCGCGGCTGGGCGGCGCTGACCCTGTATAAATTGCAGGAGGAAGAGCTGTGACCCGGCGCAGCCGGAAAAAGACAGGACGCAAAAACCGCCGCATGGGGCGGCGCACCTTTCTGCTGGGGGCCGGGGCGGCTGTGTGTGCCGCGGCAGGGCTGGCCCTGCGCCGGGGCACTTCCCCTGCGGCCGCCGACAGCACCCCGGAGCCCTCGGCAGACCCCAACCCGGCCCTGCCGGCCGGGGAATGGCGGGCCGTGTGGGTGAGCTATCTGGAATGGGCCGCCATGGACTTTTCCACGGAGGATGCCTTCCGCGCCGGAGTGGTGCAGCTGCTGGACAACTGTACCGGACTGGGGCTGAACACAGTGCTGGCCCAGGTGCGCCCTTTCGGGGATGCGCTGTACCGCAGCAGTCTGTTTCCGTGGAGCCATCTGTGCACCGGCGTGCAGGGGCAGGACCCGGGCTTTGACCCGCTGGACGTGCTGCTGCAGGAAGCTCACACCCGGGGCATCTCGGTGGAAGCGTGGGTCAACCCCTACCGCCTGCGCTCCTCGGCGGCCATGCCGCCGAACCTTGCGGACGGCAATCTGGCAAACACCCACCCGGAGTGGGTGTGCACGGTGGACGAGGGCCTTTACCTGAACCCCGCCGAGCCTGCCGCCGCCGACTATGTGGTGCAGGGCGTGGCCGAGCTGGTGCAGAACTACGCGGTGGACGGCATCCACTTTGACGATTACTTCTACCCTGCCACCGATGAGAGCATCGACGCGGCGCAGTTTGCGGCGTCCGGGGCGGGAAATCTTGCCGCGTGGCGGCGGGAAAATGTGACCGCGCTGGTGCGGGCCGTGCACGACACGGTGAAAGCGGCGGACCCTACCCTGCGGTTCGGCATCAGCCCCCAGGGCAACCCGGACAACGACGAAAACCAGCAGTACAGCGATGTGACCGGCTGGCTGGCGTCCGGCGGCGAGGATGCGGTGGTCGATTATCTGTGCCCGCAGGTGTACTGGGGGCAGGGCTTTGCCCTGCACAACGGCAGCACCCGCTTTGCCTTTGAAAATATCGTGCCCGCATGGCTCGCCTACCCCCGCGCGGCGGACGTGGCCCTGTATTTCGGGCTGGGAGCCTACCGTGTGGGAGTGGGCGACGGCGGCAGCAACGAAAACAGCCTGTCGGGCTGGAGCACCGGCCGTGCGCTGGCCGACCAGGTGGCCTTTCTGCGGGAGCAGGGAGCCGGGGGCTGGGCCCTGTACCGGTACGGTTCGCTGTTCGGGCCGGAGCAGACTTCCCTCGCCGCTGCCGAGTGTGGGGCACTGGCGGCTGCCGACGGCAAAGAAACTGCATGAAATCGGGCGGCAGCGCGCGCAAAAGCCGGGCGGCTCTCTTGTGCGGTGCTGCAAAATGCGGTATACTATACAGATGGACCCGGCTCTGCCGGAACCCGAAAAAACAGGAACATCAAACCCTTTGACAGGTTGAGGAAACGTTTATGAAAACGAAAAAACGCTTTTTGGCCGTTGTGCTGGCCGCCGCTCTGCTGGTGGCCGGTCTGACCGGCTGCAAGGACGCACTGCGCGGTGTGGCGCAGAAGATCTCCGGCAGCTCCGGCGAGGTGCAGGAAGAGGACACCACCCGCTGGGCGGACGCTACCGCAGACCCGCTGATCATTCAGGGCATTGCGGACGCTTCGGCAAAGTTTGACACTGCCATGGTGGACGGCACCCTGTACGCCGTGTTCAACGGCATCTGGAGCCGCCAGACCAACTATTTTGCGGCCCCCACCGGTACGCTGACCGTCATGGCCTGCGGCACCGCCGAGGGTACCCAGAAATTCAAGGTGGCGCTGTGGAAAAAGGTAGACGGCGGCGTGGAGTATGTGCCGGACAGCACCTACTACATCAAGACCGACGGCACCGACTACACCTGCACCATCTCCGGGCTGGACCCGGCGGCCATCTACCGCATGACCATCTCCTATGATTCCAGCCGTTACTACCTCTACGGTCTGCTCAAGGTGGAGGGCGTCGGCTGATGAATACACAACGCAAGAATTCGCTTTTGCTGCTGCTGTGCGCGTTTATCTGGGGCACGGCCTTCGTGGCCCAGAGCGCCGGTTCCGGCATGGGAGCCTGCAGCTTTCTGGCCGGGCGCAGCTGGCTGGCGGTGCTGGTGCTGCTGCCCACGGTCAAGGTGTTTGACCTGGTGCGTCAGCGCAGCACCGGCACCACTGGGGCACCGAAAACGCCGGAGGAGCGCCGCTGTCTGCGCAAGGCGAGCCTTGTGTGCGGCACGCTGCTGTTTGTGGCGTCGGCTGCCCAGCAGTTCGGCCTGACGCTGAACCCTTCCACGGCCAAAGCAGGCTTCCTCACGGCGATGTATGTGGTGCTGGTACCCATCTTCGGGCTGGCACTGGGCCGCCGCGGCAGCCCCCAGCTGTGGCTCAGCGTGGCCATCGCGGTGTGTGGGCTGTATCTGCTGTGCATGCAGAACGGCTTTGGCGGCGTGGAACGCAGCGACATGGTGCTGCTGCTGTGCGCCGTGCTGTTCAGTTTCCAGATCATGGCGGTGAACCATTATGGTCCGCAGGTGGATGGCGTGCGCCTGAGCCTGCGGCAGTTCTTTGTGGTGGCGGTGGAAAGCTCGGTGGCAGCGCTGCTGCTGGAGCACCCGGCCCCGGCGGAATTTGCCGTGAACGCGGTGCCCCTGCTGTACTGCGGCGTGATGTCCAGCGGCGTGGCCTACACGCTGCAGATTTTGGGCCAGCGGGATATGAACCCTGCCGTGGGCAGCCTGATCATGTGCCTGGAAAGCGTGTTCAGCGCACTGGGCGGCTGGGTGCTGCTGCATCAGAGCCTTTCCCCGCGCGAAGGCGTGGGCTGTGTGCTGATCTTTGCCGCCGTGGTGCTGGCCCAGCTGCCGGCCCCGCAGCGGGCAGAGCGTGCGTCCTGACGTGGCCGCACAAAAACCGGAAGTCCAGCTGCGCAGTGCGGGCGGCATCCAGTACGAGCTGTACCGCAAAAAGATCAAACAGCTGCATCTGCGGGTACGGGACAACGGCACCGTAATGGTCAGCATCCCGCTGCGCACCAGCCTGGAACAGGCGGACGCCTTTGTGTGCAAGAACGCACAGTGGATCCACGACACCCGGCAGAAAGTGATGGCAAAAGCGGCCCGCGACAATGCCGACCTGCCGGACAAGGAGACCGCACGGGCCTACTTTACCGCCATGAGCGATCAGGTCTACCCGGCCTTTGCCGGGGTGCTGGGCGGCCAGAAACCCACCCTCAAGGTGCGCAGCATGACCACCCGCTGGGGCGTGTGCTGCCCCGGCAAAAAGCAGATCACCTTTGCGCTGCAGCTGTATAACATGCCGCCTGCAGCGCAGATCTATGTGGTGGTGCACGAATACTGCCACTTTTTGCAGGCCAACCACAGCCCGGCGTTCTGGGCCGAGGTGGCAAAGCTGCTGCCGGATTGGAAAGCCCGGCGGGAGCTATTGAAGAAGTAGAAACAGGAGGCAGACTTCCCTTGGAAAACGAAAAAAAGTCCGGCGGCGATAAATACTCCAAACTGGCCGGCAACACCCTCATCTTTGCCATTTCCAGCTTTTCGTCCAAACTGCTCACACTGATCGTGCAGCCGTTCCTGACCTACGCCATGGCCGAGATCTCGGATCTGGGCCTGTCCAAGATCCTGAGCCAGTACGCGAACCTGCTCATCCCCTTTGTGTCCATGGGCATGTCCAATGCGATCATCCGCTTTGGCTTGGACAAGGGCAACAGCGAAAAGCAGGTGTTCACCAACGGCCTGCTCACCATTCTGGGCGGCTTTGGCATCCTGGTCCTGTGCTGGCCCATTGCACGGTTCCTGCCCGATATGGCCCAGTACGGCCTGCTCATTTACCTCTATGTGCTCATGAGCTGCCTGCGCACCCTGTGCACCCAGTTCGTGCGCAGCCGCCAGTGGAACAAGCTGGTGGCCGTGGACGGCGTGCTGTGCACCGTGGCCACCATGGCTTTCTACGTGCTGTATCTGGTGGGCTTCAAGTGGGGTGCCAACGGCTACCTGCTGGCCATCATCAGCGGTGATCTGGTCAGCGTGCTGTTCCTCATGGTCACCGGCAAGCTGTGGAATTATGTGGAGCTCAAGGGCATCAACAAGGACCTGTGGAAGCAGATGCTCCACTTCTCGCTGCCCATGATCCCCGCGCAGATCAGCTTCTGGATCATCAACGCCTCCGACCTGTTCTTTGTGCGTGAGATGTGCAACGGGCTGGACGGCCGCGACGGCAACGCCTGGAGCGGCCTGCTCTCCACGGGCTACTTCCTGCCCACCATCCTCACCACGCTGGGCCTGATCTTCTACGACGCCTGGCAGCTCTCCGCTGTCACCGAAGAGGAGGGCCGGGCGCGGTTCTTTACCAAGATCTTCCGCACCTATTCCAGTGTGCTGTTCTGCTGTGCGGCGGGCATCATCTGGCTGTGCCGCCCGGTGATGCACGTCATGAAGTCCAACTACTACTACGCATGGCACTTTGTGCCTTTCCTGGTGCTGGCCTCTACCTGCAGCTGCTTCAACCAGTTCATGAACAGCGTGTATGTGGTGACCAAAAAGTCCAGCCGCAGCATGGTCACCATGATGGCCGGTGCCATCAGCAACTGCATCATGAACTACTTCTTCATCAAGTGGTGGGGCCCCATCGGTGCCACATACGCTTCCTTCCTGGGGCTGGGGCTGGTGTTCACCCTGCGCTCCATCGACGCAAACCGCATGATCCATATGCATGTGCATCCGGGCCGGATGCTGCTGAACGTGGGTCTGCTGGTGTTCGAGGCCTTTGTGCTGCTGGCCGAGACCCCGCTGTACGGCCTGTGGACCGGCCTGATCACCGCAGTGGTCATTCTGATCAACTTTGCAGGCGTGTGGGCTATGGCCCGTGTGCTGCTGCCCCGCCTGCTGGGCCGCCGCGGCAAGGCGCTGGTGGCCGCTGTGGACGGCTGGCTGAGAAAATAAAAACCGATAGAAACAACAATGCCCCCGGAGAACTCTCCGGGGGCATTGTTGTTGTGTGCGAGGGACAGCGAGCTTTTTACAGCTCACTGGGGGTTGGTCTTGTCAGCGCATCAGTGCTTGCTCTTGGCAAACAGGCTGGTAAAGGCACCGGCCACGGTGAGGGCCATGCCGCTCAGGGCCATGGCCAGAGCGGTGAACCAGTTGACGCCGGTCTTGGGCAGGGCGGCCACGGTGCTGTCCGGGGTAGCATCCTGCACGGGAGGCGTGGTGGGGTCTTCCGGGCTGACGGGGGTGTCCGGGGTGTCGGGCGTTTCGGGTGTAGTGGTTTCGGTGCGGCTGTCGGTGGTGATCTCTACTTCGTCCTTGCTGGCGGTGTAGGTGTATTCGTAGTCTGCAGTGCCGTGACGGACGACAGTTTCTTCTTTGTGGGCGCTTTCGGCATCTACACTGGCATCCTGCGTGGAACGGTAGGTATAAGACAACGTTCCATCGCCCTGTTCGCCGGTGCGCTCGGTGGTCTGCTGCGCAGCTTCCTTCCAGGTCTCGTGGGTCGCAGTACCCAGGGCGGAGTAATTCACTCGCGAGCCGGAGACGGTGGTGGTATAGTTGTAGCGGCCGCTGACTTCGCTGCCGGTATCGGCTTTCTGTGCGGAATCGGTGATGGTCAGGTGGTTGTTGGTCAGCGTGGTGGCAGGCAGAATGCGGGACACGGTAATGGTCTTTTTGCCCTGTGCCACAAAGGTTCCGTCCTCCACCTGACGGAAACCGGTCAGTCCAAGGTCGTAGCCGCCGCAGTAGGCATCAGGATTGAAATACTGGTTCGATAAGCCGTACATCGCCTGATTCCAATTGTGGGCATTGGTGCAGGTGTTGCTGTCGTAGGACAGGTAACCGTAGGAAATCAGCTCGCTCTTGTTCAGATAGATGCGGTAAGAAGCGTTTTTTTCCGTCTGCTGATGCTCATGTTCGGTCGTGTAGAAGGTCACGATGGAAGCATCGGCATAACCCTCCGCCTGAAGCTTCTTCAGAAGGGCTTCGGCCTGCTCCTTAGTAAGCTCAGAAGTGCCGTCCTCCAGCTTGTACTGGTTGTAGGCCACCGTACCGGACACCTTGTAATAGGTGCTGGCAGTGGGGTGGTTGTTGCGGACATTCCAGTTCAGCTTGTCGCCGTCACTGAAGCTGGTGCGGGCATATTCATAGCGATCCATGGGGATGTCGTAACCGATCTTATCCTGCAGGTTGACCACGCTGGTGCCCTGGCTGTCAATGAGCTTATCCAGATCGTCGCTGTATTCCAGTTTCTTGTCCACCAGAACACAGTCGGTCTGGCTGACGTTGCCGTCAGCGTCCTTCAGCAGGTCGGCCTTGGTCGTTGCGTTCAGCTCCAGATGCTGGATGTAGTTGCCATCATAGGACAGATACTCTTTCTTTTTGGTGGCGAAGATACCCGTGTCAGGCCTGCCGTACAGGTTTTTGTTGCTGTACTCCGGGTGCGAAACATCCATGTCGCCCGTATAGCTCTTGCCGGCGGCATCGGCCTCTGCCTTTTCCTTTTCCAGCAGAGCCTTCAGCTCCTCGCGGGTCAAGCGGGTGAAGTCGGTGGTCTCGCCGACCTTATGGAGGATCTCAATGATCTCATCCTTCGAGGTCGAGATCGTTACCTGGTAGCCGCCCACATCCAGAATTTCGCCATCCTGCAGATCCTTTTGCATCTGCTGGATCTTTTCCAGCAGCTCTGCCTGATCGGCGTCGGTGGTGACCGTGCCTTCGGTGGTGAGAACGGTCTCGATCTTCAGCTGGCTGCCATAGCCCACCTGGTACTGCTTGCCGTCCCTGGTAAAGGAGGCAACGCCGTCTTTCACGGTGATGGCAGCGGCATCCACGCCATAGCGCTCGGCCAGCTCGGTCAGAGCCCTGCTTTCGCTCAGGCTGCCGGGTTCAACGGTGATGGTGTAGGTGGTCTTGACGCCGTTTTCATCGGTCACCGTTTTGGTGTAGCTGTTGCTGCCGACCCGGACTAGATCGTCATAGGTAACGTTATTCTTCTTGTCTACGATGGTGTAGGTCAGGCTGCCGCTTTCGTCCTTGCCGGAGGAAAGCGTCCACTGGTCGTCAGCCTGCTCTTCATTATGGATCTCGCCTAGATTCCAGGCCTCCCAGGTCACTCTGGTGAAGGACTTGCTGTTGATATTGGTCTTTCCGTCAACAGGCGCATAAGACGGCAGATTCGAATCCGGAACCTCAACGCTTTCGTAAGACAGCTTAATGGTCTTGCCGTTGGTGGTCTGGTATTCAATGATGCGGCCGGTATCATCATACTTGATGGAACCGGCAACGGCGTTTTTCGGAGCGGTCTTGAAGTCCACGCCAAGGCCATAGAGGGGGCTGTCCTTGGTGATGGTGGTATAAGCACCGTTGGCATCTGTGGTGGCATCGCCGGAAACAAAAATACCGCTTTCAATCAGGGTGCGCTTGTGATCTGTCTTTCCGTCCGCAGCCTCCACATCTTCTTCAGGCTTCACATGAATGCCGCCGGTAAAATAACCCGCTTTCATGACATCGTCGCCGAAACCGGTGATATGGTTCCGTGTATCGTCGTAGGCAAATTTGTAAGTAAAGGTATACTGTTTGCCGTCCGAGGCCGTATAGATATAGGTGCGCTTCAGCTTGTCTCTGTTTTCAAAGACATTATCCACACCTTCGGGGAGAGAAACATCCTCGTCTGTAATGTTCAGAGAAGAGGGGTCCACCGTGGTGCCGGTGCAGGCGTAGATCGCTTCTGCCAGAGCCTTCTGCAAAGCGTCCTTTTTGGCACGAAGCTTGGCATCCTCCAAGGTGCCGTTATCCTTGGACAGCTGATTGTCGGCATCGGTCATAGTGACAGAAATCTGGACCTTTTTCAGCAGCTGCGTGGCATCATCGTAGCTGATCTCGCAGGCTTCGCCGTTGACCACCTTGCAGACCTTGCCATCTTTGACAATGAACTCGCCGTTAGCGGAATTGCTGTTCAACAGACCGGCCAGCTCGTCGGCAGACAGATCCTTGACCTGTGCATCGGTGTACTCATTCGTCTCGTGGTAAATGATCTCATAGGTCTTGCTGCCGTCCTTCACAGTGATGACCTTGTCACCGGCAGCATTGGTGCTCTCGGTTTTGTCCGGCTTCTGAAGCAGCTCATCCAGATCCACATGGAAGGTGTTGCTGTTCTTGTCTGTAAAGGTCAGCGTCTTATCTGTTTTGTTGGGCAGCATCACGTCATCTTGCTTCACGTCGGCGGTTCCAGAGTGCTCGCCCTTTTTGACATCCACATTCAGGATCGTATCCACAGTGCGGGTGGCCTTGTTGCCGGTCACGGTGATGTACACGGTCTGCTCTCCGGCAGAGGTACGGATGGTCTTGGTCAGGGTGTAGCTGCCGTCATCGTTCTCGGTCTTGGCGTAATCCGCTTCCAGAAGTTTGGCAAGGTCTTCACCGGTCATCTCAAGGTCAGTGTCTTCCGTGTGCTTGGTCAGGGTGTAGGTCTGGCGGTCGCCGTCCTCTTTCATGCTGCCCACGGTATAGCCGTTGAGCGAGATGTCGCTGGCGGTGTCCCACTTCAGTTTTTCCTGATAATCCGCGCCCAACTCCTGCTTCAGGTCAACCTCTTTGCCATCGGTCACAAAAATCTCCTTGGTGTCTGCGGTAACTGTGCCGGTGGTTGTGTTGGTTGTAGTCTTATCAGCAGTGTGAGAAGTCTCGTAGCGGTTGGTCACAGAACCGTCCGGGTTGACAGTGCTGTCTACCAGCTTTTCAGAGTCCGGGCTGGTGGGTGTGATGGTAGTTTCCTGTTCGGTGCGCTCCTCCTTGGAGGCAGTGCCGATGATCTTGCCCTCGGCGTCCTTGACCGGTTCGGAGATGTCCGCATCGGGAGCTTTGATGTCCTTGCCTTCCTCGGTGGTCTCGCCTGCTTCAGGAGTTTCAGCAGAACCCTCGGAATCCTTGCCTTCTCCGGCAGTCTCGCCAGAAGCGGCTTCGGTGCTCTTATCCATCTCCTTCTGGACGATATGACCGGAGGATTCCTCCGATTTGACGGTGCCGTCCTCATTATAGGTGAACTCGCGGTCGGTGTACTCGACATCGGTCGTGATTTTCTTGTCCTCAGTCTCCCGGTCCTCCAGAATGCCCTCGGCGTTTTCGTGCTCCTGGTTTTCTACGGGAGCAGTGTTTGCACTTTCAGAAGCCTGTTGTGCAGGAGTTTCTGCTTCGGAACGTTCTTTGTTCTCTACAGGGACTGCGTTTTCAGGGGTCTCAGCGTTGGCGGCCAGAGGGGTGGCTGCAACACAGGCGGTCAGGGCCAGAGCCATTGCGGCTTTTTTGAATTTCTTGTTCGTCATAAGATTCGCTCCTTTCGTTCTGCACACAAAAGATACCATAAATTGTATCTATACGTAGATAAATGTCCGCATTGATCCACAGCTATCATATAACATATAAAATGAAAAAAGTCAATAAAACTGTCGATAAAAAGCAAATTTCAGCGGGATGCTAAAAATAAAAAAGGAGAAATATGCAGTTTGTATGAGAGTGACTCCAACTGAGTTACACAACAGATACGGTTTTGAGACGCTTCTGAAACGCTATTGAAACGCTATTGAAACGCAGTGAAGATCCAGCCTGCGGGCCCGGGATAGTCACTGCCTGCCGGGCCGTTTCCGGGCAACAACAAAGCCCCCGGAAAACTCTCCGGGGGCCTTGCTGTTGTGTGCGAGGAACAACGGGTTTTCAGGCCCGTTGGGGGTTGGCTTTTAGTGCTTGCTCTTGGCAAACAGGCTGGTGAACGTACCGGCTACGGTGAGGGCCATGCCGCTCAGGGCCATGGCCAGAGCCGCCGTCCAGTTCACGCCGGTCTTGGGCAGGGCGGCCACGGTGCTGTCCGGGGTAGCATCCTGCACAGAAGGATTGGTGGGGTTCTCCGGGTTCGCGGGCGTCTCGGCTTCGTCCGGGGTGGCGTCCTGCACGGGAGTATCGGTGGAGCCTTCCGGGCTGACGGGGGTGTCCGGGCCCTCGGGATCGACCGGGGTGGGTTCCGGATCGGGGGTGGGCTCCGGATCCGGTTCCGGGGTGGGCTCCACGACTTCACGCAGGGCACCGTAGATGGTCACGGTGTAGTCGTCAGAGCTTTCGCCGGTGATGTTGTCGCCGGTCACCTTCACGTTGGAATCGGCATCGAAAGCATCCAGAATGTTCTGGTCGCGCCCGGCAGCGCCGTTGGCGTTGTTCTTGTGCTCGTAGCCCCACACGATGGTGTAGGTCTTGCCTTCGTACTCGTACTCGGTGCCGTACACCATATCGTAGGCGTTGGGGGTACCGTCGGCGCGGTTCTCGTAGTTGCCCCAGATCAGCTTGGTGTTGCCGTTTTCGTCGGTGGTCTTGGTGAAGTTCAGGCTGTGGCCGTTCACCACCATATCCCGCAGGACGAGCACGCCGTCGCTGGTCTTGTACGGGGTGTTGAACTTGTAACCGTCGGCCTGCAGGTCAGCCAGCAGCTTGCCGACGATCTCCGGGTCGTGGCTGCCGTCCACATCCAGCATGTATTCCAGCGCGGCAGCGGGCACCCACACGGACAGGTACTGCTTGCCCTTTTCCTTATTCAGGTCGGAGACGTACTCGTACTTGGTGCCGTTGTAGGCAAAGGCACCAAAGTCGGCGTGGTCGGCGTCCTTGGTCAGCAGGAAGTTGGTCAGCTTGTTGCCCTGTTCGTTTTCCGGCCAGAGAGTGTTGGCCTTGCTGTAATCATAGGTCAGGGTGCCGCCGGTGACGACGAGCTTCTGACCGGGGTAGTACGTGTTCCCTACAATGGTGGGAGCTTCCA
>ERZ836877.4936-NODE-4936-length-13157-cov-16.914593_pt1 | contig 13157 bp, 9 predicted proteins | sample MGYA00519469_ERZ836877 | MGnify/ENA primary metagenome ERZ836877 (study PRJEB31850, sample SAMEA3708809) | human gut metagenome | biome: human gut; feature: human-associated habitat; material: faeces | place: China | collected 2014 ... | reverse complement strand
TCAAATTCGGACAAATTCTGTCCATGCGTTCGGACATTCTGCCCAAAGAATACTGTGCCGCGCTCGAGACGCTGCGCACGGACGTGACGCCCATGCCGCTGACCGAGGTGGAGGACATCCTCACGCAGGCCTACGCCCGCCCGTGGCAGGAGGTCTTTTCGGACATCGGCATCCGGCCGCTCGGCTCGGCCTCCATCGCGCAGGTGCACGCCGCGACGCTCACGGACGGCCAGCGCGTGGTCGTAAAGGTGCAGCGCCCGGATCTGTACGACATCATGAGCCGCGACGTGCGCCTGCTCAAGCGCGCCGCCGCGCTGCTCAAGTACACACCGCTTGCGAGCGCACTGGATTTTCACGCCGTGCTCGACGAGATGTGGCACACCGTACAGGAGGAGCTCGACTTCACGATCGAGGCGAACAACATCGCCGAGTTCAAGCGTCTCAACGACGGCGTGGCCTACGCCGACTGCCCGGCCACGTTCCCGAAGTGGTGCACGAAAAACGTGCTCGTCATGGAGTACATCGCCGGCCACCAGATCGACGATGCTGACGGCCTGCGCGCCGACGGGTATGATCTCAACGAGATCGCCGTCAAGCTCGTGCACAACTACATCCGCCAGATCACGGTCTACCGCTTTTTCCACGCCGACCCCCATCCCGGCAACATCCGCGTGCAGGGCGGGAAGATCATCTGGCTCGACCTCGGCATGATGGGCCGCATCAGCCCGCGCGAGGCGGAGCTGTACATGGGCATCATCCGCACGATCTATGACCAGGACGTGCCCGCCCTGACGCAGACGCTGCTCGCGCTCGGCCAGTACGACCGCGCGCCCGACCAGCAGGCGCTCACGGAGCGCATCGGCATCTTTCTGCACAAGTATGAGTCCATGCCGATGGCCGATATGGACATGGGCGTGCTCGTGGACGAATTCGTGCAGATCCTGAACGAATACGGCGTGTCCGTGCCCGCCTCGCTGACGATGCTCGGGCGCAGCCTGCTCGTCATTCAGGGCATGCTCACGAGCGTGTCGCCGGACGCGAACGTCATCGAGATCGTGGCGGAGTACGTCAAGAACACCGCCCTGAGCCGCGAACACATTGAAAAGAAGGTCAAAACGATCGCGCAGCAGCTCGTCCGCTCGGGCGAAAAGCTCACGGTGCTGCCGACGCAGCTGTCGGCGTTCCTGAGCAAGGCCAATGCCGGGCAGCTGACCGTCAACGTGAAAAAGTCGTGGTCGGACGCGGCGCGCGCCGCGCAGTCGAAGCTGCTGAACCGGCTCATCTTTGCGTTGCTGGACTGCTCGCTGCTGTTCTGTGCAGCCATCACATGTCTCGCCCCGCTGCCGCGGGTGCTGGGGCTGCCGTGGCTGGCGCTGGTGTTTTTCGCCGCCGCCGTCGCCGTGACGATCGCGCTGTTTGACCGCCGACGCTGGTCGGTGTGAAAGTATCCAAAGAAAGAATGACCGCCCCGGCCGGGGCGGTCATTCTTTTTCAATATCGCCGTGGCGGCGCAGCGCGTCCAGAAACGCCGTGCAGCCGAGCACGAGATCGTCATACGTCGTGCCAAAGTCGTCCGTATACCACGGGTCGGCGATGCCGCGCTGCAGGCCCGCAAACGACAGCAGCGCTCGGATCTTCCCGTCCGGGTCGTGCGGGAGGATGCGGCGGAGGTTGCGCGCGTTGTTCTCATCCATCGTCAGCAGCCAGTCGTAATCATCGTAGTCGCGCGGCGTGACCTGCACGGCGGCGCGGTGGCCGACCGGGATGCCGTGGGCGCGCAGCTCGGCGCGCGCGGGCGGGTAGACGTCGTTGCCGATCTCCTCGCGGCTCGTCGCCGCCGAGGCGATCTGAAACTGCGCCGCGAGCCCCTGCCGCCGCACCATGTCCCGGAGCAGATACTCCGCCATCGGGCTGCGGCAGATGTTGCCGTGGCAGATAAAGAGCACTTTGACCATTGGGATCGCAATTCCTTTCGACCGTGATGGCCCATTATAACACAGCGCGGCGCAAAAGCAAAACCGGGGTGCAGGCAGCTGCCTGCGCCCCGGTTTTTTCTTTCCCTGCGCCTTACTGCGCCCGCTGCGCGCGCTGCGCGCGCTGCCGGAGCGCGAGCCCGGCGGCCACGAACGCCAGCACGAGCAGCGCCAGCGCCGCGCACAGGCACAGCGTGCGCAGCGCACCGTGACCGGCGGCCAGCATAGCGATCAGGCAGCCGACGGACAGGATCGCCGCCAGCGCCGTGCACCACGCCACGGCCTTTCCGCTCCTGTGGCCGAGGCACACGCCCGCGAACGCGAGCGCACCGGCCGCGAACAGTGCGATGCAGATGCCCGTCCAGACCGCCGCCTCCGTGCGCGCGGTGTCCATATCCGCCGTGTAGAGATCCTGCGCGAGCGCGCAGATGTCGCCATAGCTCGCGGACGCGCCTGCCCGCGCGCGCAGCGTCTCGTCCTGCATGAGCACGGCGATGCCCTGCTCCAGCCGCTCGGTGTCGTCCTCATACGGGGCGAGCGCCGCGAGATCCTGCGCCAGCTGCTGCCGGTTCGCCGCCAGCGTCTGCCGGCCGGAGGCCAGCGTGCCGGCCGCCGTGTCGAGCTTGCTCTGCCCGGCCGCGATCTCGGCCGCCGCAGCGTCGAGCGCCTGCTGCCCGGCGGCGATCTGCGCCTGTGCATCCTGCAACTGCTGCTCCGCCGCGGCGATCTGCGCCGCGCCGGCAGAGAGCTTTGCCTGCCCGGTCTCATACGCCTGCACGAGCGACTCGATGGAGTACCCAGTGCCGAGCAGCTGCGTCTCATAGAGCTGCTTTTGCGCCGTCACACCCGGCCAGAGCAGCGCGGCCTTGGCCAGGTCGCCGCTTGCGACCGCCGCGTCATACTCCGCCTGCCGGTCGAGATAGCGCTGGTAGGCCGGGTGCACCGCGTCGTACACCGGCTGGATCCTGGCGAGCTGCGCCTGCCCGGCGGCGTATTCCTCCTTCGCCGCGGCAAGCTGCTCCTGCCCGGCGGCATAGTCGGCCTTGCCCTGCTCGAGCTGCGCCTGCCCGGCGGCATACTGCGCTTTGGCCGCGGCGAGCTTTTCGCTGCCGGCGTCATACTCCGCCTGCCCGCTCTCGAGCCGGCTCTGGCCGACGTTATCCGTCACGACGCCCGTGGCAAACGAGCGCTTGAGCACATCATATGTCTCCTGCTGCGCGCCGAGCGACGCCGCCAGCTCGCCGAGCGAGTGGGCGTTGTCGCATAGCTGCGTATCGGCATCCACACGGTCGGCCCGCTTCTGCTGCGTGCGCACGACGCTCCACGGCGACACGGCCATGACGAACACCGCCGCCGCGAGCAGCACCCAGCGGGCCGCGCGGCTCGCCGCGGTCAGCGGCAGGCGGCGCTGCGCAGGCAGCGCGGTCCGGCGCACGAAGGTATCGCCCAGCAGCAGAAGCTGCGGCAGCACGAACAGCACGAGAAACACAGTGATAAGCGACCCGACACCCACGAACCGGCCCATGCCGGCCACCGCGCCGGACGAGACGCGCGCGCCGATGAGCAGGCCGGCGGAGATGAGCATCGTGCCGGATGTGATGATGGTCGGGAAGGCGAGGTTCAGCGCCGTGATCATAGCCTCGCGCGGGCCCTGATCGGCGCGCGCCTCGGTATAGTGCGAGGCGACGACGATCGCATAGTCCACGTTGCAGCCCATCTGAATGGCGCTGGCCACGAGATAGACCATGAAGAGCACATACTCGCCCGTGAGCACCGTGATGCCGAAGTTGATCCAGATGCTGCCCTGAATGGCGAGCGTGAGCAAAATGGGCATACCGAGCGAGCGGAACGTGAACAGCAGCACGAGCATGACCATGAGGATGGACATGGCGCTGACCATGACGTTGTCCTGCGTGAACGTTTGCTCGGACCCGTAGGCGGACATAGCGTCGCCGACGAGATAGCTGTCGGTGGGGTAGTACTGGTGCACGACGGCGTGGATGCGGTCGAGCAGAGCAAACGTCTCGTCCCCGTCCGAGGCCGCGGCAAGCGTGAGCACGAGACGGTGGTACGACGTGCCCTCGAGCTGCGCGCTGGCGCGCTCGAGCTGGCTGCTGAGCGCCGTGACCTGCGCCGCCTGCGCGGCGCTGAGCGTGACGGTGCCGTCGGCGATCTTGTCATTCAGGAATTCGAACAGCTTCAGCAGCGGCACCTGATAGCCGCTCAGATCCTGCGCGGCCGTCTGCGCGGCGCCGTTTTCGGCCGCGTAGAGCGCGAAGAGCGCCTGCGCGCTCGTGCTGTCCGCGCCGCTGAGCTGCGCGAACGTCCGGTAATCGACCGCGTCCGCCACGCGAGACGGCCGACGCCCGAGATCTTCGGCACGAAGTTGCGGTGCTTCGTCTTATCCATGGCCGGGCCGAGCTTGAGCAGCAGCCCCGGCATGAGCAGGAACACCGTCAGCATGCTGATCAAGATCGCCTTGATGAGCACGATGCCGAGGTCGCGCCCGAGGCCGAACTTCATGAACGTCATGGCGACGAGGCCCGCAATGGTCGTCAGGCTCGAGGAGCTGATGACGGTAATGGATTTTTCCAGCGACTCGATGACTGCCTCGCGCACCGGCAGCGTCTCATGCGCCTGCTTGTAGCGGTTGCAGAAAATGATGGCGTAGTCCACCGACATGGCCAGCTGCAGCAGGATGGCCACGGCGTTGGACACGAACGAGATCGTGCCGAAAACGAAGTTCGTGCCCTTGTTGATGAGCGCCGCCGCGAGGAACGTGATGAGCAGGATGGGCACCTCGGCATACGTCGAGGACGTGAACGTGAGCACCGTGACGAGGATGATCGCCACGATGACGAGCAGGCCGCGCACCTCGCCGTTGATCTGATCGGAGATGCTGTAGCCCTCGGCGGAATAAATGTACGCGCCGCTGCCGTCGAGCAGGTCGCGCAGGGCCTGCACGGTCTGCGCGCACGTGTCCGACCCCTCCAGATCCGACAGGCTGACGCTCAGCAGCGCGCTGCCCGTATCGTTCATCGTGTACGTGCAGCTGTCCACCCCGTCGACCGCGCGGATCTGCTCCGCCGTGGCCGCGGCGGCGTCCGCGTCCGTGTCGCGCAGGAGGATCTTCGCCGACCCATAGGTCTGGAACTCCTGCTCCATGATGTCCAGCCCCTGCCGCGTCTCGGAATCAGCCGGCAGATAGGCCGCAACGTCGTTTTCGACCTTCACCCAGCCGGACGCGACCGCGGAAAAGACCAGCAGCGCGGCAAAGACGACGAAAAACAGCCGGTAATGGTCGACGATCCATTCCGATGCACGGTGCAGCGGGGACGGTTTCTGATTCATAATGGGATCACCACTCCTTACCCCGGCAAAAACGCAGGGGTTGACTTTTTGATAACAGAAAGATAAGCTGAAAAATGATAAATTACAAATGTCAGCTATCGTGAAAGTGTAAGATATTTATCGTTTGTTCCGCTCGTGTCGTTTGTTCGATATGATACGATGGGCGTAAAGGAGTGCGGCATCATGGAAAAAAAGAAAGATCTGCGCGTGCAGAAAACCTATCGTGCGCTCATGGCGGCGTTCGAGGCGCTGATGGCCGAGGAGACGTTTGACGACATCACGGTCAATGAGCTGTGCGCCCGGGCGCTCATCCGCCGCCCGACGTTCTACTCGCATTTTGAAGATAAGTACGACTTCCTGCGCTTTTACCTCAACGAGATCCAGTGGCAGATCGAGAGCGAGGCCGACGCCGCGACCGACTCGCCCGTTGAGCATTTCCAGCGCTCGTGGCGCGCGCTCATCGCCTTTATAGACGAGCGCCCGGCGCTCATCCGCATGGGCCTGCGCAGCAAGTCGCTGCCGATCATCTTCGAGATCATCAGCGAGCACATCTTCGCCAGTTCCAGCCGGCGCGTGCGCGCCTACTGCGGCGCCGTGACGGACAGCCCGGAACTTGCCGACACGCTGGCGACGTTCACCGTCGGCGGGCTCATCCAGAACCTCAAGCGCTACCTGACCGAGCCGAACCTCGACCCGGACGCGCTGACAGCGGAGATGACCACCGTCTTTGAGCACCTGTGGAATTCCTTCACGTCGGAAGCAGTATGAAGACGGTCTGGCCTGGCTGCTGCTGATCGAAGTGCTGCACTTTTGAAAACAAAAGGCTTGCAATGTTTTGCCGCCCGCAGGCGGCAAACGCTGCGAGGCTTTTTGAACACGCGGAAAGGCGGCGTACCATAATCGGTACGCCGCCTTGTTTTTTTCTGTGCATCTGTTTGGTTACGGCCAGGACGCCCGCGCCGCCTTGGGCGGTTTTGGCGCTTTCGGAGCCTTGGGCGCCTTCGGCGGGTACAGCCGCCGGCGCAGGTCGCGCGGCAGCACCCAGCGGTCGAGCAGGGCGAGCATGCCGGGCAGAAACAGCAGGATGAGGATGATGGCCGAGAACGCACCGATGGAAATCGTGCGGCAGATCTGCTCGATGGTCGGGTTGCCGAAAAATTTCCCGACGACCGCCGTGACGAGCACCATGATCGAGCCGGAGGTGAGCACCGTGTGGATGCTGCCGCGGTAGGCGGCGATGAGCGCGTCGCGCACGGACATACTCTCGCGCATCTCGCGGTAATAGCTCGTGTAGAGGATGCCGTAGTCGATCGTCGCACCCATGAGGATGCACTCGACGATCAGCAGCGCAAGGTAGTAGATCTCCAGCCCCTGCAATCCGACGACCGTGACGGTGATGAACACGCCGCACTGCACGATCAGCACGAGCAGCGCCGGAATGACGAGCGAGCGGAACGTGAACACGACGACGAGGAAGATCGACGCCGCCGTCAGGAGCGTGATGAGCAGCAGCTCGCTGTCGAAGCTGTTTTCCATCTCGTAGACCATGGCGCTGTTGCCGATGAGGTAATAGTCCCCGGTCGTGACGGCGTCGAGATCCTGCATGAGCTGCGCGATGAACGCGCTCGTCTCGTCCGACTCGCCCGGCAGCGTCGTCGTGAGCACGAGGCGGGAGTATTTGCTGCCGCACAGCTGCGTGACGGCGTCGGTGAGCATCGTCTGCGCGTCGGTGATCTGCGCGCGCATGTCGTCGGTCAGGAAGGACGCAAAGCGCGCGTCCGTGAGCAGATCGTTCTGCAGGTAGTCAAACAGCTCCTGCATGGACATCGTCCACGAGGCATCGCTGCTGTACACGCTGGCATAGTAGAGAAACAGCAGCTCCATCGTGCCGCGGTCCATCTTGCTGGACAGGCCCTGAAACAGGTTTGCCAGTTCCGCCGCCGTATAGCTCCGGCCGGAGGCGACCGCGTCGATGACCGTGCGCGCCGACTGAAGCTGGCTGGTGTCCACGCCGCTGAGCTGGTCGGCAAAGCGCGCGTCCGGCAGCACCTCCTGGCACAGGAAATCCACAAATTGCTGCACCGAGAGCGTCCAGCCGCTCGTGTCGCCGTGGCGGCTGGTGTAGAGCAGGTAGAGCTGGCGCACCTGCCCGGCGTCCATGCCGAGGAGGTCGGCAAGCTCCGCCGCCGAGTAGCTCGTGCCGTCGACCGAGCCGTTGATGATCCGGCTGAGCATCGTGATCTGCTGCGCCTGCGTATCATCGAGCAGGGCGCTGTGCTCGGCGAGGAAGTTGACCAGGGTCTGCATCGAAACGTTCCAATCGCCCGTGAGCAGGTCGCCGTTGAGCGTGTGGTATGCCACGAACAGCAGCCGGACGGTATCCTCGTCCATGCCGAGCATCTGCGCGATCTCGTCGCAGCCGCGCGGCGTGGTCATGGCGCTCACGTCCGTGAACGTCTGCAGCGTGGCCGCCTGTTCGCGCGCCGAGGCGTCGACCATGTCGGCCAAGGTGGAGTCGGTGAGCACTTCGTTGACGAGGAAGTCGGAGAAGGCGGGCAGCGTCATGCCGCCGGTGCTCGCATCGCCGTGCTGCGTGTAGTAGTAGAGCAGCAGCTGTTTGGCGTCCGCCGCGTCCATGCCGAGAAAGTCCGCCAGCGACTCCGCCGTCCGCTGCTGCGTGAGCGCGGCAGGGTCGGTGAACTTTTGCAGTGTCTGAAGATTGGCCGTCATGCCCGCGTCGAGATACGGCGCGAAGGCGGCGTTATTTGCCACGTGGTTGGTGACAAAGCGCAGAAACTGCCCGGCCGGGATGGTCACGGCGCGGCCGCCGCTATGGGCATCGTAATAGATCATGCCCAGCATATCGGCGCTGACCGGGATGCTGGCGTCGAGCGCGCCGACGACATTGACCATCTGCGCGGCGGTGTACTGCCTGCCGAGCGTGGTGGAGTAGGCCATGGCGCTCTTGACGTTCGGGTCGGCCTCGAGCCGGTCCGCCAGCGCGGCCACGGCGTCCTCGTCGGCGTTGTTGTACAGCACGACGATGGGGTTGTCCGGCGGGAACACCTCCGCGACCGGGTCGGCGTCCGTGAGCGTGTAGGCGATCTGGGTCGACAGCTGCAGGATATACGTACCCGCGAACAGCAGCACGAACGCCGCTGCGATCGCGCCGCGCCACCGGTAGCTGAAGCGGCCGAGCGCCGCGAGCACGCTCCGGCGCTCGCGCTTGGGCGCGCGCGGCTTTTTCGTCGTCTTGCGCACGAGCTTATCCGCCCACAAAATCAGGCCGGGCAGCACCGTGAACACGCACAGCAGGCTGCACAGCACGCCCTTGGCCAGCACGATGCCGAGATCCATGCCGATCTTGAAGCGCATGAACACCAGCATCAGCAATCCCACGATCGTCGTGACCGAGCTGCCGGTGATCGAGCCGAACGCCGCCGTGAGCGCGCGCGTCATGGCGGCCTCGCGGTCGGGATCGGCCTGCAGCTCCTGCCGGTAGCGATTCATGAGGATGATGGAATAGTCCATCGAGAGCGCGAGCTGCAAAATGGCCGAGATGCTCGCCGTGACGTCCGACGTCTCGCCGAGGAAGATATTCGTGCCCTGGTTGATGAGCACGGCGATGCCGATCGTGATGAGAAACAGCACCGGCTCGAAGTACGACGGGCAGGCGATGAGCAGGATCGTCGTCACAAGCACGATCGAGAGGATGAACACGATCGGCGGGATGTCCGGTGTCGAGGTGTCGTCGCTGCGCACGGACACATCGTAGCCGTCAAAGCGGTCGGCCACGTCGCGCTCGATCTGCGCCTCCTCGTCGGACTTGTAGTCATACTGCGTGGTGAGCTTGTAGAGCGTGGCGTCGCCGCGGTTATAGTCGTCGCTGTCCGGCTCGTAGGCCACGCTGTCCACATTCGGGATCTCCGCCAGCTGCTCGCGGATGGCGAGCTTGTCGCGCGCATCCAGCCCGCGGAACATGACGCGGATGGTGTACGTCTCCGTCACGTCGGGGAAGGCCTCGTTCATGCGGTCCATGCCGATCTTCATCTGCGAGCTGTCCGGCAGGTACTTGGTCATGTCGGTGTTGATGCCGACGAAGGGCATCAGCGCCGCGCAGACCACCGCCAGAGCCAGCATGACGACAAGCAATAGCCTGCGTTTTTTGACGATGAAAGCTGCGATCTTCTGCATGGCCTGAGAAACTCCTTTCGCGCGCCGGCAGGTAGTCAAAAGCAAAAAACCAATGGTTAGAGTCAATTGAATATTATAGCACATCGGCGAAAAATGTGGTATGCTTATTTCAAACATTTTTAAATAAATATATTAAGGAGGCTATCCGATGAAAAACGATTTTCTGACACTCATAAAGACCCGGCGGAGTATCCGCGCCTACAAGCCGGACGCCGTGCCCGCAGACACACTCGCGCGCGTGCTCGAGGCCGGCACCTACGCCCCGTCGGCCATGGGCGAGCAGTCGGCGACGATCGTCGCCGTGGAGACGAAAGCTTACCGCGACCGTCTGACAAAGCTCAACGCCGCCGTGATCGGCAGGGACGTCGACCCCTACTACGGCGCGCCGGTGATCGTGGTCGTGCTCGGCGACGGAGAGCGCGCAAATTATCTGGCCGACGGCAGTTGTGTGCTCGAAAACCTCATGCTGGCCGCGCACGCCGAGGGGCTCGGCACCGTGTGGGTCAACCGCGAGCGCGAGATCTTTGACAGCCCGGACGGCAAGGCGCTGCTGCGCGACTGGGGCCTGCCGGAGACGCTGCGCGGCGTCGGCGCGATCGCGCTCGGCTATGCCGCCGGCCCTGCACCGGAGGCCGCCCCGCGCAAGGAAAACTACATCGTACACGTCTGAGCATTCGCTCAAGCGGAAAGCCCGCCCGCCGGAGTTCCGGCGGGCGGGCTGCTGTGTTATGTAGAAAAAACGTCTCAGTCGATATGGATGATCGACTCGGTCAGCTCCGCGGCGGTCACGTTGGGGTTGTGATAGTGCTCGCGGCGGTCGGTGATCCTGCCGATCGAGATGGCCTGCTGCGGGCAGTACTGCAGGCAGCTCAGGCACTGGATGCAGTTGCCGCCGATGACGGCGCGGCCGCCCTCGATGCGGATGTTGCCGCGCGGGCAGAGCCGGGCACACTGACCGCAGGCGACGCATGCATCGCTGACGGCAAACTTCTGCGCCTTGCCGGCCACGATCTTCGGCCAGATGCTGCTCTCGAGCTGGTTGACGGGCTTTTTCGGCGGGGCCTTGGGCGAGACCGCCCGGGCAAGAACATCCTGCGCGATCTGCTTTGCCTTTTTGTCCGCGCGGCGCTGCGCCATGGCGGGCGTCACCGGCGGCAGCATCACGCTGTGCGGCAGCAGCCAGATGCACGTGCACTGGTGCGACACGGCCGTCCAGTAGCGCAGGGGGATGATGCTGTTGAGCTTGTACAGGCCGGAGCCCATGTAGCCCGCGTACTGGCAGACGCCGAACGTATACGCCGTGAGGCCGACCTGGATCTTGCGCAGCGACTCCTCCACGCCGCCGGGCAGACCGCCGCCGTAGCACGGGAAGACGAAGCCGACGCGCTTGGCGTCACGCACGTCCGTGACCACGGGCTCTTTGCGCATAAGGATGATGTCCGTGTCGCCCAGCTCCCGGGCGATGGTTTTCGCCATGTCGAGACAGTTGCCGGTGCCAGAGTAGCAGAAGATCACATTTTCGCTCATGTGAAACACTCCCTTAAATTTTGATCGTCCCTATTGTACATCAAACTTTTTTGCGATACAATAGTACCGTAAAATATAGAACGCTGGAGGCCAAAATGTACCATATCAAGAACGACAAACGCGCGCGGGCGTCTACGGAGCTTATTTGCGCTGGCCTTTTGGCTTGTATGAAAGAAAAACCGTTTGCGCGCATCACGATCACGGACGTGCAGCGCGCCTCGACGGTGAGCCGCTCGACGTTTTACCGCAACTTCGACTGCCTCGAGGACGTGCTGGCGCTGCTGTGCGACCGCGGGTTTCAGGCCGTGTTCAGCGAGTACAACGCCCTGCCGCCCGAGCAGCGCGGCAGTCTGGCCAAGGCGGTATTTCAGTACTGGTTTCGCAACAGTGCGGTGCTCGAGGCGCTCGTGCAGATCCACCGGACGGACATTTTGTTCGACAGTCTGCGCCGCAGCTCCGGCCTGATCCAGGCACTGCAGCCGATGGCAGGCGATCCCGCGCGGTTTGATTATTTCGTCGCCATCATCACGTCGTCCATGATCGGCGTGCTGACCGTCTGGGTCGAGCACGGCAAGACGGAGACGGAGAATCAGATGGTGCAAAAGCTCACGAGTGCCTTCATCGAGATGGCGATCCTGGAGTTGCCCGGCTGAGAAAACCCGGCCTTTCCAGCACTGGGAAAGGCCGGGTTTCTGTTTGCTTTTACGGCACGATGCGTGTGCCGCTCTCGCCGCGCATGGCGGCCGGGGCCTGCTCGAGCGAGGCGATGACGGCGCGCCGCCGCCAGCCGCTGCGCACGAACTGCACGGCCGCGGCCACCTTCGGCTGCATGGAGCCGGCGCCGAACTGCCCGGCGCGCAGGTAGGTCTCCGCCTCATCCACGTGCAGCTCGTCGAGCGCCCGCTGCTCCGGCGTGCCGAAGTTCAGGCAGACATGGTCGACCGCCGTGAGGATGAACAGATAGTCCGCGCCGACGGCTTCGGCCAGGCACGCGGAGGCAAAGTCCTTGTCGATGACAGCGTCCACGCCGTAGTAGTCCCCGTGCGCGTCGCGCACGACGGGCACACCGCCGCCGCCGCAGGCGATGACGATATACTCACTGTCGAGCAGGTTCAGAATCGAGCGCCGCTCGGCAATATCCACCGGCTTCGGCGAGGCGACGACGCGCCGCCAGCCGCGGCCGGAGTCCTCCCGCATGCGCAGGGACGGATCGTCACGCATCATCTGCTGCGCGGCGGCCTCATCGTAAAACGCGCCGATGGGCTTTGCCGGCTCGCCGAACGCGGGGTCGTCCGGGTCGACGACGACCTGCGTGACGACCGTCGCCACCTGCCAGGGCATACCATTGGCGCGCAGCGTGCGGCGCATGCCCTGCTGCAGGTGGTAGCCGATATAGCCCTGGCTCATGGCCGTGCACTCCGGCAGCGGCATGGGCGCGACCTTGGGGTTCGTTTTCGCGGCGGTGTCGAACGCCGCCTGGATCATACCGACCTGCGGGCCGTTGCCGTGGCTGATGATGATCTCGTGGCCCTGATGGATGAGCCCGACGAGCGCCGGGCACGCGGCGGCCACGCGATCGCGCTGCTCCGCCGGCGTGCTGCCGAGCGCGTTGCCGCCGAGAGCAATGACGATTCTGGCCATGGCGTCACCTGTGCTGCGGCGCGGGCTGCTGCTGCGTGATGCAGTGGATGTTCCCGCCGCCGAACGCGACCTCGCGCGTCTGCACGCCGACCACGCGGCGGTCGGGGAACATGGCCTGCACCTGCTGCACGGCGAGCGCGTCGTTCGCGTCGCCGTACTGCGGCAGGATGACGCCGCCGTTGACGATGAGGAAGTTCATATACGACGCGATGGCGACCTCGCCGTCCTCGCGCGGGATCGTGCCCTCCACGGCGTCGATCGTCGCCGCACCCTGCAGCAGGCAGGGCTGCTGCGTCAGGCAGAGCTTGTGCACCTTCAGTTTGCGGCCCTTGGCGTCCGTCGCCTGCGAGAGCGTGTCGTAGGCGTCGCGCGCCGGCTGATAGAACGGGTTTTGCGGGTCGTCCGTCCAGATGCAGGCGACCTCGCCCGGGCGGATGAAGCAGGCCACGTCGTCGATGTGGCCGTTGGTCT
>ERZ836877.4935-NODE-4935-length-13168-cov-3.056280_pt1 | contig 13168 bp, 8 predicted proteins | sample MGYA00519469_ERZ836877 | MGnify/ENA primary metagenome ERZ836877 (study PRJEB31850, sample SAMEA3708809) | human gut metagenome | biome: human gut; feature: human-associated habitat; material: faeces | place: China | collected 2014 ... | reverse complement strand
TAAATCCGCTTACATTTGGAAGACCATCGTGGATCCGTTCATTGGAAAATACTCCCTGATCAAGGTAAACTCCGGTGTACTGAAAACGGATGATCTTCTGTATAACGTGGATCGTGATATTGAAGAGAAGATTGGCAAAATCTATGTATTGCAGGGCAATAAGCCTATCGAAGTCAGTGAACTGCATGCCGGAGACATCGGAGCACTGGCGAAGCTGACAGCAGCGAGAACCGGCAACAGTCTCTCGACTAAGGCAACGACTATTAAATACGGCAAGTTCGATATTTCCACTCCCTATACCTACATGCGGTATAAGCCGAAGAACAAGGCGGATGTGGATAAGATATCCCAGGCATTGCAGAAGATGACTCATGAAGATCTGACCATCCGGGTGGTGAACGATGCGGAGAACCGCCAGACCTTACTTTACGGCATGGGTGACCAGCATCTGGATATCGTGGTCAGCCGTCTGTTAAACGAATACAAAGTAGAGATCGAGCTGTCCAGGCCGAAGATCGCATACAAAGAGACTATCAAGAAACAGTCCGATGTGGAATATAAGTACAAGAAACAGTCCGGCGGACATGGGCAGTACGGTCATGTAAAAATGCGTTTCTCACCTTCCGGCGATCTGACGAAGCCCTATGAATTTGCAACAGAAGTCGTAGGTGGTGCAGTACCGAAAAACTTCTTCCCTGCAGTAGAAAAAGGTATTCAGGAGTCCGTGGGCAGAGGACCTCTGGCGGCATATCCGGTAGTTGGTGTCAAGGCAGTATTGTACGATGGCTCTTACCATCCGGTAGACTCTTCGGAGATGGCATTCAAGACCGCAGCGATTCAGGCATTCAAGAAAGGTGTGATGGAAGCGGGTCCGGTTCTGTTAGAGCCCATCATGTCCCTGAAAGTTACGGTACCCGATGCTTACACCGGTGACATCATGGGAGATCTGAATAAAAGAAGAGGCCGTGTACTGGGTATGAACCCCATGAGCGGTGGCAGACAGATCATCGAAGCGGATATTCCTATGAGTGGATTGTTCGGTTATTGTACGGATCTGCGTTCCATGACCGGAGGCAGAGGCGATTATTCCTATGAATTTGCCCGCTATGAGCAGACACCTTCCGATGTACAGGAGAAGGAAGTGGCAGCCAGAGCAGCGAAAGTAGCGGAGAACAATGCAGAAGACTAACGAGTAATTACATAACATACACAGCAAAAAGAGACCGGTTGTCTTTCCGGTCTCTTTTTCGGTATTGTGCAGTAAAATTCATCGATATCGCTGCATCAGATTGATCAGTAATGTGATCCATGCAAACATGATTCATCACCTCTCGTATATAAGATATGCACAGAGAACAGAAAATATGTACAAATATGTATGTATAGAGCCGCAGTCCTTGACAGTATTGGCAAAACACGATAAAATAATCGGTAGTTTTTTAACGACTTGAGAACGTAAATTCAAATAGAAAACTTCTCATAGTTTAGGAGGAAATAATTATGGCAATACCTTACAATCACAGAGAGGTAGAGAAAAAATGGCAGACTGTCTGGGATGACGAAAAAGCATTCAAGACTTCCGACGATTTCTCCAAGCCCAAATATTACGCACTGGTAGAGTTCCCTTATCCTTCCGGACAGGGATTACACGTAGGTCATCCGAGACCTTATACCGCACTGGATATCGTAGCACGTAAGCGCAGAATGCAGGGATACAACGTGCTGTATCCTATGGGATGGGATGCGTTCGGTCTCCCTACCGAGAATTACGCAATTAAAAATCACATCCATCCCAAGATCGTAACCAAGAATAACGTGGCAAGATTCAAGAATCAGCTGCATTCCTTAGGTTATTCCTTTGACTGGGACAGAGAGATCAATACCACGGATCCCGAGTATTATCATTGGACCCAGTGGATATTCTTAAAGCTGTTCAAGGCAGGACTGGCTTACAAGACAGAGATGCCTATCAACTGGTGTACCTCCTGTAAGGTAGGTCTTGCAAATGAGGAAGTAGTCAACGGTGTCTGCGAGCGTTGCGGTTCCGAAGTTATCCGTAAGGTCAAGAGCCAGTGGATGCTGAAGATCACTGAATATGCAGACAAGCTGATCCAGGGACTGGATACCGTAGATTATATCGAGCGCGTCAAGGTTTCCCAGAAGAACTGGATCGGTAAGTCCCAGGGTGCGGAAGTAGACTTTACACTCACCGGAAAAGACGAGAAGCTGCGCATTTACACCACCAGACCGGATACGCTGTTCGGCGTTACCTATATGGTAGTATCTCCGGAACACCCTGTACTGGATAAATACAAGGACGAGATCAAGAACTGGGATGATGTTGTGGCTTATCGTGAGATGGCTGCGAAGAAGTCTGATTTCGAACGTACCGAGCTGGCAAAGGATAAGACCGGTGTCTGCATCCAGGGTCTGACCGCTACCAATCCCGTCAACGGTAAAGAGATCCCTGTATGGGTATCTGACTATGTATTGATGACTTACGGTACCGGCGCTATCATGGCAGTACCTGCCCATGATGAGAGAGACTGGGAGTTCGCTAAAAAGTTTGGTATGCCTATTATCGAAGTTGTAGCCGGAAGCCCTGTCAGCGTAGAAGAAGCTGTATATACCGATGTTGCTGATGGTACTTTGGTCAATTCCGATTTTCTGAACGGCCTGTCTGTGGCAGAAGCCAAAGAGAAGATCATGAACTATCTGGAAGAGAAGGGCATCGGTAACCGTAAGACCAATTATAAATTAAGAGACTGGGTATTCTCCAGACAGCGTTACTGGGGTGAGCCGATCCCTATCGTACATTGCGATAAGTGCGGATATGTTCCCATTGATGAGAGCGAACTGCCTCTGCAGTTACCCGATGTAGAGAGCTACATGCCTACCGATACCGGAGAATCTCCTCTGGCTGCCATGACTGACTGGGTAAATACCACCTGTCCCTGCTGCGGCGGTCCGGCAAAGAGAGAGACCGATACCATGCCTCAGTGGGCAGGTTCTTCCTGGTATTACCTGCGTTATACCGATCCTCACAATGACAAGGCACTGGCAAGTCCTGAAGCATTGAAGTACTGGCTGCCGGTTGATTGGTACAACGGCGGTATGGAGCATACCACGCTGCATCTCTTATACTCCCGTTTCTGGCATAAGTTCCTGTATGATCAGGGTGTGGTACCTACTCCTGAACCTTACCAGAAGAGAACCAGCCACGGCATGATCCTGGGATCCAACGGTGAGAAGATGTCCAAGTCCCGTGGCAATGTGGTAAATCCGGACGATATCGTACAGGATTACGGTGCAGATACGCTGCGTACCTACGAGATGTTCATCGGTGCCTTTGATCTGAGCGCTTCCTGGAGCGAGGAAGGCGTAAAGGGATGCCGCAGATTCCTTGAGAGAGTATGGAAGTTGCAGGATATTCTGACTGATGAAGAAGGCTATAGTGCAGATTTAGAGACCAAGATGCACCAGACCATTAAAAAGGTCAGCAGCGATTTCGAGAACCTGAAGTACAACACCGCCATCGCGGCCATGATGTCCCTGATCAACGAGTTCTACAAGAAGAACTCCATTACCAGAGGCGAATACAAGACACTGCTTACTCTGCTGAACCCCGTAGCACCTCATATCACCGAGGAATTGTGGCAGACTGCCGGATTCGAGGGCAGACTGTATCAGGCAGCATGGCCTGAATTCGAGGAAGAGAAGACCGTAGAGAGCGTTGTTGAGATCGGTGTTCAGGTCAACGGCAAGATGCGTGTAACCATCAATGTTTCCAAGGATGAGACCAAGGAAAATGTCATCAACATGGCAAAAGAAGCTCTGGGAGACAAGCTGACCGGCAACATCGTAAAAGAGATCTATGTTCCCGGCAGAATCGTCAACATCGTAGTTAAATAGTTCAGCTATGAACGAATATGTCCATGAGGTAAACGCCGTCTTATGAGCAAAGGTAGTCACGAAGTGACGGAAAGCGTGATAACGCGACTTTGCGAATGGCGTTGGCTGAACTTACGTGAAAGAAATAACTCCTGACAGACCTTACGTCTGCCGGGAGTTATTTCTTTGAGCGTTGCTTTTTTCTAAAATGTTTTGAATCTGCTGCAGCTCTGCTTCGGTGCTGTATTTTTTGATGGCTGTGATGGCAGCCTGCATTTCCTGTGGGGTAAAAGTAAGATGCTCCTGCTTTGCCTTACGCATGGCAGGCATGAGAAGTGCCATCATTTCTTTTTGTGATTTGCCGTGCCCTTTGGCAAAAAGAGTGGAGAGAAATTCTAATTTTTCTCTGGGGATGTCCTTCACAAGATCATCCTGCATCCAGAGGGGAGTCTGGGAAGAATCCATTTTGTTGACCTCCTGATTGATTTTGAGTGGCTGCGAAAAGTTCGGACAACATAGCCGGATCACAACCGTCCAGATCGGAGAAACCTTCCGGGAACAGCTCCTGCATGGACTTAGCCATATCCATCATTTCTTGAAAATTATGGATATTGTCAAGCATCTGGGTGACCTGCTGCAGGGATGCTTTCTGCGTTTCATCGCATAAAGGCATGAGATCACTGCATAGTTCACCGGCGAGACTGCTTCCATCGGATGATAGAGGAAAACTGTGCAGAGCAGTCTCCGGATGCTTTCTAAACAGTGCCAGCGTATATTGCAATTCCAAAAATTTTATGTAGACAGCAAGTCCTTTCAGGAGATGCGGATCTATATAATAGGCAAGTGTTTTCAGAATCTGAATGCGGTTGTTGGTAAATAAAGTGTCAAAGGCGGCCGCCTTGTCGATTCTTTTATCATCCATGCAGATAATACCTTCCAGTAAATGAATTACTAGTATCTTATGAAGCGGATAATTCGCTTATGCCAATCAGTCATTCGGGGTACGGAAGATCCGCACCCCGGGATGATCGATCATACGTGTGTAAAAAGTCCGGTAAATCAGCAACCGCAATTTCCACAGCCGTTGTTGCCACCGCCACAGAAGCAGGACAGGAGCAGAATCCAGATCAGCCATTCGCAACAATCATTTCCGCCGCAGCCATTGTTTTTATTGCCCAGAAGTCCGCAGCTGTTGTTGCCGCAACCGTTACCGCAGCCACCGCCGCAGAACAGTAAAAGGATGATCCAGATGCAGCTGTTGCCGAAGATACCGTTACTACAGTTGTTATTGTTGCTGCAGGAATTATTGTTGCAGCCACAGTTTGTAGCAGTTAAGTCACTCATTTTTAGTGCCTCCACATTTTATTTATGCTCTATTGTATGCGGGGGAGCCTGTCAATGTTTCCGGAAAAGACTTGCAATATTTTTCTAATATAGTAAAATGAAAATAGCTATATGGAAATGTAATAGATATAATATGTATTTAAAATGATGTAGGTTTAATTCATAAAGGTTTAACCCATTTATCCCTGACATCTTATTATTTACTTAAGGATAGATTGAATGACACAGAAGATATATATCGTAGAAGGGCGGCAGTTTCGAACAGAGGCGGATTATCAGAACGCTCTGAAGGATCAGCAGGTGATTGAAAATCTTCGGATGCAGACTAAGAAGATGAACCTGTCGGATCAGAAGAAGCTCTTGGAAGTGATCCGTAGTGGAAAATGCAGATTTCACAGTATCCTGGGACAGGATTATATGGAGGAACTGGCAGAAGAAATTCACAGACAGGAACGAAAAGATGCCCCGGTTTCCAAAGCCAATGCAACGAAAAAAAAGGAACTTTTAAAGAAGCCAGTAAAGAAAAAAGAAACACCGAAACATAGGAAGGCCGCACAGAAGCAGAAAAAAACGCAGTTTGATGAACAGGAACTGGATAAAATAGTTAAAGAAGAACTGAAAAAGCAGGAAAAACGCAGAAAATTACTGGTAGTCCTCTGTAGTATGGCAGCCATTGTCTGCCTGGGGTATTTCGGTGTATATAATTGGTACAATTATCGTACCGCTGATAATTACAAGCAGCTGAGCGAATTGAAAGATAAAGAGCCAACAGCAAGTGATGCACCGGCTCCGGTGATTCATTATACCGCGGAGGAAGGACAGAGCACGCCGCCTCCGGTGCTGGATGAATATAAAAATTTATTAAATAAGAACAAAAGACTAATCGGATGGGTAAAAATTGACGATACTAATATAGATTACCCTGTTATGCAGACAACGGATAACGAATATTATCTGGATCACAATCTGAATCAGGAGTATGACAAGAACGGATCCATTTTCATGGACAAGGACTGTGATGTGCTGAAACCCAGTACAAACCTTATTCTGTATGGGCATCACATGAAGAGCGGGCAGATGTTCGGAGGCTTATCCTTATACAGCGACCAGAGCTACTATGAGAAACATCCCTGCATACAGTTTGATACCATCTATGAAAAAGGTCTGTATGAGATCATGTATGTATTCCGTTCAAGGGTATACAGTGAAGATGAGATCGTATTTAAATACTATCAGTTTATAGACGCCCAGAGCGAGCAGGAATTTGACTCTTATATGAATGACATGGAGGGAATGTCATTATATGACACAGGAGTCACGGCTCAATACGGTGACCGGCTTTTAACTCTGTCGACTTGTGATTATCAGGAGAAAAACGGCAGATTCGTAGTGGTTGCCAAAAAGGTGACGACAAAGGAGTAAAGGATGACTAAGGGTACAAAAAAGACCAACAGAAGATTAAAAAAGACAGTAAGGAAGACCCTGGGAACATTGTTCCTGATCTCAGCAATCGTAGTGGCAGCGATTCCTACGGAAGGACTGCGTGCGGAGGAAGACGCTGTGGTGCAGGCGGCAGGACATACGCATGCAGAGACTCATACCGGTGCAAAATATAAGGTATCTATCCGTAGAAATACAGCAGAAAGAACCAATGACCTGCTAAATGGGGCTATACATATAAAGTATCACTTGCTAAGGATAGTACAGAGAAAAGAAATCTGGTTTCGCCGACCAGCAGCGTGCCGACTATGGCAGATCTAATTCCGGAGATTAAGGGTACCGATAATATTTATACAACCGGAACAAATGCTGACGGAAGTAATTATCAGTTTGCTTATGTACTTTATAAAAATGTATGGTCTGCGGTGATTTTGGGATATAACAAGGAAAACAACCTTCCCAATAATACACTTACCATTCCGGATACCGTCAGTGCGTATATACAGCCGACCCGTAACCTCGGTACGGTAAACGGTTATGTGGCTGCCAGCCAGACAGGTGAGCCGTTGTATTATGAAGCATTTACAGAACATACACGTCAGGTGGATGATCCGGATAAGCCGATTCTTGATACAGACGGTCATCCAACCAGTAAATTTGAGAAAAAAGATGAAGTATATTATACCGGAGAGATGCTTCCTTGTTATTATACAGATAATACCTGGAAAGAGTATTCTTTGGAAAATTTCTTTTATTATGATGGTACAGGCAGTTATACAAGTACTAAGGCAGAAGATGATTCTGACAGCAGCCAGAAGAAAACCTATACCGGTTATCACAGAACCGGAACGGATACACAGCATCAATGGATTAAGAACGCAGAAGTAAAGTATATTGGTAATCAATATTTGGATTCTAAATATGATGAGATTAGCCATACCTATCAGTGGAAAGTAAAAGGTTATATTACCAATCCGGCTCAGGGAATTTTCTCTGAAGCAGGCAATATCCGTACTTTGAATATTGGATCCAGTCTGATTGGCGTGGGAAATTATGCGTTTTATAACTGTGGAAGTCTGGAGTCCATTTCCTTTGGTAACGGACTTACGGTAATCGGTAATTCTGCATTCTACGGCTGCGGTAGTTTGATAAACATCAGTGTCCCGGATGCATCTAATCTTGGACAGATTGGAGACCATGCATTTTATAAGTGTACGAAATTGACAGATGTGAATATCCCTATTTCTGTGCAATATATTGGAGACTATGCTTTTGCAGAGTGCCCATTTTTAAGTAACGTAGAGTTATGTAATTCGGATCCGGCAGATGGACCCAGTGCAAGTCATCTGACTGAGATCGGATGGAGCGTATTTGAAAACTGTGAGACACTCTCAGCGATTACATTCCCTGATAATTATTCGGAGACTCTGGATATTTCCGTATTCAAGGGATGTAAGAGCTTAAGACGGATCACAGTTCGAAACAGAAACCAGTCTTTTGTTGAAAAAACAGATGGTAATGTATATTGCTTCCAGTGCTTTAAGGATATGCTAGAGGGTGAACCAGTAAACGGTACCTTCTATTTTGAAGGAAGACCGGAATCTTCTATTCATGATTTTACAAAGGATAAATGTTTTGCGTTTAGTTACATAGAGTATGACTCAGATCAGAAACAATATGTAAGTCAGAACAAATATGAACTGACGGTGCAGGATCCTGATAATCCAAGCGACAATAATGCACGTTCCACCTATGTAGTGGATTCGTCGAATACCCTGATATCCAGTACAATTGGAACGAATGTATCCACTTTGGATATTCCGGCACAGATCGGTCCGTATCATATTTACAATATCGGTGCCAATGTATTTGCCAATAAATGTTCTTTGAAAATGATTACAATTCCTGCGACAGTACAGTCCATCTCGGATGGTGCATTCAAGGGATGTCATAATCTGGAGTATGTCGTATTTGATTCAGATACGGTATCCATAGGTACAGATGCATTTAAAACGCAGGATTTTGCAAACAGTGCAACACATACCTGTGGTGGAGACGTAAAAAATGATCCTGCAAACAATTCACCTGCAGTGAAATTGAAGTTTGTGGGAAATATCACTTCTACATCAACACCGTACCTGTATGCCATGAATCCTAACAGCAATTACAATAACGGTAGTCAGGCGGTAAGTTATATTGAATATCGAAGCGGCTGGCCTACCAATATTACAGTGCAGTACAACAAGGAAAAAGGTGTCAGTGAACTGATTGATTTTCCTGCATATTCGGAGTTGCCAAATTATGAAAATAAAACAAATTACCCTTATCTGACGGATGCACAGAGACAGGCAGCCAAGGATGCCCTCACCAACGATGAACAACAAAAACCACAGACAGAAGACCAGCAGAATTTCATTAATTCTGCACTGAATATTGTGATTCCGGATGGAGTACAGGCAATTAAAGACGGATTGTATGTAGAGAAAGAAGCCAAGGATCCGAGCAAAGAGAAAACAGTAACGATCAATGGACTGGATGCCATTGAAGAAAAAGATTTTCAGGGAGCGGAAAGACTGAAATCTATTTCTATATTAGGAAATGCCGCTTCCATTGCAAAGGAGGCATTTAAGGGATGTACCGGATTAGAGGTAGTGAATATTACCGGTAATGTGACTTCTATAGGCGATTATGCATTTGACGGCTGTACGAGTCTGGGAAGCACGGAGGATTCCGAAGTGGTATTATCCGGCACGATTAACAGTTTGGGAAGAATTCCGTTCAAAAATTGTAAAAAATTGCAAACAGTTACTTTCCTCGGAAATGATTATTACAGTTGTGATAACAGCATTATTTATGGAATGAGCAACGGCGCAAAAGCGAGCATTGTAGAATGCCTGGAAGGCAGAACCAAGAACGGAAGCGGAAGATTTGTAAAGGCTTCCGAGACCGCGGGTGTGACAAAACTGGAACCCGAGGCATTTCGATACGGAGATTCTCTTAGTGAAATTGATTTGTCGGATACAATGATCACAGAAGTGCCGGAATATGCTTTCGCAGATACGCCAAAGCTTCGTACCGTGAAATTGCCTGCGACAACTGTCAAACTGAATAATAATGTGTTTGACCATAGTGAAATGGAGCGCCTGGAGGCAGGAAGTGCACTGAATTTGATTGATTTGAGTGCCTTTGCAAATTTGGGAACAAACGGAAATAAGGATCATTCAGAGGTTACGATTTGTGCTCCGGAAGGAAGTTTTTTATATCAATATGCAGATTATAATCATTTTGCAATAGATACTGTTCCGCAGGTAAATTACTATACGGTCAAATTCCGAGATTGGAATGAAGAATTAGGCAAAAATGTAGATGTAGGTGATCCACAAACGGTAAAAGAAGGAGAGGATGCTGTTCCTCCGACACCTGCCGGAAGAACCGGATATACATTCAAAGGATGGGATCCGGAGTGTACGGAAATCTCTGGAGATGTAACATGTACAGCGGTGTATGAACTGATCGATCCCGATGCAGAAAAACTGACAGTTACTTTTGTCGATTATGAGGACAAGGTTGTAAAAACGATTTTGGTTGAGAAAGGCGGCAGCATCGCAGATGCGGATTTGCCGAATTCCGACTTATTATCCAGAGATGGCTATACATTTATCGGTTGGGACAGAACCCTTTCAAATATTCAGGAATCCTTTACTACAAAAGCGGTTTATAAAGCAATCGCTGAGGATGAAATTGTAGTCAGATATATCAACAGTGTAACAAAAGAAGTATTTTATCAGACCACGATCAAGAAAGGCTCTGTGGCACCCAGCATTCAGACACCTACTGTCAGTGGCTATACGTTCAAAGAGTGGCTGCCTGATATTGCAACCGCTATTACGGAAAACACCGATTTCTATGCTGTTTATGAGACTTCAAGCACAAACGGCAGTACCAGCCCGAGCCCGGGAACTAGCAGCAGCCCAGCACCCGGCAGTAGTGCCAGCCCAAGCCCCGGAAACAATAACGGAACTACTGCCAAGATGTATACTCTGACAGTTAAAAACGGTTCCGGCTCCGGCAGTTATGTAGCAGGTTCCCAGCCGATCATCGTTGCGAATGATCCTGCAAAGAATCAACAGTTCAGCAGCTGGTCAATAGATCCGGCCAATACGAAGATTGCCAGCAAGGTATTGTCTGCAACGGTCATCACTATGCCGGAAGCTAATGTAACGGTAACTGCAAATTATACTGCAAAATCCGGTTCGGGTAATAAAACAAATACATCTACAGGAAGCGGTAATTCCACGAATTCCAATTCCAACAGAAGACCGAGCAGCACTACTACGGGAACCGTATCCGGTGGCAGAACCACTGTTGTTATTGATAAAAACGGTCTGTCCAATACCGGTGTGGTATCTGCAACGGTGAATGGATCTTCTGATAACTTTGTGATCAAGATCACAGAGAGTGCAGCAGCTTCCGAAGAGGTAGTTAAGGCTCTGATGGCAGAGTACGGCAGTGATATCAGTGCTATCAAGTATTTCCCCATGGACATCAGTCTCTATGATTCCACCGGCAATACAAAGATCACAGATACCACAGGATTGTCCATCAGCATTACATTGCCTCTGCCGGATTCCCTGATCACCTACGCAGGTAATAATAAAGTGGCCGGAGTAGTGAACAGCAAGCTGGATAAGCTGTCACCGAAGTTCTCTACAATATCCGGAGTATCTTGCGTAACCTTTACGGCAGAGCATTTTTCACCGTATGTGATCTATGTGGATACGAATAATCTGACTGCGGGAACGATTGCGGACAGTACTCCTAAGACCGGAGACGGCATTCATCCCAAGTGGTTCTTGTCCATGGGACTTGCATGTATCTCGGTAGTACTCTTCATGAAGAAGGACAAAAAGACTCTGCGGAAAGCCAGAGCCTAGTGGGAAATAAAGGATGGGAAGGTTTATGAATCATAAAAAGTGGATGGCTGTCATAGCACTGGCAGTTACCGCATTGATCCTGACACATCTTCCTGTGTCGGAGGCAGATGCGGCAGCGTCTGCCTCCGATTTTCAGACGCAGGGAAGTACACTGGTAAAATACAGAGGGACGGAAGAACGCGTCACGATTCCGGATACAGTGGAAGTCGTAGGCGAGAGTGCCTTCGAGAACAATCAGAAGGTACAGTTCGTTGTAATTCCGAAATCTGTCAAGCGTTTGGATGCCTATGTTTTCTGGGGATGTAACAATCTGGAAGAGGTTGTCCTGGGAAAGGGTCTGACTGCAGTGGACGAGTATTCGTTTGCAGGATGTACGGGTTTAAAGCAGATCACAATTCCGGAAAATATACAGAGTATTGATGCACAGGCATTTGCGGGATGTGTTAATCTCACAGATATTTATATCCCGGCTACGGTGACCGGTATTGCGGAAGATGCTTTCTTAAACTGTGATAATGTGACAATCCATGCGGACGAGGGAAGTGTGGCAGCACAGTTTGCCCAAAAACTTGCGGAACAGAAAAACCGTGATCCGCTGGTGACGGCAGCTCCTGTACAGACACCGACAGCAGTAAGCAGACCGGATACACAGGCAACGACAGAACCTGTATCAACGGCTACGCCTGCACCTGCTGCAACACCGGTTCCCGGTAATGTCCTGGGCAGTACTATTATTGTAGGGAATCATGCCCTGGTAATGGTGCATCCGGGTGAGGAAAAAGTACAGCAGGGGTATACGGAACCGGAAGCGGGACAAGAGACCGGTGAAGAACAGGATATCACAGCTGAGACAGAGAACGGCAAGATTCCGGAATGGATGTATTATCGTAACCAGTCTGTCAGCGCAGTTACGATCCCGGAAGGTACTACAGAGATCGGACGTTTTGCTTTTTCCAGAAGTTCTCTCCGGACCGTTACGATTCCGGAAGGTGTAACGGTGATTGACTATGCGGCGTTTTATCATTGTGATAATCTGGATAACGTAATATTGCCGGACACGGTGAATACTGTTGGTGCCAAGGCGTTTACCCATACCGGCTGGCTGGATGATTTTGAAGAGAACAGTATGGATGATTTTCTGATCAGTGGGGACATCCTGGTAGCTTATAAAGGGAATCTGCCTGAAGTTGTGATACCGGATGGCGTTCGCGTGATCGCTGATGAAGTGTTCCGCAGCCATACGGAACTGAAAAAGGTGCATCTGCCTGCAAGTGTCACCAATATCGGTGACAGCGCATTCCCGGAGGGAATCGAAATTATAAATGAATAAGGGTCAGATTTTACCGACACCAGGATAAGAAACCGGCATAAGATAGAATAAGTCTTATGCCGGTTTTGTCTTATTTTACGGGGAAGGAACAAGATGCAGCGGGTAAGGGAACAGGTACAGGTGCCGGAACAATTGCATAGTGGGGCAGGACGTGTGAAATCTGTGACTGTTGCTGTGCTGGATACCGGAATTGCTTATCATCCGGATCTGGTAGGACGGCTGCTTGCTT
>ERZ836877.4934-NODE-4934-length-13168-cov-3.262106_pt1 | contig 13168 bp, 7 predicted proteins | sample MGYA00519469_ERZ836877 | MGnify/ENA primary metagenome ERZ836877 (study PRJEB31850, sample SAMEA3708809) | human gut metagenome | biome: human gut; feature: human-associated habitat; material: faeces | place: China | collected 2014 ... | reverse complement strand
GTGTTAAGATAAATGCTTATGGAAAAGTAAAAGAAGCCCCAACAGGTAGTAAGATAAAAGCTTATATGACGCAAGCTGATCTTAATAAAGAGAATTTTACTCCACCACAGACAGACTTTCATACTGATGATTATAGGTCAAAAATTACAACTATTACTACTAAGAAAGATAACATAGTACCAGCAACAGCCACAGAAAGTTGGGATATATCAGAAGCAGGGGATGGCTCAGTAATGGCATATGTAGAAGATGATGGAAGTGGTAATAGTACTTATAAGTTAACAATAGGTGGAAAAGGTGGAATTATTGCAAATGAAAGTATGATAAGCTATTTTTGGAACTTTAGTAATGTGACATCAATAGATTTGTCAGCTCTTGATACATCAGAAGTAACAAATATGATGTGTATGTTTATTGGTTGCAGTGGCTTAACAAATCTAGATGTAAGTAAGTTTGATACATCAGAAGTAACAAGTATGTATGGAATGTTTATTGGTTGCAGTGGCTTAACAAATCTAGATGTAAGTAAATTTGATACATCAAAAGTAACAAATATGGAAAATATGTTTTGTAATTGTCCAGCATGGGATGCAGTTGATCAAACTAAATTTTCAAATGCTAATGAATGTGTTGGTGGCCCTGAGTAATACATAATTAGAAAAGATCTAGAAATAGGTCTTTTAACTTGAACTTTTTTTGGATAAACTATAAAAAAATTACTAAAAATAATTGACAAGGGGTAAAATATTATTGTAAACTTTACTAGAAAACGTTGATGAAGAGAAGTAAATATACTTGACTTATAAGAGAAGCTGTGGTTGGTGAAAACAGTTAAGAAGAGTATTTTTGAATAACACTTCGGAGTGCTTAAAGAATAAAGTAGACTAAGCCGGGTAGACTCCCGTTAACAAGATAAGCGATTATCATACTTGATAATAAATTGGGTGGTACCGCGGGTAAAAGACTCGTCCCTTAATTGGGATTAGAGTCTTTTTCGTTTTCTAAAGAAAGGATTGATAAATGTGATAACTAAAGAGATGTTGAAAGATTATGCTAAAAAGCTTATGTTTGACATGAATGATAATGAGTACGAAACATTAGAAGATGAGTTTAAAACCATTCTTAAACAAATGGAACTTATTGAAAATATTCCTAATATAAAAAATACAGAACCATTATTTTATCCATATGTCTCATATGAAGCGAAGCTTAGATGTGATGAGATTAATGAAATGGAGATGCTTTCTGTTAATGAAGTATTAGAAAATACAGAACATCAAGTAAGAGATCAAGTAAAAGTACCAAGGGTGGTGGAAGCTGATGAATTATAGAAAATGTTTAATTAGTGATTTAAGAGAAAATTTAGATAATGGTAGTATAACTAGTGAAGAACTATTTAGGGAAGCAGTTAGTCTTGCTAATAAGTATCAAGAACCTTATAACTGTTTTGTAACTATTTGTGATAAGTTTAAGATGAAGAAAAGAACTACTCCACTAGCAGGTATACCTTATGCTTTGAAAGATAATATTTCAACTAGTAATATTTTAACAACAGCATCTAGTAATATCTTAAAAAACTATGTACCAGTCTATGATGCGACAGTTTATAAGAAATTAAAGAATGCTGGAGCAGTATTAGTTGGAAAAACTGTTCTAGATGAACTTGCTATGGGGGGAACTGGAACAACTGGACATACTGGAATAGTTAGAAATCCTTATGATAAGACAAGAGAAATTGGTGGATCAAGTGCAGGAAGTGCTGCTGCAGTTGCTCTTGGAATAGTTCCTTTTGCCATTGGAAGTGATACTGGTGACTCTATTAGAAAACCAGCTGCTTTTGGAGGAGTAGTTGGATATAAACCAACTTATGGATTAGTATCTCGTTATGGTTTATTTGCTTTTGCTTCAAGTCTTGATCATGTTGGTTGTTTTGCAAGAAGTGTTAAAGATGTCGCTTTAGTTACTAATACTATTAAAGGATATGATTCTCATGATATGACTACTTATCAAGATGATAGTGATTTACTAACTGGTATCGATGAACCATTAGCAGGTAAAAAATTATTTTATATCAAAGAAATAGTAGATAGAAGCTTATATAAAGAAGATGATGATGAACTAATGCAAGTATTAGATAACTTTTATTCACTTCTTGAAAGATTAAAAACTAGAGGAGCAGAAATAACAGAAGTATCCATTGATAAAGCATTATTAGAAGCAATATATCCTACTTATATGACAATATCTTGCGCTGAAGCGACTAGTAATAACTCTAACTTAACAGGAATCGCTTTTGGAAATAGAGTAGCTAAAGATGATGTTAATACTCTAATAACTGCTACTAGAACAGAAGGCTTCTCGGAACTTATTAAAAGACGTTTTGTCCTAGGTAGTTATATTTTACAAAAAGAAAATCAAGAGAAACTTTATCTAAATGCTTGTAGAGTTAGAAGATTATTAGTAGATAAATTAACAAATCTTTTTAAAGAATATGATAGTTTAATCTTACCTTGTAGTGGTGGACCTGCTCCTAAGTTTGATGATGATAGTGACAAGCTAAGTGATAAATACCTATTATTAGAAAACCATATGGCACTAGGTAACTTCGGAGGATTCCCATCAATTACTATCCCATCTGGTTTTGTAAATAACTGTCCGATTGGTATTAACCTTACTAGTGGAATAAAAGAAGATAAGAAAGTATTAAATATTGCTAATGAGATAGAGATGTTAACCGGTCTTAAAGGACAAATAGGAGGTGAAGAGTAATGTATGATGTAGTTATTGGACTTGAAGTACACTGTGAATTAGATACGTTATCTAAAAACTTTTCAAGTAGTGAAAATAGTTATACTAAGATTCCTAATATTCACGTTTCACCAGTTGATTTAGGACTACCGGGAATATTACCTGTTGTAAATGAAAAAGCTTGTTATAATGCTTTAAGAACAGCGATGGCTCTTCACTGTGAGAATCCTGATGAGATAATGTTTGATCGCAAAAACTATTTCTATCCAGATCTTCCCAAAGGTTATCAAATAACTCAAGTTACTAAACCAATGGGAAGAAATGGTTACTTAGATATATTAGTAGATGGTTCTATCAAAAGAGTATTAATTCATCAGTTACATCTTGAAGAAGATACAGCTAGTCTAGAGCATGATAAGAACTATTCCCTAATAGATTACAACCGTAGTGGTGTACCACTAATGGAAATAGTAACAGAACCATGTCTTACCAGTGCCTTAGAAGCAGTAACCTTTCTAGAAGATTTAAGAGACGTCTTCTTATATCTAGGAGTTAGTGAAGCGAAGACTGATAAAGGTCAGATGAGATGTGATGTTAATATCTCCTTAAAAGAAAAAGGTAGTGATAAGCTAGGTACTAAAGTCGAGATGAAAAATATTAACTCATTCACAAGTGTTAAAGAAGCGATAGAATATGAAATAAAAAGACAAAGTGAAGCCTTAGCTAAGGGTGAGAAGATAATTCAAGAGACAAGACGAATTGATGAGATGGGAAAAACTCACTCTATGCGTGAAAAAGTAGATGCCATTGATTATAAATACTTTGTAGATGCTAACTTACCACCAGTTAAAATAACGGATGCTAAGAAAGAAGAACTAAGAAGTTCTATTCCTAAATTAAAACTAGATAGAATTTTAACTTATCAAAAAGAACTAGGACTAGATTATTATGATGCTTCTATTATTGCTAAAGAAAAAGACCTAGCAGACTACTTTGAAGAGACTGTAAAAGATGTAAAAGATGTAAACTTAGCTGTTAACTTTATAACAACTAGTATCTTATCAACTTTAAATAAACTAGAAATTACTATTGAAGAGTTGGTAGTAACTCCTTCAATGCTAAGTAGTTTAATAAACTTAGTAAGTAGTGATAAGTTATCACTTGATCATGCTAAAAAAATACTTTACAAAGCAATAGAACTAAAAACTGATCCTATTAAATTAATAGAGAAAGAAAATTTGTCACAAATAAACGATAAAGATGAATTAATTAAATACATAAAAATAGAGTTTGATAAATATCCTAATCAAGTAGAACAATATATAAAAGAAGATAATTTATCAGTTATTAATTTCTTTATGGGAAAAGTTATGTCATCTACTAAAAGACAAGCTAATCCTAATATGACAAGAGAATTAATTAAAGAAGAATTAGAAAGGATGAAGAAGAATGATTAAAAATATATATCGTGACTGCTATGCTGGTAGTCTTAGAGAAAAAGATATTGATAAAGAAGTAAAAGTAGCTGGTTTCATTGAAAACATAAGAGATCATGGTGGAGTAATCTTTGTTGATTTAAGAGATTACTATGGAACACTACAATTAGTTAGTAATGATGATAAGATGTTTGATGATTTAACAAGAGAGTCATCTGTTACAGTAACGGGAAAGATTCGTAAAAGAGATAGTGATGACTATAATGATCGAATTGAGACTGGTACTATTGAATTATTAGTTAGTTCTATAAAGGTACTAGGTAAGAGTAAGAATGTTTTACCATTTGAAGTTATGACTAGTAAAGATGTATCAGAAGATGTAAGACTAAAGTATCGTTATCTAGATTTAAGAAATCCTAAAGTTAAACAGTCTATTTTGTTTAGAAATAAGGTTATTCACTTTTTAAGAAACTTAATGGAAAGTGAAAACTTTGTTGAACTACAAACTCCAATTTTAACTTCATCATCTCCTGAAGGAGCAAGAGACTTTCTAGTACCTAGTAGAAAATATAAAGGAAAGTTTTATGCTTTACCACAGGCTCCTCAACAATTTAAACAATTACTAATGTGTGCTGGTTTTGATAAATACTATCAAATAGCACCATGCTTTAGAGATGAAGATGCAAGAAGTGACCGTGTCTACGGTGAATTTTATCAATTAGATTTTGAAATGGCTTTTTCAACTGAAGAAGATGTCTTAAGAATGGGTGAGAAAGTATTTTATGAAACTTTTAGGGAGTTTGCTAAAGATAAAGATATATCAGAACCACCATTTATTAGATTAACTTATAAAGAAGCTATGGAAAAGTATGGTTCTGATAAACCAGATTTAAGAAACCCTTTAGTTATAATTGATTTAACAGAAGAGTTTGAAGAGACAGAATTTCGTCCTTTTAGAGGAGTACCAGTTAAAGGAATAAAAGTAGAAAACTTAGCTAGTAAGAGTAATTCTTGGTTTAATGAGGTAGTTGATTATGCTAAGAGTATTGGGATGCCTGGTATTGGTTATTTAAAAGTAAATGAAGATTTATCATTTGCTGGTCCTATTGATAAGTTTTTAACCGAAGATGAACGTGAAGCTTTAATAGATAAAGCTGATCTTAAGAAAGATGATGTCTTATTCTTTATAGCAGATCGTAAAAAATCGCTAGAACTAGCTGGTGCTATTAGAATGGAATTAGGTAGGAAACTTGATTTAATGGATCCTAATAAATATGTCTTTGCTATCATTCATGACTTTCCAATGTTTGAGTGGGATGAAGAAAATGAGTGTTATACTTTCATGCATAATCCATTTAGTATGCCAAAAGATGGAATGAAAGGACTTAATCAAAAAGTTGAAGACATTCTAGCTTATCAATTTGACTTTGTTTGTAATGGCGTAGAACTATCTAGTGGAGCTGTTAGAAACCATGACTTAGAAATCATGAAAAAAGTCTTTGCTATAGCAGGTTATGAGGAAGAAGAAATAGAAAAGAGATTTAAAGCTTTATATGAAGCTTTCCAATATGGAGCACCACCTCATGCTGGTATGGCTCCTGGACTTGATCGTATTCTAATGATGCTTTTAGATGAAGACTCTATTAGAGAAACGATAGCATTTCCAATGAGTGCCTCAGGAAGTGATATCTTAATGAATGCTCCAAGTACTGTTACAGAACAACAATTAAGAGAAGTACATATCAAAGTAAGAGATTAGCTGTAGAATATTCTATAGTTTTTCTTTTTATAGATTTACATATTACTGTATAAAATTTGTTTAAAACTAAAAATTAATTGAAAATTGCTCCCTCTTTGTGTTAGAATCTAATTAAAGATAAGAGGAAAGTGATTACTATGTATTTGTTAATCAATATGCCAAGTTTACAATCAGTTGACGTGAACAATTTCTATAGCTTAATTACTTCTTTTTACCATAACCTAATAGCAAGTTAGTGTAAATAAAATATGAGGAGTGAAAGAAAAATGAACAACAAGAGACAACTACTATTATCAATAGGACTTGTCTTAATACTAGTTCTAATGATAGTAGGAATCAGTTATGCAGCTTTTAAGTTTGTAGGACTAGGTAATAAACCAAATACTATAACAACAGGAGCTATAACAATGGAGTATACAGAAACAACTAATACAATAAGTATGACAGGAGCCTTACCAACTACTGATGCTACTGGAAAAGTAAGATTAACAGCTGGAGAATACTTTGATTTTACTTTATCAGGTACAATTAAAGGATCAGAAAACATCAACTGGGAAATAGCAGCAGAAGATGTAACAACAGCATCTAGAAAGATAGATGGTAAATATATAAAACTATATTTAACCAGCCTAGATGAGAATAATAATGAGAAAGAGGTAATGGAACCTAAAGTATATACAACTGAATCAACAGAAAACACATATACAGGAAGACCTGCTAATATGATGAGTTTAGCAAAAGGAACAACCTCTACAAGCTTCTCAACAAAATATCGCCTTAGAATGTATGTAGATGAAAGTTATAATCCCCAAGGAGATGGAGGAAACTTAGCATTTAGTATAAAGATAAATGCTTATGGTAAGACAGGTGATAAGATGAAGGTAACCACTGGTCCGGTAGCAAAGGTATTACTTTCTGGAGTAGGAGATAATGGGGTAATAGATACATCAGATTCAGAACAAACATTTATTACAGGAACTAATCCCAATAACTACATTTGGTATAGTGGAAAACTATGGAGAGCAACATCAATAAATCCAGCTGATAACTCTGTAAAATTAGTTACTCAATGGAATATATCAGCTCTTCCATATAATGCTAGTGGTAAGACAGCTTTCCAAGGTAGTTATATGGAACAGTGGTTAAATGATACTTCAGTAGATGGTTTCTTAGGAAACCTAAGAGAACCAGATAAATTTATTAAAATGGATAGTGTATGGAATGCCACTATGACAACAGAAACAACTAAGCCAGAAAAAACAGTAATGGTAACTGATACTGTTGGTTTACTAAATATCTATGAGTATACAATGAGTTATAAAAATGTTACATCTTCAACAGGATATTTAAATAATGGGTTAGTATGGTGGACATTAACACCGTATAGTACCTCGGGCATCCACTACGTGGGTACCACTGGCTACAACGACTACAATGGTCCGACTGGTTCGAATGGTTCTCGTCCATCTATAAATCTAAAATCCGCCGTAAAAATTATAGACGGTGATGGAACAGCTGATAATCCTTACAGGCTTCAAGGTGATAATGATAGTCCAACAGGAACATTGTTATCAACAAGATATAGTGGTGAATATATAAGCTTTGGAACTGGTGAAAACAATCTATATCGAATAGTAAGCCATGAAAATGGAACTGGTACTAAAATAACAAGTGCTGTACCTCTAAAAGTTAATGGTAGTTATAAAAGTATAAAATTTGGAAGTAATGTAACATTTTCTAAAAATAATACAATAGGGACATTCTTAAATGGTAATTATTTGACAAGTGGTACCTATCTAACTAGGAACCAAGTAAATATGATAGAAGATAATACAACATGGTATTTGGGAACTGTAGGTAGTGGAGTTAATTATAAATTAGCAAAATATCAGGATGCAACAAGTAGTAGTATAACACCGGACACTACTACAGCAAAAATAGGTTTGCTGAGGTTTGGAGAATTAATGGCAGGACAATTTGATAAATATAGTAATAATACTAATTATTGGTCATTGACACCTAAAAGTACATCAGACATCTGCTATGTGTACAGTAATGGTTTAGGCAGTGGCAATGGTCCGACGCGTTCGAATGGTCGCCGTCCAGCTATGAATCTAAAATCTAATGTGATAATAACCGGTGGAAAAGGTACGGCTCGGGAACCATTCACTATAAAGTTAGGTAGCTAAATAATTAATAGAGAAAAGCTTAAAAAATTATAGCTTTTTTCTTTTGTACTTTAAAGTTGTGTGGTATACTTATCTTATGATAGGAGGATAGGAAAGAGTCTATGAATATTAGAAAAATTAGTACTAAGAATTTAGTACGAATACTAGTAGTTTTAATTGTTTTAATAGGTGGAATCTTTGCTAAGAAAACATTAACATCTTATGCTTTATTAGAAAATAGTGAAGCACCTAGTAAATTAGTTACTAGTACAGGTAATGTTATGTCTGATAGAGTAAGTCTTTTTGATGACTTAGAAGGTAATGAAGCTATTTCATTAGTACCTTTCTATGGAATAGATGATAATGGTAATAAATATACTGTATATTGTCTTGAAAAAAACAAAGATTTTGCTCCAAATCAGACTGTAACTAAAGTTGATACACCACTTGATGATGGATACACCTATATAATAAAAAATGGTTATCCTAATAAGAGCTTAACAGGAAATAATAAAAATGATAATTATTTAACGCAAATAGCTGTGTGGTTATATCAAGATAGATCAGCAGGTGTAAGTGATACTACAAATGGAGTGCTTACTGCTAATCAAAAAAGTTCAATTAAGAAAAGTAGTTATTACTCTGTAATTAATAATTTAGTAACAGAAGCGATGAATGCTAAAAACACTACTAATATTACTAATCCGACATTTAGTGTAAGTAGTGGAACATTATCTACTGATAGTGATAATACTTATCTAATCAGTAATGTAATGAGAATAACTTCTAATACTGATGAGTTTATTAACTATAAAGTAGTCGCTTCTAGTAGTGATATTTTAGCAAGTGATATAGAAATACTTGATGAGAATAATAATGTAATAACTACTAATAGTGCTATAGCTAAAGATAAAGGCTTTAAAATTAGAATACCTTTAGCAAAGATAAAGAAAGCATCTAGTATTAATATTGATATTATTAACAACTATAAAGATTATAAGACCTATGGCTATGAACCACCAGAGGGCATGAAAGATACAATGCAAAAGTCATTTGTATCCTTACTAGCTGCTAATGTAACATCTAAACAAATATCTACTAATCTTAATATGCCAGTAGGAAGTATTACTATTAATAAAATAGATAGTACTACTAATAATAACTTAGCTGGAGCTAATTTTACCATTAAGAGATTAGCAACTAATGAAATAGTAGATAGTTTTACTACAACAACTACAGCACATGTAACATCTAACTTGTTACCAGGTAATTATGAAATTACCGAAACAGCTGCTCCTAGTGGTTATTATATAACAGATAAGACAACTAATATAACAATAACAAGTAATGATTTAAATAAAACTAAAACAATAACTAATAGCCAAGCGGAAGTATCAATTAGAAAGATAGATAGTGTTAGTAAACAAGTAGTAAGTGGGGCAGTCTTGAAAATAGTAAATAGTGCTAATAAAACAGTAAAAACTATTACTACTACAAATGACTATACTAAAATAACTGGGCTTTCACTTGGAACTTATAAAGTAGTAGAAGTAACTGCTCCTGATGGTTATATCGTAAATTCTAAGCCAAAAGAATTTACTTTAAGTAGTACTAATCCAAAGGTAACTCTAGATTATGCTGATCAACAAAACGAAACAATTATCGTTAAGAAAGATGCTAAGACTAATACTATTTTAGCAGGCGCTACTTTGAAAGTTATTAATAAAGATACTAGTGAAGTAATTGATACTTTTGTAACAACAACTACAGGTCACAGTATAAAAGGTTTAAAAGCTGGTACCTATAAAGTTATAGAAGAAGCTGCTCCTAGTGGTTATACTAAGAGTGATGCAACAGTAGAATTTACTATTAGTAATAATCAAACTGAAGTACAAACAGTAACATTCTATAACAGTACTAATCAAATAAGTATTACTAAAGTAGATGCTGATACTAATGAAGTCCTTGCTAATGCAAAGTTTAATATCTTAAATAGTAATAATCAAATAGTTAAAACATTTACTACGACAAAAGCAGCATATCTCTTGGACAAACTAGCAGTAGGTAAGTATTACTTAGAAGAGATAGAAGCACCTAGTGGATATGTTCTTAATAAAGAAAAAGTAGCTTTTGAAGTAACTGCTACTACTAAAAATTTACAAGTGGTATTTAAAAATAAAAAGAATAGGTTAAAACTAGGCAAGATAGATGCTACTACTAAAGAGTATCTATCAGGTGCTAAAATGAAGCTTAGTGATAGTGATGGTAAAACAGTAAAAGAGTTTACTAGTGAGAGTAATTTAACTACTATTACTGGTTTAAAAGTAGGTACTTACTATTTAGAAGAGATAGAAGCACCTAATGGTTATATAAAAAATACTACTAAGAATAAAATAGTTATTACTAATACATCAGATGAAGTAACTTCTACTATTGAAAATAAAAAGATAAAAGTAAGTTTAAGTAAAGTAGATGCTGATACTAATAAACAAATAGCAGGAGTATTATTTGAGTTACTAGATAGTTCTAAGAACGTGATAGGAACATTTACAACAACTGATACTAAAACAGATATTTCTTCTTTAAAAGCATTAAAAGAAGGAGACTATTACTTAAGAGAAAAAAGTACTAAAGATGGTTATGTACTTGATAATAGTTTGCATAAATTTACTATAAATAGTAGTAATTATGACTTTACCATTACTTTAAAAAACAAATTAAATGAAGTAAGACTAGGTAAGATAGATGCTAAGACTAAGAAATATATTAAAGGAGCTACTTTAAAATTAAGTAGTGTAACTTATAGTGACTTTGAACCAGTGACATTTGTATCAGAAGAAAATGCCACATCTATTAAAGGATTAAAAGTTGGTAAATATATCTTAGAAGAAGTAAAAGCCCCAGAAGGTTATGTTACTTCTAATTCAAAAATATACTTTGATGTAACTAGTAGTGGTGAGGTTAAGACAGAAACTATTAAGAATGATATATTATCTATTAATATTAATAATAAAAAAGTAACTGTTAATGCTAATAAAGGTTATTCATTTACTATATATAATAGTGATGGTACTAAAGTAGAAGAGTTAACTATTAAGGATAGTAGTATTACAAGTAAAGAGCTTTCTAATGGTAATTATTACTTGAAAGAGACAAAGACTCCAGATTCAGTTGTTTTAAACTCTAATTTAGTTTATTTTACAATAGATGACAATAAGGAAATGTCTATTAACTTTACTAATGATTTTACTAAAGTATATATAAGTAAAAAAGATATGGCAAATAGTGAGGAAATTGAAGGAGCTTCTTTAACCCTTACTGATAAGAATGGTACGGTTGTTAAAGAATGGACTTCCGCTAAAGATCCTTATTACATTGAAAGATTACCAGTTGGTGTATATACCTTAAAAGAAGTAGTAGCTCCTAAAGGATATGTTTTAAATACATCAACAGTTACTTTTGAAGTTAAGGAAACAGGAGATATTCAAACAGCTACGATGTTTAATACAAAACCACTAGAAGATGTACCTAATACTTCTAAAAAGACAGGTATTTTCTATACAGTTGGTACTATTATTACTTTAATTGGTGTATCAATACTAGCTATATACTTTAAAAAGAATAAGACTCTAGGTTAATTCTAGAGCTTTATTTTTTTGCAAAAAGTGTTTGAAAAAAATAATTACTATGTTATTATATATATAGGTAGAGAGGAGGCTAGGAATGGAAAAGAATAGAACAGTACAGTTAGTTGCAATTTTAGCACTTGTGGTTGGAGTTGTTGGTTTATCAATTGGTTTCGCCGCATTTTCTAATACTTTAAAGATTCAATCTGGTGCTGAAGTAACACCAAGTAAAGATACTTTAAATGTTGATTTTTCAAGTTCAGATACAGCAGTTGAAACTAGTAAAATAACACCAGTTACTGATCCAGTTGGAGTAGTTGCTACAGAAGCTACAATTGATAACACAAGTGATCCAACTATCAAAAACTTAAGTGCTACATTTAAAGAACCAGGACAAAAAGCAGTATATAGTTTTTATGCTTATAATGCCGGAGAACTAGAAGCTTACTTAAAAAGTATTGTTTATGCTAATGTAACAGGAGCAAATTCAACTAAAGTTTGTACAGCTAAAGAAGGAACCACTGATGCTTTAGTTCAAAAAGCTTGTAACGGAATATCTGTTAAAGTTAAAGTAGGAAGTGAAGCAGAAACAAATAGTGGTATTGCTAATATTTCAAATCACTCATTAGTAAAAAATGCATCTGAACAAGTTACTGTAACTTTAGAATATGCAGCAGGTTCAGATAGAGCAGATGGAGATTTTACTGTTTCTTTTGGAGACATTACTCTAAATTATAGTTCAGTAGATTAAAAAAATATTGGCACGGTTTTTACTGTGCCATTTGTGATAGGTGATATAATGAAAAAAAGTTATAAAAGATTAGTTCTATTTGCCTTTATCTTTATTTTATTATTTTTACTGAATAGTTTTGTATTTAAAATACTTAGTCAACCACTTTTAAATGGAATAGTTATTTTCCTAATTATTATAAGTTACTTCTTATTTGGCTTTGAAAAAGATAGACATAGATATACCAAAGATATAATCTTAGAAATTATTATAATTTTAATATCTTTTTTTCTACTATATTATTTATTAGGAATATTAGTAGGATTTGCTAAAACAGCTAATTATCTTACTATAAAATCAATTGTAAAGATTATTATTCCTCTAATTATTTATATAGTTTTAAAAGAGTTTTTAAGATATCAATTACTAACTAAAGCAAGTGAAAATAAAGCTTTGATAACTATAATTACTATCTTCTATATTATGATGGATTTAACCATTCCCTTTTCCTTTCATAGTCTTACTTTAGGTAAAGAAATATTTTTATTAATAGCAGTTACTTTTCTGCCTATAGTAACTGAAAATATTTTGTTATCATTTTTAAGCCTTAATTTTGGATATAAACCAAATATATTATATTTAATAATAATTAAATTATATTGGTATATACTACCGATAGTTCCAAATCCTAATGAATATAT
>ERZ836877.4926-NODE-4926-length-13201-cov-5.155332_pt1 | contig 13201 bp, 9 predicted proteins | sample MGYA00519469_ERZ836877 | MGnify/ENA primary metagenome ERZ836877 (study PRJEB31850, sample SAMEA3708809) | human gut metagenome | biome: human gut; feature: human-associated habitat; material: faeces | place: China | collected 2014 ... | reverse complement strand
GCTGACCCATGATCAACTTTTTTTGAAGTCCTCGGAAGAGGGCTTGGTTTTCTGCACCCTTTTTTGACCAAATGAAAATTTTTCAATTTTCCCTTGACTTCTTATAGTTGGTCACCTCATTGAAATCAGTTTACTCTTCCGTGTCGAACAGGATGGTGACCGGACCGTCGTTCTGGGAATAGACCTGCATATCGGCGCCGAATTCGCCGTGCTGCACGTCGAAGCCCCGCTCCCGGCAGTGGGCCATGAACCGCTCGTAGAGGGGGATGGCCAGATCGGGCTTGGCCGCACCGGAGAAGCCGGGGCGGCGGGAGGAGGTATCGGCGTACAGGGTGAACTGGGACACCACCAGCAGGCTGCCGCCCACCTGCTCCAGATTCAGGTTCATCTTTTCGTTTTCATCCTCAAAGACCCGCAGATTGCAGATCTTGTCCGCCAGCTTGTCGGCGGTGACCTCCGTATCGTTGGGGCCTACGCCCAGCAGCACCAGAAAACCGGTGCCGATCTGACCGTTGACCTGTTCATTGATGACAACAGAGGCGTTTTTGACTCGTGTAACAACAGCACGCATGGTAGCAACTCCTTATTTAATACCCGAAAGGGTATGCTTCGTAATGGGCCTTGCCCGCAAATCGAGCAGATCCGTGTGTTTTGCATTTTATCAAGAGCGGTTCTTTGCGGCAGCGGAGAAAACCCGTTTCCAATGCCGCGAAAGATCAGCCCACAGGCCGGTTGACCTGCAGAACGCCGGAGATCTGATGGAGCTTGTTCATGAGGGTGGACAACTGCGCGCCATCCTTGATCTGGATCTCGATGCGGATGATGGCGAAGCCGTCCTCCGTGCTGCGGGTGTTCAGACCCAGCACAAAGGTTTTGGTGGTGGAGAGGGCGGAGGAGATGTCCAGCAGCAGGTTCAGCCGGTCCTTGCAGACCGCCTCGATGGTGGTGGGATAGCTGTCATTGGTATCGGTGCCCCAGGAGACATGGATCCAGCGGCCGGGCTGCTCCTTCCGCTTTTCCTCCGAGGCGTTGGGACAGTCCGCCCGGTGGACGGACACGCCGTAGCCACGGGTGATGAAGCCCACGATGTCGTCTCCGGGGACGGGGGTGCAGCATTTGGAGAACTTCACCAAACAGTTGTCCAGACCTTCCACGATAATGCCCTGCTCGCTCTTGACGGCCTTGGGCTGCTTGGGAGTGTCCGCAGGCTTGGGGTCCTCCTTGGACTCCGTCACAGCCTCTGCCAGCATCTGCTCCTGCTGCCGCTGCTGCTGGCGGCGCTGCAACTCGCCCTGGATCCGGCTCACCGCCTTCTGAGCGGTGAAGCCGCCATAGCCGATGGCAGCGTAGAGATCGTCCAGCGTGGGATAAGCTACCTTTTTCAGCAGCACCGGCAGGAATTCCGGGTCCAGTACGTCTTTCATGGCGATGCCGCAGTGACGCAGCTCCGCGTCGAAGGCGGAGCGGCCGTTGGCGATGTTCTCGTCCCGCTTTTCCTTTTTGAACCACTGGCGGATTTTGGAGCGGGCCTCGTTGCTCTTGGCAATCTTCATCCAGTCCCGGCTGGGGCCCTTGGCGTTTTTGGAGGTCAAAATCTCCACGATGTCACCGTTTTTCAGCACATGGTCCAGCGTGACGATGCGGTTATTCACCTTGGCGCCGATCATGCGGTTGCCCACGGCGGAATGGATGGCGTAGGCGAAGTCGATGGGGGTGGCTCCGGCGGGGAGGTTCTGCACGTCGCCGTTGGGGGTGAACACGAACACCTCGTCGGAGAACATATCCACCTTCAGGGAGTGGATAAACTCCTCAGCATCGGCGCCCTCCTGATTTTCCAGCAGACGGCGTACCCACTCGTACTTGCCCTCGGTGCCGGCACCCTGACCGTTCTGCTTATACTTCCAGTGGGCGGCCACGCCGTACTCGGCGATCTCGTGCATCTCCGTGGTGCGGATCTGCACCTCAAAGGGGATGCCCTCGTTGCCCATGACGGTGGTGTGAAGGCTCTGGTAGCCGTTGGGCTTGGGGGTGCCGATATAGTCCTTGAAGCGTCCCAGAATGGGCTTGTAGAGGTCATGGATCACGCCCAGCACGTTGTAGCAGTCGCTGACGGTGTCTACCACCACCCGGAACGCAAAGAGGTCGAAAATCTCATCCAGAGATTTGTTCTGGCTGAACATTTTCCGGTAGATGGAATAAGGGTGCTTCATGCGGCCGTAGACAATGTGCTTGATGCCCATTTCATTGAGCCGCTGATCGATCTGGGCCTGAGTGCGGCTCATGAGAGCGTCATACTCCGGGCGCTTGGCGTCCAGCTTGGAGACGATCTCATCGTAGCCGATGGGGTCCAGATATTTTAAGGAGAGATCCTCCAGCTCCCACTTCATCCGCTGCATACCCAGCCGGTGTGCGATGGGGGCGTAGATCTCCATGGTCTCCAGAGATTTCTGCTTCTGCTTGGCGGGAGTCTGATACTCCATGGTCCGCATATTGTGGAGCCGGTCGGAGATCTTGATGAGGATGACCCGGATGTCCTTACTCATGGCGATGAGCATTTTCCGGAGGTTCTCCATTTGCTCGTCTTCCTTGGTGGCGTACTGAATCCGGGTCAGCTTGCTGACGCCCTCCACCAGATCCGCCACCGTGGGGGAGGTGAGCTTGGCCACGTCATCATACGTGGCGTCCGTATCCTCAATGACATCGTGAAGCAGGGCCGCCTCAATGGACTCGGAGTCCAGGTGCAGTTCCTCCGCCACGATCTGCGCCACGGCTAAGGGGTGGGTGATATAAAGCTCACCGCTTTTGCGGCGCTGCTCGCCGTGATGCTGCTTGGCGAATTCATAGGATTCCCGGATGCGCTTGAAATCCGCGCCGGGATTGTATTCCCGGACGGTGCTTTCCAATTTCTCAAACTGTTCGTCAATCGTCACTGCGAATCACCTCGTTTAACCTCCGCACCGCCCCGGAGACGGCGCAGGCAGGGAGAGGCGTAAAGATCCACCTTTCCCTGAATGGGATTGAGACATAGCGTTACCCGATCCTCCTGCCGGGACAGGGAGATGAGCCCCCGCTCCTGAAAGACCGTCAGGGCCAGCGCGGCCCGGAGAAAACTGTCGCAGCCGCCTACCTGCGCCGCCAGAGAACGGAGATAGGGCAGCAGATCTGTTTCCAGCTTGCCCTGCTTCAGGTGCCGGTCCAGAATCCGCCAGAAGGCGGCAAACTGGTCCCGGGAGATCATGAGCCGGGCGGTCTCCTGGGCCGTGAGGGGCTGCTCCCCCGTCAGGCGGTGCAGCAGGTCCAAGGATTCCGCCTCGTGGCGGCTGGGAGTCAAAGAGGGACGCAGGTCCACCAGCTGCAATTGCAGAGTGGTGGTGCCCCGGAAGGTGTTGGCCTGCAAATAGAAGGCTGCATCCACCCGGCAGCCGGGCTCCAACTGAGCGGCGGCCTCCGGCATGGAGAAGAAAATGGCGTCAAACCGGCTGGGGCCCTTGCTGAGCCGCAGTTTCAGGTGCTTGCCCTGGCCCACGGCCTGAACGCTGTCCACCGTGGCGCCCAGCAGGGCGAACACCGGGCGGGGATTCCCGGAACCATAAGGCTCCAGTTGGGCCAGATGGTCCACCTGCTCCAATGTCATATCCGCCGGGTTTGAAATGGCGGCGTCTACTTCCAGACAGCTCACCGCCCGCTCACCGCCGGAGGCGGCCTTTACGAAGCGGTTCATCCGCTGGCGGAAGGTATCGATGTTTTCCTCTGGGATGGTAAAACCGGCTGCCAACTCGTGACCGCCGAAGCCGTCCAGCAGGTCAGAGCAGGATTCCAGAGCGGAAAACAGGTTGAACCCGCCGTAGGAGCGGCAGGAGCCTTTGCCGGAGCCGTCCTTCAGATGGATCATGAAGCTGGGGGCGGCGTATTTTTCACTGAGACGGGAGGCTACGATGCCCACCACGCCCTGATGCCATTCCTCACTGGAAAGCACCAGCGCGTTCCGCTCCTCCGGCCGCAGCCGCTCGATCTGGGCGATGGCGTCGGCGCAGATGGACTGCTCCACCGCCTGCCGCTCCCGGTTCAGGTCGCATAGCTGCTTGGCCAGCTCCTCTGCTTTGGCGGGATCGGTCTCCTGCAAAAGGTCCGCGGCCAGATCCGCAGCCCCCATGCGCCCGGCGGCGTTGATCCGGGGGGAGAGAACGAAGCCGATCTGGATGGAGGTGATGGGCTTGCCCAGCAGCCCTGCCTCTTTCAAAAGGGCATGGATGCCCACAAAATCCGTGTGGTTCAGGGCGGCAAGGCCGCAGGAGACAATGGTGCGGTTTTCGCCCTCCATCCGCATGACGTCGGCAATGGTGCCGATGGCGGCCAGAGTGCAGTATCGGGCGAACAGGGCGTTTTCCCGGTCCGGTCCGCCCAGAGCCAGCACCAGCTTCAGCGCCACGCCCACGCCAGCCAGATATTTGAAGGGATAGGTGTCATCCGGACGGTGGGGGTCCACTACCGCCACGGCCCTGGGGAGGTTTTCCTTACATTCATGGTGATCCGTCACCACCACGTCCATGCCGATGGATGCGGCAAAGTCGATCTCCTCGTTGCCGGTGATCCCGCAGTCCACGGTGATCATCAGGGTGGCGCCCTTGTCCCGCAGGCCCTGGATGGCATCCTTGGAAAGGCCGTAGCCGTCCTCGATCCGCCGGGGGATATAGCGCAGGCACTTGGCACCGCAGTTTTTCAGATAGTCCAGAAGCAGCACCGTGGAGGTGATGCCGTCCACATCGTAATCGCCGAAAACGGCGATGGTCTCATCGTTGGCCAGCGCCTTCTGGATCCGGGCCACCGCCTTGTCCATGTCCCGCATGAGCATGGGGGAGATCGTCAGAGAGGTCTCCCGCTCCAACGCCTCGGCAGCGGCCTCGGAGGTGGTGATGCCCCGGGCGGCCAGCACCGTGGCCAGCAGACTGGGGTAGCCGGCTTCCTTCAAAAGGGCAGTGTCCTGTTCTGATGCCGTACCGATATGCCATTTCTGATACTTCATTCGGACACCCCCATTCTCAAATCAGGCGGAACAAACAATGTTCCACATTAACAAACATACAGTATAGCAGAAAAACACCGGAAGGTAAAGCACATATTTATACAGAAAGGGACTGTTTCGGCGGCTGAGACTGCTGATTTTTCGATTTCCCGGACAGAACGGGCCATCTTCAACCGAATATGCGGCCGGAAACGCAAAAAGCCAGCGCTCCCGTAAGGGAACGCTGGCAAGGTTTCTTATTCGGCAGGCTGGTCCTCTGCGGTTTCCGCAGGCAGGACGTACCGGCTCAGGTTCTGCTGAAGCTGGAAGGAGAACTCGTCATTCTTCTTCAGACTGTGGAGATAGGCGTGGGAGGCGGTCTGTTTTTCCTGCTCCTCAATGACGCTGACCGCGATGTTGGAGCAATGATCGCCCACACGCTCGGCATTGTTCAGCAGATCGTTGAGGATGAAGCCGAGCTGGATGGTGCACTGGCCGCTTTGGAGCCGCCGGATGTGACGGCTGCGGATCTCCTCCGTAAGGAGGTCCATAGTTTCCTCCAGAGGTTCCACCTGCCGGGCTATCTGGGGATCGTCCGACTGGAAGCTGCGCAGGGCGCTGTTCAGCAGATCCTCCAGCAGGGAGGTCAGCACATCCACCTCTTCCCGGGCAATGGGGGAGAAGGCCAGTTGCTTTTCGTGAAGCTCCTTGGCGGATTCCTGCAGGTTCAGAGCATGGTCGCCGATGCGCTCAAAGTCTCCGATGGCGTGAAGCAGGCGGGAGACGGTGCGCATATCGGCGGAGGAGGTGCCGTGCTGGGAGATCTGGACCAGGTAGCCGCCCAGACGGTCCTCATAGGTGTCCAGCTTGTCCTCATTGGCCAGAATCTGTTCCTCCCGGCTGCCGTCATACTGGATGAACTGGGCCAGAGCCAGCTGCATGCTTTCCAGCGCCAGAGCGCCCATGCGGTTGGTCATGACGGCGCATTCGCTGACAGCCACGCCGGGGGTCCGCATCAGCCGGGGGTCCAGGAAGGCGAAGTCAGAGGGCTTGTCCTCCGTGGAGATCACCTTGTTGGCAAGGCGCTCCAACTGCCGGCTGAAGGGCAGCAGCACAAGGGTGGTGCAGACGTTGAAGATCGTGTGGCAGAATGCGATGCCAACAGCGCCGATGGGCTCTGTCAGGAAGGGCAGATTCAGGAACATCTCACCGCCAAACAGGGCCAGCAGACCCAGAGCGGTGCCGATGAGGTTGAAGGAGATGTGGATGACGGACACCCGCTTGGCATTGCGGCTGACGCCGATAGAGGAGATCAGAGCCGTAACGCAGGTGCCGATGTTCTGGCCCATGATGATGGGGATAGCGATGCCGTAGGTGACGGAGCCGGTCATGGCCAGTGCCTGCAAAATGCCAACGGAGGCGGCGGAGGACTGAATGATGCCGGTGAAGGCAGCGCCCACCAGCACACCCAGGAAGGGATTGGTGAAGGCGGTCATGAAGTGGGTAAAGCCCGGCATATCTGCCAGAGGAGACACCGCGCCGCTCATCAGCTCCATGCCGTACATTAAAATAGAGAAGCCCATCATCACCCGGCCCACGTCCCGGCGGCGCTGCCGCTTGGAGCCCATGATGAGCAGAATACCGATCAAAGCCAGCAGGGGGGAGAAATTCTTGGGCTTGAGGAAGTTGACAAAGAAGTTCTCACTTTCGATGCCGGTGAGGGACAGCAGCCACGCTGTCAGGGTGGTGCCGATATTGGAACCCATGATGATGCCGATGGTCTGTCCGATCTCCATGACACCGGAGTTCACCAGACCCACCAGCATGACCGTCATAGCGGAGGAGGACTGAATGGCGATGGTGATGCCGGCGCCCAGCAGCAGACTTTTGATGGGGTTGGAAGTCATGCGCTTGAGCAGCCGCTCCAGCTTGCCGCCGGCCATTTTTTCCAGACTTTTGGACATGACCGTCATGCCGTATAAGAAGAAGGCCAGCCCTCCGCACAGGGTAAAGAGAGAGAAAATGTTCATATCAGATCCCTTTCTGCCCGAAGTATCCATCGGACCAGGTATGCATCTCATTTATAGTATGACACTCTATTCCTGATTATAAGTGGTAAAGCGGGGATGTGCCTATTGACAAAGCGGACAAAAAAACGGAGAAAACCAACGGCAAGACATACTGTGTGCGCAAACTGACCAAAGAATGTCCGCAGCAGACATACGATGCGCTGCAGCTTGAAAACAGCCATAAATTGTGGTGGCACATTCATAAGCGGGGTTAATGGCTGCGGCGGCTGACTCCCCGAATGGACTGTGAAAAGTGCCAAACGAAAACGATTTTCCATGTGCACGATAACAGTTTTACACTTTGAGCAAAGTTTAAGATTGAAAGTCTGCTATGTTTGTGCTAAATTAATACTGTCGGGAATTCGGCTTTTTGCCGGAAACATCCTGAAAAAAATGAAAAGGAGCAAATGAAGAATGAAGAAGTTGTTTGCACTGTCTCTCGCACTGGTAATGACTTTGTCTCTGGCTGCCTGCGGCGGCAAGAAGACCGAGGCCCCTGCCGACACCGAGAACAAGACCGAGACCGAGACCGAGACCCCCACTACCGGCGATGTCAAGGTCGCTGTTGTCCTGAAGACCCTGGCCTCTGAGTACTGGGGCTATGTGGAGGCCGGCTGCAAGGCCGCCGGTGATGATCTGGGTGTTGACGTGGTCGTGGTTGGCCCCGGCGCTGAGAGCGATATCGAGGGTCAGGTTTCCATGATCGAGCAGCAGATCGGCGCTGGCTGCGACGCCATCGTCTGCGCTCCCAACGATGCTGGTGCCGCTCAGGGCGCTCTGCAGGCTGCCATCGACGCTGGCATCCCCGTGCTGGCTGTTGACACCAACGTTGGCATCGCTGGCCAGACCTCTTTCGTGGGCACCTCCAACGTGGACGCTGCTTATGAGGGCGGCAAGTGGGCCATCGAGCAGGCCGGTACCGACGCCAAGGCCGTTATCATCTACGGTCAGGAAGGCGACAACACCTCCAACATGCGTATGGAAGGCTATGAGAAGGCCTGCACCGAGGCTGGCGTGGAAGTTCTGGCCAAGCTGTCCGGCAACAACCTGACCGACGGCGCTACCAAGGCCATGGAAGACCTGCTGAGCGCTTATCCCGATCAGATCGACATCGTGCTCTGCCACAATGACGATACCGCTATCGGCGCTATGAACGCCTGCAAGTCCGCCGGCGTGTCTGACATCACCATCGTTGGTTTCGACGGCAACGCTTCCGCCGTGAAGCTGATCCTGGACGGCGAGCTGGTGAAGGCTACCGTCGCTCAGCAGCCCTATGAGATGGGCTATCAGGTGGTCGAGGCTGCCGTGAAGGCTGTCAAGCTCGAGCCCGTTGACGAAGTCATCAACGCTCCCGTTCAGGTCGTTACCGCTGAGAACGGCCAGGCTTACCTGGACAACCTGGAGGCCATGAAGGGCTAATTCAGCCTGACTGCTATCCATAGCTGAAAAGCAAAAAAGCCGGAATACAGCGGCAGGTTTTCTGCCGCTGTATTCCGAAAAGCCGATCATGCGCGTGCCTGCAAGCGGAAACCTGATGGGTTCCCACGGCGGAACGGAGGATTTTCGGCGCGCCGGGATCTGGCAGGAACCATTCTCTGTCTGATCCCGGTTACAATACGCACAGAAGAAAACGATTAAACAGCAAGCACATTTCAAAGAAAATAACCCCGGGAATCGGGATCGAGAGAGCGCTTCCGCTGCGGCGGGAGCGGTTCGGAAATCAGGAAAAACAGAAACGAGGTAATTCCATGAGCGAGTATGTCGTCGAACTGAAACATATTACCAAACGTTTTCCTGGTGTTGTCGCGTTAAAAGATATGTCTATCGGCATCAGACCCGGTGAGATCCACGGTCTGATCGGAGAAAACGGCGCAGGTAAATCCACCTTGATCAAGGTGCTCACCGGCGTTCACACTCCGGAAGAAGGGGAAATCTTTGTGGACGGCCAGAAGGTCGTTTTCAAAAACCCTGTTCAGTCCCGCGAGGCAGGCATCGCCTGTGTGTATCAGGAGCTGAACATCGTCAAGCAGCTGCCTGTCACGGATAACGTTTTTATGGGGCGTGCCGTTAAGAAGGGATTGCTGCTGGATTATCCCCGGATGCACGCCGAGGCGGAAGAAGCGCTGAAAACACTGGGACATCCGGAGATCAACGTCCATCTGGAGTGCGGTAAGCTGGGCGTGGGTCAGCAGCAGATGGTGGAGATCGCCAAGGCTGTGTCCCTGGATGCCAAGCTCATTATTATGGATGAGCCCACTTCTTCTTTGGGTAAGGAAGAGATCGAGCAGTTGATGGAGACCGTCCGGGGCCTGAAGGCCAAGGGCGTGGCCATCCTGTTCGTGTCACATAAACTGGAAGAGCTCTTTGAGCTCTGCGACCGTGTGACCGTCATGCGTGACGGCGAACACATCATCACCGAGGATACCGTGAACCTCACGGAGGACTCCCTCATCAACGCCATGGTAGGCCGTACTCTGGATAACCTGTATCCCAAGGAATTCGGCACCAAGGGCGAGGTGTGGCTGGAGGCCAAGGGCCTCAACGAGGCCGGCGTCCTGCACGATGTCAGCTTTAAGGCCCATGCGGGCCAGATCACCGGCTTTGCGGGCCTCGTCGGCGCAGGCCGCACGGAGACCATGCGGGCGGTGTTCGGCGCTGACAAGCTGGACAGCGGCGAGATCTACGTCAAGGGCGAGAAGGTACATATCAGAACGCCGAAGGACGCTATCAAGAGAAAAATCGCCTTCCTGACAGAGGACCGTAAGGGTCAGGGCCTGGTGCTCAACCTGGATGTGCGGACCAATCTGGTCCTGGCCAATATGAAGGGCTTCTCCAACGGTCCCTTCCTGGATAAGGATCGCATTGAGCAGGCGGGCAATGACAATGTCAGCGCCCTGAAGATCAAGACCCCCTCCCTGAATGAGGTCGTCGGCCAGCTGTCCGGCGGCAACCAGCAGAAGGTGGTTATCGGCAAGTGGGTCAATACCGACGCCGACATCTTTATTTTCGATGAGCCCACCCGTGGTATCGACGTGGGCGCCAAGATCGAGGTTTACCGGGTCATGAACGATCTGGTGAAGGCCGGCAAGTGCGTCATCATGGTCTCCTCCGAGCTGCCGGAGATCCTGGCTATGAGCGACCATGTGGTAGTTATGCGCGGCGGCCGTGTGATGGCTGATATTGACCGGGACACGCCGCACTTCAATTCCGAAGACATCATGAAAGCGGCCTGGGGAGGAGAGTTAGACTGATATGAAAAACACGAAAATGAAAGAGCTTCTGCAAAAGCTCGGTACACTGATGGCCCTTGCCATCCTGGTTTTGATTTTCTGCATCACCATGCCGGACAAGTTCATGAAGGTCGGTAACTTCATGAATATCCTGAAGCAGGCATCCATCAACTGCCTGATCGCTTCCGGTATGCTGTGCGCCCTGATTACCGCCGGTATCGACCTGTCCGTTGGTTCCAACTGCGTGCTGTGCACCTGCACCATCGGCGTTATGGTCCAGTCCGGCATCACGAACCCCTTCCTGCTGGTGCTCTGCGGCCTGGCCGTCAGCACCCTGGCCGGCTTCATCAACGGTACGCTGCTGACCCGTCTGGATCTGCCCCATCCCTTCGTGTCCACCATGGGCATGAAGAACGTGCTGTGGGGCCTGGCACTGGTCATTACCGGCTCCAAGTCCATCGCCTTCACCAACACCGGCATTGACGGCCTCATGTGGATCGGCGGCGGCTCTCTGTTCACCACCTATTATGAGGGCACCACCAAGGTGAAGTTCCCCGGCATCCCCTTCAGCTTCGTTCTGGTTATCATTGTGTTCATCATCTTTGATATCTTCCTGCGCAAGACCGCTCTGGGCCGCCAGATCTACTGCGTGGGCGGCAACCCCGAGGCAGCCCGTCTGTCCGGTATCCCCTCCAAGAACGTGCTGACCTTCGTTTACACCCTGTCCGGCTTCATGGCCGGTATGGCTGGTATCGTGTCTGTTGGCCGTCTGGCTTCCGCTAACGGCAACGCCGGTTCCACCTATGATAACGACGCCATCGCAGCCTGCATCGTGGGCGGCGCTTCCTTCACCGGCGGCAAGGGCACCATCTGGGGCACCCTGATCGGCGCTCTGCTGATGGCTGTGATCCGCAACGGCCTGAACCTGGCCGGTGCCAAGAACGATGTCCAGTACATCGTCATCGGCTCCGTTATCATCCTGGCCGTTACCATCGACGTCTTCCGTAATAAGATGGAGGCCAAGGCCCGTAAGATGGCTACACAGTAAACTGTTCCCCGGACGCACTGTTGAGTTGAATTACGCCGCCGCGAAAGCGGCGGCGTAATTTTATTTGGAACCGATCAAGTTGAATGGAAGGAGACTGCTTATGAAGGAATTGCGTGTTGGCATTGCCGGTCTGGGGCGGCTGGGCCGGGTTCATGCTGCCAACCTTGCCCACAAGATTCCCGGCGCGGTCCTGACGGCGGCCTGCGTGCCCGGCGCGGACAGTCAGGCTTATGCCCGTCAGGAATTGGGACTTGAAAAGGTGTACGGCGATTTCAGGGAGATGGTCGCTGATCCGGAACTGGACGCGGTGGCCATCGTGTCCCCCTCCGGAGAGCACTGCTGGCAGATCGAGGCGGCGCTGGACGCGGGGAAGCACGTGTTTTCCGAAAAGCCTCTGGGCGTTACGATGGAACAGTGCCTTCAGGCGGAGGCTGCCGTGGCCCGGCACCCGGAATTGGTGTGTATGCTGGGCTTTATGCGGCGCTATGACAAGTCCTACGCCTATGCCAAGGAAAAAATCACTGCGGGGGCTATCGGTACGCCGTATCTGGTGAAATCCACCGGCATCGACCCGGAAGCCGTGGTGGAGGGGGCCATCCGGTACAGCGGGACCTCCGGCGGGATCTTCTTGGATTCTGCCATTCACGATATGGATCTGATGCGCTGGTTCCTGGGGAGCGAGGCTGCGGAGGTCTACGCTATGGGCTGCACCTTTAAGCACCCAGCCTTTCAGGACGCCGGGGACGATGAGACCGGCGTCGCCGTCTACAAATTTAAAAACGGCGCTATGGGCATGGTCCATGTGGGCCGTACCGCCCCCTACGGCTACCACATTGAAACGGAGATCGTAGGCACGGAGGGCACGATCCGCATTTCTGCCGTGCCGGAGAAGAACCGGGCTATGGTCTACGATGTGAATGGCGCCCGAACCGAATGTGTGGAATCCTTCCCGGAGCGGTTTGCGGAAGCATACCTCACGGAAATGGAGGAATTTGTCCGCTGCGTCCGAGAAGGGCGGAAGCCGGATACCGGCGTGGCGGACGGCATCTATGCCACACGGGTGGGCTACGCCACTACGGAGGCGTGGAAAACCGGGAAGATCGTCAAAATCTGATCCTTTTGTGGAGCAGGAATTCAAATTGTAAACAAGTTAGCAAAGAGAAGAACAGGCGCGTGGGATGCCCCACGCGCCTGTTCTCTTTGGGAGTGTTTATCGCCCGCAGTGACAGTCGCCGGAACAACCGGCGCAGCCGCCGCTGCATCCGCAGGTGTGCTTACCCTGCTTTTTCTGCCGGATGAGATACCGGACAATGGAAATGACAACGGCAAATAAGACTAGAGAAATGAGGAGGGTAGAGAGATTGGCACTCAACCAGGTCAGCATGAAAAATCACTCCTTTGAAAGAAATAGAAGATGGAAGATATAGAATGGAGGGTGAGGGGAAAATCAGACCTTAGTGGAAAGCTTGGTAGCTTCCTTGTAAGGACGAACCAGCATGTAGATGATAAAGGCCAGAGCGGCGATGGCAGCCACCAGACCGATGACGTTCAGGCTGCCGGTGAAGGCCTTGCCGAACTGGTTGACCATCAGGGCACACAGATAAGCGAAGCCGCACTGATAGCCAATGGCGAACCAGGTCCACTTGGCGTTGTTCATCTCCCGCTTGATGGCGCCGATGGCGGCGAAGCAGGGGGCGCACAGCAGGTTGAAGATCATGAAGGAGTAGGCGGAGATAGCGGTGAAGTCCGCGGCCACCAGGCCCCAGATCTCGTCGCCGTTCTCACTGAGCTCCCCGACGTAGTTGTAGAGCACGCCGAAGGTTGCCACCACGTTCTCCTTGGCGATGAGGCC
>ERZ836877.4907-NODE-4907-length-13243-cov-3.534349_pt1 | contig 13243 bp, 11 predicted proteins | sample MGYA00519469_ERZ836877 | MGnify/ENA primary metagenome ERZ836877 (study PRJEB31850, sample SAMEA3708809) | human gut metagenome | biome: human gut; feature: human-associated habitat; material: faeces | place: China | collected 2014 ... | reverse complement strand
CGCTGGGTGCGAACTACAGAACAGTGGCAAACGCGCCTTCAAGCGGAACATGAAGTCCGCCGACGGGCGGTGCATACGGCCTTCGGCATGCTGGCCGGGGAGCTGGTCGGGCCGGACTGGGGCTCCTATCGCGAATTTTTTGCCCGCGTCGCCTGCGGCGCGTGAGCGGCATTGCCGCCCGGCCCGTTCCGGCGTATGAGTCAGGGCAGGAGCAGCGGCAGCCCGCCACACAACAAGGGAGATTGTCATGCCTGTGGTCCATACGGATGCGGGGCAGCTTGCCCCCCCGGAAAAGCTGGAAAATATCCCCGCGCTCATGAGCGCGTACTATACCGAAGTTCCCGATCCCGGCCGACCGGAGCAGCGGGTGGCCTTCGGCACGTCCGGGCACCGGGGCACATCCCTGTTGTGCAGTTTTAATGAAGAGCACATCTACGCCATCACCCAGGCCGTGTGCGACTACCGTAAGGCGCAGGGCATTGACGGCCCGCTTTTTCTGGGCGGCGACACCCACGCCCTCTCCGAAGCGGCCTTCCGCTCAGCTCTGGAAGTGCTGACGGCCAACAACGTGGCGGTGCGTGTGCCGCGCCATGGGGCGTACACGCCTACCCCGGCCGTTTCTCACGCCATTTTGCGCTGGAATGCGGGGCGCGCCACGGGCCTTGCGGACGGCATCGTCATCACGCCTTCCCATAATCCCCCGCGCGACGGCGGCTTCAAGTATAATCCGCCCCACGGCGGCCCGGCCGAGGCGGCGGGCACCAGGCAGATCCAAAGTCTGGCCAATGCCTGCCTTGAAAGCGGCAACCGCAGCGTGCGACTTGTGTCCCTGCGTACGGCCTTGGCCTCGCCCCTGGTGGAGGAATACGACTTTATTCGTCAGTATGTGGATGACCTGGCCCTGGTGCTGGACATGAAGGCCATCGCCGCCTCTGGCCTCAAGCTGGGCGCGGACCCCTTGGGCGGGGCCAGCCTGCCCCTGTGGGAACCCATTGCCGAAACTTACGGCCTGGACATTGCGGTGGTCAACAAGGTGGTGGACCCCACCTTTCGCTTTGTGCCCTGCGATAAGGACGGCAAAATCCGCATGGACTGCTCGTCGCCTTACGCCATGAGCCGTCTGCTGGAAATGCGCGGGCGTTTTGACCTGGCTTTTGCCTGCGACCCCGATTCAGACCGGCACGGCATTGTCACGCGCGAAGAGCTCATGCCGCCCAACCACTACCTCAGCGTAGCGGCCTGGTATTTGTTCCGCACCCGGCGGCAGTGGCCCGCGCACAGCGGCATCGGCAAAACGCTGGTGACCAGCGCCATGCTGGACAGGGTGGGGCAGAGCCTGGGGCGTCCTGTGCTGGAGGTGCCCGTCGGTTTCAAGTGGTTTGTGCCCTATTTGCGCGACGGCAGCTGCGGCCTGGCCTGCGAAGAGAGCGCCGGGGCCTCCTTTCTTTGCTTTGACGGCAGCCCCTGGAGCACGGACAAGGACGGTCCCCTCATGTGCCTGCTGGCCGCCGAAATGATGGCCGTGGAGCAGGCTTCGCCTTCTGAACTTTACGAACGACTGGCCGAGCGCCTGGGCCGCCCCGTTTATCAGCGCCTGGACGCGCCTGCGGACGACGATGTGCGCGCCGCTCTGGCCGCTGTCAGGCCGGAGGATGTGCCCTTGCGCAGCCTGGGCGGATCGCCCGTAACCGCAGTGCTGACCCGCGCGCCGGGCAACGATGCGCCCATGGGCGGCGTTAAAGTGGTAAGTGAAGATGGCTGGTTTGCCGTGCGTCCTTCGGGCACCGAGCCCATTTGCAAGGTCTACACCGAAAGTTTTAAAGGAGAGGAGCACCTCTGCGCTCTGCAGAAGGATGCGCTGGGCTTTCTGGAGCGTCTGCTCAAAAGGGGCGCGTAGGGAAAAAACTTTTGCAGAGCCGAGGGGAAGCCTCAAAGCCCCACACTGCGCCGCAGGGCTTCCACCTCGCGGCTGGTCAGAGCTCTGGCCACACCGGCGGGCAGATCTCCCAAGGCCAGAGGCCCTTGGGCCACGCGGCACAAACGCAGGATAGTCAGAGCCAGGTCGCGGCACATGCGGCGGATCTGTCGGTTGAGCCCTTGGTGCAGCACCATGCGCAGCAACGTACCCCTGGCCTGAGGCACAGCCGATACCGTCACCGGGGCGAGCTGTTCCCCTTCGGCCAGGCGCATGCCCGCGCGCATGGCTTCCAGAGCTGCGGGCGGCACCGCGCCGCGCACCAGCACCTCATAGGTCTTGGGCTGGTGGTGGCTGGGGTGACACAGCCGCTGGGCCAGCACGCCGTCATTGGTCAGCAGCAGCAATCCTTCAGAGAAATAGTCCAAGCGGCCCACCGGGTAGAGCCGCAGCTCGCGCAAAGCCTCAGGCAGGCAATCCAGCACGGTGGGTCGCCCTTCGGGGTCGTGCGCCGTGCAGACAACCCGCACGGGTTTGTGCAGCAGCACATAGGCGTAACTCTGGGGGGCCGCCAAGGGGCTTCCGTCCACGGCCAGCACATCCTGCGGCCTCACCTGACGGCCGGGGCTGGGTTCCGGCAGACCGTTGACAGAAACCCGGCCCGCCAGAATAAGCTCGTCCGCCTTGCGCCGGGAGCACAGACCACTGGCCGCAATGGCCTTGTTCAGCCGCTGAGTTGCGGGCGCGTCCGGCCCGGTCATTTCTGCCTGTGCGGCCGTAGCGCCGACTCGTGTGCGCGCCGTGCGCTGCTGGTGCCCCTTCCCGTTCATGTCCCAATCTCCTGAAAAAATACCCCAGGGCATTGCAACGTTGGAATGCCCTGACGGTTGTGTAAGCAGACGCCCGCCGCGGAGGCGCCAGCGTAGCTTCAGCCGTTGCGCCGCGGGAGCCTGGCCCGTTACGACGAAAAAAGTTACGGGCAAAGACAGCAGTAGGGCTAGTTACAGATGAAGCAGCGCCGCCCTTTATTTGCGCGGTTACGTGCCGAAACGAGCGTGCCGTAAATTTCTTAATGTTACTATACGTTAAAGAAATACTTTAATTGTATGAAAGCCGGACACTCCACGCGGCGGCAAACCCCTGACAGCCGCGCGAAAAGACCTACCAACCATGCGACTACGCCATGCAGAGGGGAGAGCGGTGCGAGAACGCTCCCTTTTTCTTATGTGGAACCTTTTGAGAAGGGGTATCTCCCAAAGAGGAATAGAGGCCCAAGCACCACACTGAACCCTGTCCATGCATAAAAAGTCTGCGCGCGGGGATCCGCTTGAGCGCATGGTGCGCGAAGCGGGAGCCCGCGTCAAGACGCGGATTTTTGACGGCGCAGGTTTATTCGACGGAAGTCCATGTTGACGGCGTGGATTTGGGGCCGCCGTGGGTTCGGTAGGCTGTGCGACAGCCAAATCGAGCCAGATAAAAGCGCCAGGCCCGACGCTTGAAGCGTTTGGCCGGATGCGTACACGGGCCGTACAGACGGGCACAACGGGGCAAGCTCTGCGGGATGGCGGCCCTGGCTGCGTCCAAAGCGTTTACTGCAGGGACAACGCGGTTTTTTGTCTCAAAAGTTTACATAATTATCATTATGGGACATTTAAATCCGCGCCGGGGGAGCCTGCCCTTTGCCCCATCCCGCAGACCATACCTTGCCGCCAGAGACCCCGGCGGGTTTGGACAAAAGCCAAAATCGCCGTACCGCAAGCCATCGCAAAGACAGACAAGACACAAGTACGCTGCAGCACCACAATTTTCCCCGGCTTCAGGTGGTTCAGCCCTCTGTTGTTGTGCCAGCCTTTGTGCGGCGGGACACAGCCATGCTGTCGTACGCATGCCCTCTGAACACAGTCCAGCCGTCCCCTTTGCCGGCACCGTCCCCATTGGTGGCGCATACGCCCCCCGTCCTGCCTGCGGCAACGGCCACACCCCAAGGGCCGCGCCACACTGGGCTTGCCCACGGCGCGGCTCTGACGTACAACACAGGCCAACGTCTTACGCCGAGGTATGTTCATGGGCTTTGCCAACAGCGCCTGCAGTTTTACCCGTTTCCGCATTTTGGATCCCGTGCCCGCCGAGCTCTGGCCGCAGATTCCGGACAAGCTCAAGCAGTACGCCATGCAGGATATCGACAATATCCCGGAGCCGCAGGCTTGCGGCTGGGTCAGCTTTGAAGACATGCTGGACACCCAGTGGACCACGGCCACACCCCACAAAGGGGCGTACCTGGTCTTTTCTCTGCGGCTGGACACGCGCCGCATCCCTGCCGGAGTTGTCAAAAAGCACTTGGCCTTGGCCCTTAAAGAGGAAAAAAACCGGCTCCGCGACCAGGGTAAGACCTTTATTGCGCGTGAACGCAAAAAAGAACTCAAGGAACAGGTCATGCTGCGCCTGCGGCAGCGTTTTTTGCCTGTACCGGCGGAATTCAACGTACTTTGGGCCACGGACAAAAACGAAATCTGGTTCGCCTCCACCCAGGGCAAGATGATCGAATTGTTTATGGAAGAATTCCTCAAGACCTTTGATCTGCACCTGGAGCAGCTTACGCCCTACAATCTGGCGGCCAGCCTGCTGGACGAAGACAGCCTCATCCGCCTGGACCAGCTTGAAGCCACCCAGTTCGCCCCACAGGCGTAAAGGAAGACAGAACATGAGCACAGCCTATTCCGCCGAATCCCCAGACAGCATCCTGGGTAGGGAATTTCTGACCTGGCTCTGGTATCAGAGCGACACGGCCCCTGGCGGCTTTACAGACGCCACGGGCGCGCCCTTTGCGGTTTCTATGGAGCAGCGCATCGTGGTGGAAGGCGGCGAAGGCGAAGCGCGGGAAACGGCAACGGTTTCCGGCTCGCTCTCTCCGCTGCGCGAGGCCCGTTTCGGCCTGGGCACGGGCAAGAAGGTCAGCCGCGCCCTGGTACGCCTGGAAAAGGACGAGCTGGCTTTTCAGCTCAGTCTCAAGGCTGAGGACTTTTGCTTAAACAGTCTGCGCACGCCCAAAATCGACACCAGTGATGCGGACGACGACCCCGACGCCCTGCTGTTGGAAAAGATCGCCCTGATGGAAATCTGCACCGGCCTGCTGGATGCGCTCTATGCCCGCTTTCTGCGCCTGCGCCTTTCTCCGGACTGGCTCAAGGAAGTGACGGACATGCGCCAGTGGATGACCCGCACGGAGTAATCCAGATCCATGAGCGCCCTGCCCTCCTCTCCCGTCCGCAGCCGTTCCGCCTGGGGCGATGTGGCCCGCAACACCCTGCGCAAAACCCTCTGGATGTTGCTGGTGCTTTGGGGCATTACCATCATCAGCTTCTGGGTCATCCACCTGGCCCCCGGTTCGCCCACGGATATGGAAACTACCCTCAACCCCCTGGCCGGCGCGGCTGCACGTCAGCGGCTGGAGGCCCTCTACGGGCTGGACCGCCCTCTGTACGTGCAGTACTGGGACTGGCTGGTGCGCCTGTTGCACCTGGATTTCGGCAATTCCATGTCCGCCGATGGCAGGCCCGTGCTGACCAGAATTCTGGAGCGTCTGCCCCTTACCGTGGGCATGAACCTGGTTTCTCTGCTCCTTACCCTGGCCATCGCCATTCCCGTGGGCATTATTTCGGCCTGCCGCCGCAATTCCCTGCTGGACCGCACGGTGACCGTTCTGGTTTTTCTGGGTTTCGCCATGCCCTCTTTCTGGTTGGCCCTGCTGCTCATGCTCTTTTTCGGCATTGATCTGCAATGGCTGCCCATTTCCGGCCTCACTTCCATGAACTACGCCCAAATGGGCCCCTGGGAGCGCTTCTGCGACCTGGCCCGGCATCTGGCCCTGCCTATTACGGTCTATACTGTGGGCGGGCTTGCGGGCATGTCCCGGTATATGCGGGCCTGCATGCTGGAAGTGCTGCGGCAGGACTACATCCTTACCGCCAGGGCCAAAGGGCTGAGCGAAACCGCCGTGGTCCTGCGCCACGCTCTGCGCAACGCCCTTTTGCCGGTCATTACCCTGCTGGGTCTTTCCGTGCCGGGGCTCATCGGCGGCAGCGTCATCATCGAGTCCATCTTTGCCTTGCCCGGCCTGGGCCAGCTTTTTTATGCCGCCGTCATGGCCCGCGACTACACCATGATCATGGGCAACCTGGTGTTGGGCGCGGTGCTCACCCTGGCGGGCAATCTGCTGGCTGACGTTTGTTACGGCCTGGCCGATCCGCGCATCCGCAGCGCCGGGGAAGGCAGCTGACATGTGCCCCGTCGTCCTGAAAAAACTGCTGGGCCGTAACCTCATGCTGACGCTGGGGCTCATTTTGGTGCTGGGCATGTCCCTGGCCGCCCTGCTGGCCCCCTGGCTGGCCCCTTACAATCCCGATGCCCTGCACCTGGACCATATTCTGGAGCCGCCTTCCGCCCTGTTCTGGCTGGGCACGGACCGGCTGGGGCGAGACGTTTTTTCCCGTCTGCTCTTCGGCGGGCGCATTTCCCTCTGGGTAGGCTTTGTGGCCGTGGGCATTTCGGTCAGCATCGGCACGGTGCTGGGTCTGGTGAGCGGTTATTTTCGCGGCTGGGTGGATGAGGTGGTCATGCGCGCCGTGGATATTATGCTCTGCTTCCCCTCCTTTTTTCTCATCCTGGCGGTCATTGCCTTTCTGGAACCAAGCCTTACCAATATAATGGTCGTTATCGGGCTCACCTCCTGGATGGGCGTCACCAGGCTGGTGCGGGCCGAGGCCCTCAGCCTGCGCCAAAGGGAGTTTGTGGATGCGGCCCGCCTGGCGGGTACGCCCGCCTGGCGCATATTGCTGCGGCATATCCTGCCCAACGCCTTGGCGCCCGTGCTCATCACGGCCACCCTGGGCGTGGCCGGGGCCATCCTGGTGGAATCCAGTCTGAGTTTTCTGGGCCTGGGCGTACAGCCGCCTACGGCCAGCTGGGGCAACATGCTCATGGACGGCAAATCCGTCATCGAAACCGCGCCCTGGCTTTCCGTCTATCCCGGGCTGGCTATTTTGGTCACGGTACTGGGCTATAATCTTTTGGGCGAAAGCCTGCGCGACCTTAGCGACCCGCGCCTGCGCCGCTGAAGAGCCTGTTGGTATAAAATTTAAAGTTATACTTTAAAATGTAAGCCCGCGGAACCTGCCATGCTGGAATATCTGCGCATTCGCAACCTGGCCCTCATTGAGGACATGGAGCTGGAATTTGCCCCCGGCATGAACGTGCTGACTGGTGAAACCGGGGCCGGCAAGAGCTTTATTCTTAAAGCCTTGGGTTTTCTGCTGGGCGACAGATTGGCGGCGGACATGGTGCGCCCAGGGGCCGAGCGCGCCCAGGTAGAAGCCCTGTTCAGTCAGCCGGAACAGGATCTGATCCTGCGCCGCGAACTTCTGGCCGAAAGCGGCCGCAGTCGGCTCTACATCAATGACAGTCTGCGCTCCCAGGAAAGCCTGCGTGACCTGCGCGACCGTCTGGTCAGCCACACCAGCCAGCACGCCCAGCAAAAACTTTTTGCAGCCGGCGGTGCAGGCCCGCCTGTTGGAACACGGCCTTGCCGACCCCACCCTACCCACCCAAAGGGACGCCCTTTTGGAAGACCTGCGCCGCTTGGCCGCGCAACGGGAAGCCCTGCGCCAAAAACAGGCCGGCCTGGCCGAGCGTCGCGAACTGCTGGAGATGCAGCAGCAGGAAATCGCCAAGGTGGCTCCGGAGCCCGGCGAGGAAGAGCGCCTGGAATCGCTGCGAGCCCAGGTCCGCCAGGCGGAACGGCGGCGTGAGGACCACGAACGGGCCCTTGCCCTGCTCCACGGCGACGAAGGGGAAGGTCTGCTGGACCAGCTTGTGCGGCTGGAAAAGTTGCTGGACCATCTAGCCGAAGGGGACGCAGGTTGTAAGGCCACGGCTGAAACCGCAGCGAGCCTGCGTGAACAATTGACGGAGCTGGCCCGACGTCTGCGACGCGGCCCCCTGGATGATGACCTGCCCGATCTGGATAAGGTGGAGGAACGCCTTTTTACCCTGGCTCAGCTCAAGCGCAAGTTGCACCGGACCCTGCCGGAAATCCTTGCCTTGCAAGATGAGATAGGCCAGAACCTTTCCTTTCTGGATGTCTGTGCCCTGGATCTGCACCGTCTGGATACGGAGGAAGCCGCTCTGGCCGTACGTCTGCACGGTGTGCTGGAGCGCCTGCGCCCCGCACGTCGCGCCGCCGCTGCAGCAACGGTGCGGCGGCTGGAAGAGGAGCTGCGCGGTCTGGGCTTTTCCGACCAGGTGCGCGTGCTGGCGGAATTTACGCCTCAGGAGGTCTGGCCCGGCCTTCATGATGAGCGCGGACGCATCCTCTGGGCCCCCAACCCCGGCCAACCGCCCCAGCCCTTGGACAAGATTGCCTCCGGCGGCGAACTTTCCCGGTTCTTGCTGGCGCTCGCCGGTGTGCGCGGCGAAGAGGCGGAAGGGGCCACCTTTATTTTTGATGAAGTAGACGCGGGCGTGGGCGGGCTTACCCTCAACAAGCTGGCGGAAAAACTTTCTGCTCTGGCCGCCAGTCGGCAAATGCTGCTGATCACCCACTGGCCGCAACTGGCCGTCCGGGCCCGCAAGCATTTTCAGATCGTCAAAACCGTACGCGCAGGGGCCACCTTCACCCTCTGTGCGCCCCTGGACCCGGCGGCCCGCCACGCGGAGCTGGCCCGCATGGCCGGCGGCGGCCCTCAGGGGGAAGCCCTGGCCCGCAGCCTGGAAGCTGCGGCGGGATAAGACAACTTCACTCTGCGATGGCGCTGCATGTCGCAAAAATGCGGTCCGCTGCAGACCCCTTCATGGAGACCTGCGGCGGACCGCATCAAAATTGCGTGACGGCTTCAGCGCAGTTCGCGCTCCACCACTGCAGCCAGATCCTGAGCATACTGCCGGACCTTGTCGGGATGCTCACCCTCCACCATGACACGACAAAGCGCTTCTGTGCCGGAATAACGCAGCAGCACCCGTCCCCGTCCCGCCAAATCCTGTTCCACTTGGGCTACGGCCGCGCCGATGGCCGGACGTTCCTCAAAGGGCAGACGTTTTTCCACCCGCACGTTGATGAGGGTTTGGGGCAGGGGCGTGAGCAGCCCGGCCAGCTGGGAAAGGGGCTTTTCCTTCTCGCGCATGATGCGCAGGATCTGCAGGGCGGCCAGCAGGCCGTCGCCGGTAGTGCTGTAACGGTGGAAAATCAGATGGCCGGACTGTTCGCCGCCCAGCATGGCGCCCTCGCGGCGCATGGCCTCCATGACGTAGCGGTCGCCCACCTTGGTGCGCAACAAGGTGCCGCCGTGCTCGCGCATAAAGATTTCCAAAGCCATATTGCTCATGGCCGTGGCCACCAGCAGGTTGCCCGGCAGTTCCCCCCTGGCCATCATGGCCTGGGCGCACATGGCCATAAGCTGATCGCCGTCCAGGATGGTTCCGTGCTCATCCACTACGATGAGTCGGTCAGCGTCGCCGTCCAGGGCAAGGCCCACGTCGGCGCGTACCTCGCGCACCTTGGCCGCCACCAATTCCGGATGCAGAGAGCCGCAGTGCTCATTGATGTTGGTGCCGTTGGGATTGGTGCCCAGGCGAAAAACCTCAGCCCCCAGCTCTTCCAGGGCCAGGGGGGCCACTTTGTAGCTGGCGCCGTTGGCGCAGTCCACCACAATACGCAGGCCGGAGAGGGTCAGCTGGGGCGGAAAGCAGCTTTTTGTGTACACGATGTAGCGGCCGCCCGCATCTTCTATCTTGCTGGCCCGCCCTACTCCACGCGCATCGGGGTACGGCCAAGCGAAGTCGGGGGCAAGCACCATGCGGGCGATTTCGTCTTCGGTTTCATCGGGCAGTTTGTAGCCTTCTGCGTCAAAGAACTTGATGCCGTTGTCCTGAAAAGGATTGTGCGAAGCAGAAATGACCACGCCCAAATCTGCACGCATGCTGCGCGTAAGAAAGGATATGGCCGGCGTGGGCAGAGGACCGGTCATGATCACATGCATGCCGGCGGCGCACAGCCCTGCCGTAAGCGCCGACTCAAACATATAGCCTGAAAGGCGCGTATCCTTGCCGATGACCACCTTGTGCTGATGCTCCCCACGACGGAAACGTACGCCGGCGGCCAGGCCCAGGCGCAAAGCCACGTCCACGGTCATGGGGGCCGTGTTGACCGTACCACGCAGACCATCCGTGCCAAAAAGACGTTCAGCCATATTCTGCCTCTGGATTACTGTCTACTGTTTTTTCTTGTCGGCGGGATTATTGCGGGTCACCGTTGCCGCTTCGGTGACAGGATTAAGCAGGGTCATACCTTCAGGCAGGCGGAAGCGCAGTTCCACATCCTTGCTTTTGCCCGGATCCAGATCAGGCGGCGTGACGCTGACCTCCAACTGTCCAAGATATTTGCTGCTTTTTGCCAGGGCTTCGGGCACTTCCACCATAACGGTCACTTCGTCGGGCGTGACGGTGTAAGCGCGACGGTTTTCTCCGGAAATTTCAATTCTGCAGCGGCGGCTCACCACTGTACGTCCGCTGGTAATGGTGTACTGCACCCGTACCGAGGAAGGATTGGCCGTGACCATGCCGGGCGTATCCAGAGGGATGGTCTGGTGCACGGTGGTGCCGGCAGCCTTGGGGTCCAGCATGATGGTCAGGGGCACATTGGCAATATCTTCCACTACGGCTTCCGGCCCGCGCAGAACCACAGTGGCAGGGGTTACGCTCACGTTTTCCACTGTAAGGGCGCCGCCCTTGAGGGGCGAATCCACAATGGCCCGCACGGGTACGCTACGCTCCAGCAGGTTGTCCGCCTTGATGACAATGCGCGGGGGCTGCACGTCGATGAGCTCAAAGGCGCGGAAGCCCGGTCCCAGGTGTTCGGCTGTGAGGGGCACCACAGTCGTGCCTTTCTTGATGTTGGAGAGGTTTACGGCCTGGATGAGCTTGCGTTGGGTTACGGAGCGCAGCAGCGTTTCCGGCCCGCGCAGACGCACCGTGGCCTTGGTGATAAGGCCGTCGGTGATGACCAGATTGGCCGGGATACCGTAATAGTCCAGATTAACGTCAAACTGGGCTTCCAGCCTGTCCCGCACGCTGACCATATACCACATGCCCACAGCAATAAGGACGGAAAGTAAAAATGAAAGCAAATGGGGCGGACGACGGGAAGGGTCAGACGATTTCATTGAGCACCTGCCTCAGGCGGGCCGCGTCCAGAGCGCGCACCAGCTCGCCCTTCATGGCCAAAGAAATTTCGCCCCGCTCTTCAGAAACCACAATGGCCACGGCGTCGCTTTCTCTGGTAATGCCCAGGGCCGCGCGGTGGCGTGTGCCAAAGCTCTGCCCTTTGGCCACGGCTAAGGGCAGAATGCAGGCGGCCGCTGTGATCCTCCCGTGGCTCAAAATGACCGCGCCGTCGTGCAGCGGAGCCTTGGGGTAAAAAATATTCATGAGCAGACGGCGGGAAAGCTGGGCGTCCACCCGCACGCCCTCGCGTTCAATCATGTCACCCAGGCGCATGCTGCGCTCCACCACAATCAGCGCGCCTACGCGCAGGCGCGCCATTTCCACGCAGGCGGCTACCACCTCTTCCACCGCGTCCTGCTGCAGGCCCCGTTTGCGGAACAGACGACTGGCCCCCATTTCGCCCAATGCCTGGCGAATGTCAGACTGAAAAATAACAACAATAAGGATAAACAGGGAACTAAAAATGTGCTGGAGCAGCCAAGTCAGGGTATAAAGACCCAGAATATTTGAAACAAAATAAAGGACCGTCAGCAGCCCAAGGCCCGTAAGTACAGCCAGAGCACGTGAGCTGCGCAGCATCTGAATGACCTGGTAGAGCAGCACGCTGACCACGGCAATGTCCATGGCATCGCGCCAGTCAAAGGCAATGTGCTCCAACCCCATAGATGTTCCTTGCTGCAAAAGTACGGGGACCGAAAGTCCCGTGGCTTGCCATACGCGCTCTGCGGGCCCGTGTCCAGAGGCCTGGGACGCAGTGCGCCGGCCAGGGTCAGCGCTGGCCGGTCAGGACGGCCGCCACGGCCAGACTCTGCCGGGCTGCTTCCACCCGGTGCACCCGGTGCCAGAAGACGCCACGGATCCGCAGCAGGGCTGTGGCCGTATCTGTGGCCGTGCCGCGAGCCGCAGGCTGCAGCCCCAGCAGGCCGCCGAATACGGATTTCATGGAAAGCCCCATGAGCACGGGCCGCCCCAGCGTGAGCCAGTCTTCAGGGTGGGCCAGCAAGGTCAGGTTATGCTCCAGGGTTTTGCCAAAGCCGATGCCAGGGTCCAGCACGATTCTGTCTTCCGGCAGACCGGCGCGCACCAGGCGGTTCATTTCGCGCTCAAAAAAGGCTCTTACGTCGCGCCGCACATCGTCGTAACGCGGATCGCGCTGCATGGTGTCTGGTCGACCCTGGCTGTGCATGAGCACATAGCCGGGCTTGTACTGCACCAGCACGTCCAGCAGGGCCGGATCAAAGGCACAGGCAGAAATATCATTGATGATGGTCACACCTTGCGCGAGCACAGCGGCCGCAGTGGCGGCGTGGTAGGTATCTACAGAAAGCACGGCGGCCGGGGCCTGACGGCGCAGGCCAGCCAGTACCGGCAACAGGCGGGCCAGCTCCGCCTGCGGGTCCAAGGCGGCCGCGCCGGGACGGGAGGATTCCGCGCCCAGGTCCAGAATGTCTGCCCCCTGGGCATGCAGGCGCAGCGCATGAGCCAGGCCGAGGGGCCCGTCCGGGTGGCTGCCGCCGTCATAGAACGAATCGGGCGTGAGGTTGACGATACCCATGACGCCAAAGGGGGCGGGCGTGGTCAGCGCCCTCCCCCCCAGAATATGCCAGGCCGAAGCCGTGGCGGCGGCAGCGCCGCTAGTGGTTGTCATTATCCCGTGAATCCTTGGAATCGACCGGCCGCGCGGGAGCGTCGGAATCCGGCTCCAGCGTGAAGTCCGCATTTTTGTCGGACGGAGCAGCGGCGCCCGTGCCATCAGTGGGGCCGGTTGCGACGGGGGCGGCGCCAGAGTCGCCGCCCTGCCCTTCGGGCGCAGTCGGTTTGACGGGTTTGCCGTTGCTGTCCAAAGGGGGCAGCTCCTTGTTTTCCAGCAGCAGGTCGAGGTCGCTGCCCGTGATGGTTTCGCGTTCCAGCAGGGCCGCAGCAATGCGGTGGAGCACCTCCACGTTGTCCTGCAGCAGTTTAAGGCAACGGCTATGGGCCTCTTCCACAATCCGTTTGACTTCAGAATCCACCAGGCGGGCGGTGTCTTCACTGAAGTTTTTGTTCTGCACCCAT
>ERZ836877.4903-NODE-4903-length-13252-cov-15.225885_pt1 | contig 13252 bp, 16 predicted proteins | sample MGYA00519469_ERZ836877 | MGnify/ENA primary metagenome ERZ836877 (study PRJEB31850, sample SAMEA3708809) | human gut metagenome | biome: human gut; feature: human-associated habitat; material: faeces | place: China | collected 2014 ... | reverse complement strand
CCCCATGAATAAAAACGCCCAGGATATCATGATGGGCGCTCCCTCCGTCGTGGAGCAGAAGCAGCTGGACGAGCTGCACATCGCCATCGTCGGCGAGGTGGAAAAGGACGACTGAGAGCGTTTCGTAACTTCATACTCATAAAAAGAAGGGCGTTTGCCCTTCTTTTTATATGGGGAATGCCCTCGTTTGCGCCGTTCCGATTTGCAGACCTGTTCAGGCCGTGCAAATCGGGGCGCTGCCTTGCGGCTTCCATGCTTCATCCGCCACAGGCGGCGCATGGTCGCCGCCCCATGAATAAAAACGCCCAGGATATCATGATGGGCGCTCCCTCCGTCGTGGAGCAGAAGCAGCTGGACGAGCTGCACATCGCCATCGTCGGCGAAGTGGAAAAGGACGACTGAGTTCATATCTTAACTTCATATTCATAAAAAGAAGGGCATTTGCCCTTCTTTTTATATGGGGATATTTCGCGCTATAAGCGCGAGAACGGTCTCCGACGGGCTACTTTTCCCAGCAGCTGGAAAAGTAGCCAAAAGAGCCGGAAGAAACCAATGGCTTCTTCACTTCCTTGCGCGCTAAGGCGTGTGAAAAATTGTAATCACTTACCACACGTTCACGTGAAATTTCCTTTTTCGAGCGGCCAAAAGAATCGTCTCTGCTCCTGCGCCGCTGCCGCTGACCGGCACGGAGAAGGACATTACGCATCTGTCGTGCGGGCCGTCGAAGACGCCCGCCCCTACACACTGTCTATCGTACCATCGCCCCCTACATTTTCCGTTCTGTCCAATACGCGCACGCCTTTTCATTCTCCTCACGCTTCTTCAATCGCGGCTTTACGCAATGACCGTAATGTAGCGGCGAATACCTACCCCGCCCGTACCGGATGTAATGCAGGCGGAAATAGGCGCAATTCTTACAGGTCTTTTCCTCCATATAACCTCCTTGGACACCGTTCGGTGTCTGTATAGGAGAATTGTACACCATTTGGTGTACACTGTCAACAAGGAGGAATGCCTATGTATCAACGTATCCGCGATCTGCGTGAAGACGCCGACCTAAGTCAGCGGCAGCTGGCAGAGATCCTGCACATGCACAAAACCACCTATGCCCGCTATGAATCCGGCGAGCGGGAAATACCGCTGAACATTGCCATTCTGCTGGCGAAATACTACCGGGTGTCGCTGGATTATCTGGCGGGGCTGAAATAAACCTCATCGTTCACCGTGCGGCGGGGTGTGGTCACCCCGCCCTACGGATAACCACCGATAGAATTCCGTAGGGCGGCATGACCACATGCCGCCGCACAACGCATTTTTTCTTTATCACTTCGGGCCGATGTGGGCATCGGCCCCTACGGAGTTCTATCGTTCCCATTCGCAATTGGCGGCCTTCAGCCCGGGCTTCTTTCCCCCTTGCGCTCTCACCGCCACTGTGCTACAATAGACCAAATTTGAAAAAGGAGGCTTTCTCCATGGAATTCAATGTACAGCTTCAATTAGCCGGGCTGCTGGAATGGATGCACCAGCAGATGAATGCCTGCCACGGCAAGACCGCCGTCATCGGCATCTCCGGCGGAAAAGACAGCTCCACCGTGGCGGCGCTGGCGGTGGCGGCCTACGGCAAGGAAAACGTCATGGGCGTGCTGATGCCCGACGGCGTACAGCCGGATATCGACTACTCCAACGGTCTGGTGGACGTGCTGGATATCCCCCACGTGACCATCAACATCCACGACGCCGTACAGGGCGTGGTGAAGGAGATGGAGCGGGTGGGGCTGACCCCCAGCCGTCAGACGCTGGTGAACCTACCCAGCCGCATCCGCATGGCCACCCTGTACGCCGTGGCACAGACGGTGGAGCAAGGCATCGTCATCAACACCAGCAATCTCAGCGAGGACTGGGTGGGCTACTGCACCATTTACGGTGACAGCGCCGGCGCCTTCTCCCCGCTGGGCATGTACACCACCGAGGAGGTCATCGCTCTGGGCCGTGCGCTGGGCCTGCCGGAGCGGTTCCTCATCAAGCCGCCGTCCGACGGTCTGACCGGCCTCACCGACGAGGACAATCTGGGCTTTACCTATCACGCTGTCAACGAGTACATCCGCCGGGGCGTGGTGGACGAGAAGATCAAGGCCGACATTGACCATAAGCACGCCGTCAGCCGCTTCAAGTTCCAGACGCTGCCGGTGTATCAAAACGGCCTGCCCATCGTACTGGAGGAACCGACGGATTATTATAATCCGGATAAGAAGTGATGAAAAAACCGCCTTTGGGCGGTTTTTTCTTTACCGGGAAGCTCATGGGCGGACAGGGTCGTCCGACCCTACATTGTCATTGCGAACCAGTGCTCACACTGGTGTGGCAATCCGTATTCCCCCTGATAATAAAAGGATACGGATTCCCACGACAGTGACATCGGTCACTGTCTCGGAATGACAGAAACGCAATCTTTCACAAAATAAGGATGTGAGGCGGCGGCGCATCCTTTCTCCTTTCTTCACCTTGTCTTTCCCGCCGGTATGTGCTATGCTGGAGACGGGAGCGCTGCGCTTCCAAGGAGGAATCTATGAAACATATGACATTCCGCGAACGGCGCTACCGCCGGGCACACCTGGACTGTGTGCGCCACATCACGCTGGACCCCAAGGGCCCCGGCGTGGTACGCATCCATATGATCCCGCCCCGGGACGAGACACCGGACGCGCCCTTTCTGCTGCTGCTGAACGGCGCGCGGCTGGTGCCGCTGAATCTCAGCTGGGCCATCATGCTGGCCAACCTGATGGATCAGCTGCAAGCCTACGAGGGGCAGGATCTGGCGGAGGATCAGTGGGAGTCCCTGCTGACGGCGGCGGTGGAGGAGACTCACCGCACCTATCCCCGTACCAAAAAACAGCTGCTGGCCAACGATATGCACCTAATGCTGACCAGTCTGGTCGCCATCGCTCAGGGACGCGAGCCGGAGGCGGAGGTGGGGCTTCTCTCGCTGTCGGACTACGCGCCGGAGATGACCGCACCCCACCGGATGGATCTGATGGTCAGCGCCATGGAGCAAAACGGCGCGTGGCACTGCAACCAGAAGTGTCTGCACTGCTATGCTGCCGGACAGCCCATGGGGGAGACACCGGAGCTATCCACCGAGCAGTGGAAAACCGCACTGGCGCTTCTGCGCAAGGCAAATATCCCTCAAGTGACCTTTACCGGCGGCGAGCCGACGCTGCGGAGCGATCTGGCGGAGCTGGTGCAGGCGGCGGCGTGGTTCGTCACCCGGCTGAACACCAACGGCCGCTTGCTGACGCCGGAGCTGTGCGCGGGACTGTACGAGGCCAGCCTTGACAGCGTGCAGGTGACGCTCTATAGCGCCGAGGGCAACATCCACAACCAGCTGGTAGGCACCAACGGCTTCAACGACACGGTGCAGGGCATCCGCCATGCGGTAGAGGCCGGGCTGATCGTGTCGGTGAACACGCCGCTTTGTTCCCTGAACACCCACTATGCCGAGACACTGCGATTCGCCCACAGTCTGGGGGTGCGGTACGCCACCTGCTCCGGGCTGATCCCCTCCGGCAGCGCCTGCGGACAGGAGAGCCGGGCCACCGCCCTGACCCCGGAGCAGCTGACGGACATTCTCCGTCAGGCGGTAGACACGGCAGAAGAGCTGGGCATGGAGCTGGACTTCACCTCCCCCGGCTGGCTGGAGGAGGAGACGCTGCGCTCCCTCGGCCTGAATCTGATCCCCAGCTGCGGCGCGTGTCTTTCCAATATGGCGGTGACGCCGGACGGCAAGGTGGTGCCCTGTCAGAGCTGGCTGTCGGACGAGCCGCTGGGCGACCTGCTCCATGACGACTGGGCGGATATCTGGAACAGTCCCCGCTGCGCCGCCATCCGGGCGGAGAGCGCCAAGCTGGAGCACATCTGCCAGCTGAAGGGAAAGGAGGCGGCGGAATGAAAAAGCTGTTGACTCTGCTGGCGGCGCTGGCTGTGACGCTGGCGCTGGCCGTGACCGCGTGGGCGGATTACGACTACATCGACCGCTATGATATTACCGTCACCCCCGACACCGACGACGGCAGCCTGAGCATCACCGTGTCCATGGACTGGACGCCGCTGGAGGAGCTGCCCTACGGGCAGGAGCTGAAGATCGGCATTCCCAACGGCTCTCTCCGGGAGGAGACGGCCCTGACGGACAACATTGAGCGGCTGACATACGACAACAGCTACATGTACGTGTATTTTGACCGGGCCTACAACGCGGACGAGACATTTACCTTCGCCTTCTCGTGGGTGCAGGAGTTCATGTACACGCTGGATGGCGATGCGGTGTCCTACGACTACACCCCAGGCTGGTTCGACGAGGCGCAGATCGGCGTGATGACCCTGACCTGGAACGACCCGGCGGGGGTCGAGGGCGATTACAGCGCCACCGCCAATCCGCTGGGAACGGAGGAGCAGCACGACGGCGTTATCCTGACAGCCTACGGCGTGGACTACGGCAAGACCATGACCATCAACGTCCGGTACGACAGCTGGCCTACCGTGCTGGATCAGGCCTACAGCGCCGACAACGTGCCTGTTGACTACGTGGACTACGACGACTGGTACGACGAGGACGAGGACACAAGCATGGCTGCCCTGTTCCTGACGCTGATCATCACCATCTTCATCGTTTGGGCGGTGGTGTGGATCCTCCGGGAGCTGGGCGACGGCTACGCCGGCGGCTTCGGTACCCGGTATGTGTTCGTCAACCATCTCTGGTACCCTGCCGGGCCTGACGGCAAGCCCCGACCCGGCAGCGTGGGCACCAAGACGCGGCCCCGCCCGCCCCGCAGCGGCGGTGGCGGCTTTGGCGGCGGAAGCCGGGGCGGCGGCTTTGGCGGCGGCGGTTTCGGTGGCGGCGGCGGACACTGTGCCTGCGCCAGCAGCTGCGCGTGTGCCTGTGCCTGCGCCTGTGCAGGCGGCGGCCGGGCCGGATGCAGCGCCAAGAATCTCTACGGCGCGGTGAAGCTGAATCAAGAGGTAACAAAGCAACTGCAATAGGTTCGTAGGGCGGGCCCCGTGTGGCCCGCCCTTGAGTTTTTCGCGCCCCGGCGCGACCTACTTTTGAACTGTTGCGGTGCCCAAAATTTTGCTGCGGCATTTTAAGCCGCCAAAATTTTGACCGCAGCCACTCGCTCACCTCGCTTCATCTGCCACTGGCAGCGCTCGGATCGCTCCCAACAGTGACAAAAGTAGGCAAAAGCACCGGAAGGAACCGGAGGTTCCTTCACCTCTGGGCGCGCTATGGTATTGTGCGGGTTTGTGGGCTTTTACCACACGATCACAGGGGATTTTCTTTTTCGTTTCGATAAAAGGATTGTCTCTGCACCAGCGTCGCTGCCGCTGATGCCAACGCCGAACAACGCTTCAGTGTCTACCGTTGAGATTGGGAGCGGCAGCGGCACAAAAAGGAAATCAATGCGTCATACAAAACAATAACAACCGTGTTCCGTGAACGCGTGGCATAAAGCGTCAAATTTGTACACGGTATAGCGTGCGCGGATTCTTAAACCGCAGGTTTAAGTGGCGTTTTTGGTTACTTTTGCCGTCGGGACGTTAAGAAAATATGCCAGTGGCATATTTTTAGTCTCCGATCTCGGCGGCTATGCCGCCGTAGCAGCCGCTGTGTTTACACAGCGTGATCGGGCAAAAGTAACTCGCGCCGGAGCGCGAAATTCTCCTATCAAAAAAATATAAAAAGGAGCCGCGTTCTGCACCAGAACGCGGCTCAAGCGGGTGGGATATTGGAAAGCTTCCGGGTATTATGGTACACCATTTACCCCTGCCTTGTCCATAGGAGCTTTTGTCTCTTTTCCGCGCATTCCGGCAAAGTCCGTCGAAACGCCCAAAATTTGTTTCACTTTTGTGAACTTTACATAAATTTACTGTGATGCTCTTTTCAAATGCAGGGCAATGTGCTATAATGCCCACAAGGATAAGGGGAAATCCCTCCCCGACCCTATGTTCCGTACCCCAAGAAAGGAGCAACCAATATGAAGTTCACATTCGCCTGCAAGAAGATCGCGCTGAACGACTCCATTAAGGAGTACGCCGAGAAGAAGATCAGTAAGCTCGACCGGTACTTCGCGGAGGAAGCGGACGCATTTGTGACCTTTGCCGTGGAAAAGAAAAACCGCTGCACCGTGGAGCTGACCATCCGGGCCGCCAACGGCACCCTGTTCCGTGCCCAGGCCGAGGATCCCGACGGTGACATGCGGGGCGCTATCGACGGAACCGTCAGTTTCATCGAGCGCCGCATCCGCAAGAACAAGACCCGCCTGGCCAAGAACCTGCGGCCTGAGGTCATGGAGCCGGAGCTGCCGGAGTTCCATGTGGAGGAAGAGGACGAGTTCCACGTGGTGCGTACCAAGCGCTTCACCGTCAAGCCCATGACCATCGACGAGGCTATCTTGCAGATGAACCTGCTGGATCATTCCTTCTATGTGTTCCGCAACGTGGCGGATGACACGGTGTCTGTGGTCTATCGCCGCAACAACGGCGGCTACGGTATCATCGAGACGCAGGAATAATTATATAGCAAAAAAAGCCGCCCAAAAGGGCGGCTTTTTTTCGGCGGCGCATTACCCCAGCAAGCCCGTTACGTCCTCTACGCTCAGGCCCTCCTGCAAGGCCAGCGTTACCCCGTAGCCGATCACCCGGCCCAGCTCCCGCACCTTGCCGTCGATATCCCGGGGCGTCAGGAACAGCGGATCGTCCTCCGGCTGGCCGTCTCCCAGCAGGTGGGCGGCGATCACCGTAGGCACCCCCACCGCCACCACCGGCACCCCCAGCGTGGTTTTGTCGATGGCCTTCCGGTGGTTGCCTACGCCGCTGCCGGGGATCAGCCCCGTGTCCCCCAGCTGCACCGTGGCGCACAGCCGCTCCCGGCTGCGGGCCGCCAGCGCGTCGACGGCGATGACGGCGGTGCACCCGGTGGCCTGCACCGCGCCCCGCAGAAGCTCCAGCGCCTCCATGCCTGTGGCGGCCAGCACCCCCGGCGCCAGCGCCGAAACCGGCGTGAATCCCCGGAACTGCTGGGGCAGCGACCGCACCATGTGCCGCGTCACCAGCAGGCTCTCCAGCGCCAGCGGCCCCACCGCGTCGGCGGTCATGCCCCGGTTGCCCAAGCCCGCCACCAGCACCGGCCAGTCCTCCCCCACGCCGGGCAGCAGCGTCCGCAGCTCGCTGGCCAGACACCCCACCGCACGGGCAAAGAACCCCTCCTCCCGGCGGAAATAGGGCCGCAGATCAATGGTCACGTACCGGCCCTCCGGCTTGCCTACCGCCTCCGCCGCCTGCTTCGTGGCGACGCGCACATCCGTCACGCCGTAGCCATGCCGGGTGTATTCCGCCGCGCAAACGCCGTCCAGCCGTGAAATATCGCCGCCCTGCCGCAGCTGCTCCACGCCCTCCAGCGCCAGATCGGTGCGGGTGATCCTCATGTTTGTGGTCACGCTCCTTTCAAAAACACAAAATGTTGTGGATAATTGTTAATTTTGCCTTTCAAAAAAGATTTTTGCGAAAAAAGTAGACAAATCTGAAAAAAACTCTTGCAATTTCTGGGCAAAGATGCTAAAATATCATCCTGCGTGGGACTTTATGTCTCCGTTAATGTCATAACCGAGGAGGTGTTTGGTTTGCCGAATATCAAGTCTGCTAAGAAGCGTGTTCTGGTGGCAGAGGCGCGCAATGCCCGCAACAAAGCCGAAAAGTCCGCACTGAAGACTGCTATCAAGAAGTTCGAGGCTGCTGCCGTTGACGGCGATCGCACCGAGGCCGAGGGCACTTACAAGGTGGCGGTCAAGGCCATCGACAAGGCTGCTGCCAAGGGTTTGATGCACAAGAACAACGCGGCTCACAAGAAGTCCGCTCTGACCCTGAAGCTGAATAAGATCGGTTAACAACCACATGCAACAGACGTCCAACGGACGTCTGTTTTTGTTTGCGCCGCCGTCTCACGAAAAATGTTCCTCTTTTTTGGGGGACGTTTTTTTCTTTTGTTGCCCTGTTTGGGGCAACGTTCCGGTAAGAGCCTTCCATGGACAAAGGGCGCTGCCCAAAACAAAGGAGGATCTGCTCATGACACAAATCAAACGCTCCGGCATCCTGATGTATTTCGACATGAAGCCTGTGCTGGAAAGACTGTCCGACCACGAGGTGAAGGAACTGCTGCTGGCCATTCTGGACTACGGAGAAAACGGCGTCGTGCCGGAGTTTCACAGCGCCACACTGGCGTGCTTCTGGCCGCTGCTGGCCTCCCGCATGGACGCCGACAGGGAACGCTATCAGCAGCGGGTGGAATCCAACCGCCGCGCCGCCCGCGCACGCTGGGCTGCCCACATGACGGAGGACATGGAGACAGAGGAGGAATGCCCGTGTATGCAAACGGATGCTATATAAAAGAAAAGAAAAAAGAGAAAAGAAGGTATTCTGAAAAGAAACACCCCTGACCCCCATTCTGCATCCCATCGCTTCAAAATGTGGAAAACTTTGTGGAAAACCTGTGGGTGTCCTGTGGAAAACCATCTTTTTCCTGCGCTTTTTTCGCTGCCGACGGGAACATTTTGCCCACTCCCAGCGTCTTATAGACAGAAAGGATGGTGCTTTCCATGAAACGTTCCCTCTCCCTCATCGTGCTGGCGGCGATCTGTGTTCTGGCGCTGGCGGCTGTTACCTCGCTGAGCGGCTGCTCCACCAAAGCCCCGGACAATGACCCCACCGGCAGCATCGACTCTCCCGACCCCGCTCCCGCCGTCACCGGCGAGACGGCAACCTACACCAGCGGCTATGTGGACATAGCGCTGACCATTCCGGAGGGCTGGCAGTGGGAGGCGGTGCAGCGCTCGGGCACGACCACCGAGGGCATCCGTTTCTGGAAAACCGACGATAAGGCGCTGGACTTTGAGCTGCTGTGCTGGCGCAATGGCTACGGCATCTGCGGCACCGACGTGACCAGCGAGGAGCTGACACTCTCTGGCGGCCAGAAGGTCTGGCAGCACACGGAGGAGAGCGACGACGGCCTGTGGCTGAACCTTTACTTCGAGAGCGTCCCCGGCGATTACGTGTGCCAGTTCGCCGACAGCGTGCTGGATAAAGCGGCGTGGGAAGCCGGGCGGGACGAGGTGCTGGCCATTCTGGGCACCGCCCAGTTCGGCCGTGATGCCATGACGGAGCAGGCGGCCATCGACGCCGCCGCGGCTCAGTACGACGGCGAGTACGACATGGCCTATGGCCGCTACAGCGTGGTCGACGGCTGCTGGACGGTCACCTTCTCCAAGGGCGCGGCGGGAGAAAACAGCAAAAGCTTCAAGATCACGCCTCAGGGCAGCGTAACTGCGGCGGAATAAAGAGAACAGCAGGGCGGACGCAAGTCCGCCCTGTTTTCGGGTTTCGTAGGGACGGACGGGCTGGTGGTTGTGTAGGGGCCGATACTCCCTTGCCTCCCTCTGTGAGGGAGGTGTCAGCTACGGCGGCATAGCCGCCGAGATCGGGGCTAAAAACATGCCACCGGCATGTTTTTTTAACGCCCCGACGGAGGGAGAGAATAAAAGACTTAAATTCTCTCCCCCAGTCAGCCTTCCGGCTGACAGCCCCCTCTCAGAGGGGGCCAAGGACAAATTCCCTGTTGCCATTCCCCCTCCCTCCCCTGGCAAATGTCAAGAAGTTTTTGCAGTATTGACAAAAAATATCAAAGATAGGTACGGAGAGTACCACACCGAAAAAGTCCTGTAAAGGAGCTTTCGCGGCATAAAACCAGTGTGCGCACTGGATTTATTCCACGGTCCCCTTGACAGGGCTTTTGTCGTTGCGTGGAGGTGAAGAAACACAGCGCGCCCGCGCTGTGCTTCACTCACACTTCATTTTGGGAGGATATTACTATGACGAAGATCGAGAGCAACCCCCGGACACTTCGGAGCTGGGAAGAAGACCTGCTGCCTATCGAACTGGAAGCGCTGCATGACTGGTATCATTCTGACCCGAACGAGCTACTAACGCCGGGCGAGGTGCTGGAATGTATCGTGAGCTGGAACGGCGGAATTGCTTCCGCCTACCACATCAAGAGCCTTATCGGCAGGGTATACGAAATCGAACTGTAACAGAATAAGCCCCGGAGCGCCGGGGCTTTTCTTGTATGGTAAAATGAATCTACTCCAACAACGCTTATTGAGAAGGTACATGGAGATGAAGAAACGGCACAACATGACAGAGACGGAGCGGCACCAACTGGAGGCCATGCGGCGGAACAAGATACCGGTGCGGGAGATCGCGCGGCAGCTGGGCTTCTGTGAGAGGACGATCTACTACGAACTTCGGCGGGGCAGCTATATGCACACCTGCGATTTCTGGGACGAAGAACGCTACTCGGCGCAGAAAGGGCAGCAGATACACGACTACAACCAGACCGCCAAGGGCAGGCCGCTGAAGATCGGCAGCGACTACGCCTTTGCCGAGTACATCGAACACAAAATCATAGAGGACAGATATTCACCAGCGGCGGCACTGGCGGCAGCCAGAAACCACCGCTTTTCTACGTCCATATGCGTCAGCACCTTGTACAGCTACATTGACAAGAAGGTATTCTATGCGCTGGGCAACAAGCATCTATGGGAGAAGCGCAGAAAGAAACAGAAGAAGGACGATACCGAGAAGCGCATTGCACATCCGGAGCTACCCAGCATTGAGAACCGGCCGGAGCAGATCGGGCGGCGGTCTGAGCGCGGTCATTGGGAAATGGATCTCATCATCGGCAAGGCCGAGACCAAGCCGGTGTTGCTGACGCTGACGGAACGCTACAGCCGGCAGGAGCTTATTTTCAAACTGCCTAACAAAAAGGCAGCCACCATCCGAGGGGTATTTGACAAGCTGGAGCGGAAATACCCGGATTTCTCGCAGCGCTTCAAATCGCTGACCACCGACAACGGCAGCGAGTTTCTTGAGTATGACAAGCTATGCCAAAGCATCTACGGCGGGCAGCGCTTCCAAGTCTGGTACTGTCACAGTTACAGCGCATGGGAGAAAGGCAGCGTAGAGAATCACAACCGCATGATACGCCGTTTCTTTCCAAAGGGAACAGATTTCACCAAAGTCAGCAAAAGGAGGATAGCCGCCGTCCAGGACTGGATGAACAACTATCCTCGCAGGGTATTGAATTGGCAGACGCCGAATCAGGCAGCGGCATAGATCACCACTTATCCCACAGCTTTTCAGGCAGAGGTTTACGGGACAGGGTATTGAACAGCTTCCAGAGGGGCGGGGAAAAGATCAGCTTCGTACCACCGGCGATGAACGGGACAAAAAAATATTCGTCACAGATTTCTTTGGTCATGTCGTTGATACCGACTTTTCGGCCGATCTCTTTTCTCTTGATGAAGAAAGGCAGCAGAGAGGGCTTGATGAGGTAGATATGACGGGCCAGCTTACGAATCTTAATATCCACGTCCAGACCCTGAGAGAAGAAATCAACGTCCAGTTGGTAGTGACGATGGTACTTGAAGAAATAGATTTCATCAGGTGTCATGGACATTTTACGGTTGTCATACTCAAGGCCAGCTTCATCAATGATGAGACGGCCATCGGTCATGAGGTATTTGCCGAAGTCAGATTTCTCACACTTGAGAGCACCGGTAATACCGAAGTTAGACCAGACCTTCCGGCCTTGCTTCATATCCTTCTTGGCAAGGTAAGCGGCATAGGTGGATTTACCAGCGCCGGGGATACCGAAATATAGAGAAAGCGCCACAGGCTTGGCGCGAGGTTTCCATTTCAGTTTCGGAAGTTTGAAATTCAGCTTATTCATACAAATCACCATTTTGAAAGTGTAGATTCAAAAGGGGCGGCGTGCGGCGAGCGCACGCACGCCACCCCTTTTTATGGGGTATCAGGCACGAGCAGACAGCAGACGCTTGAACATGCCAACACCCAGACCACACAGGGGGATAGCCACGCAGGAGATCAGCAGGATAGGCTGTTCACCGATGGTAGTGGCAACCGTACCGACCCAGCCAATGGCGGAGGTGAATACGGAGGTAATGGCGGAAATAATTTCAGTCATCTTTCATCTTCCTTTCTTTAGATTTCAGAGAGGGCGGCGGTTAGGCCTTGGCAGACAGCAGGCGCTTGAACAGACCGACACCCAGACCACACAGGGGGATAGCCACGCAGGAGATCAGCAAAATAGGCTGACCGGCGATGGTAGAAGCGACAGTACCGACCCAGCCAATGGCAGAGGTAAACACGGAACCGATGGAGGTCAACAGGGACGAAACGGAAACGGTAGCGGCGTCACCCGCAGAAGCAGACAGCAGCGCAACATTCATGGTGCAATACTCCTTTCCAAATTATTTATTTCTAAGTAAAGTACAGTTTACAAGGGACTACACAGGGTAACGGTCTGACGGGAGGGGTTCCGCCCGTCAGATTTTCCATGTGATGTTCAAGCTGTCGCTTGTAGCGGCTATGGTGGTAATCATTAAATCCACCACCCGCCGCTTGTCGTCAAAGGATACATTCTCCCAAGTGTCGAGGTAGCCGGAAATCTGGCTGACCTGTTCCGGGCTGATGGCTTCCACCGTCAACTCGGCTATCTGCTTCACAAGTTCCTGTTTGCGCCCGTCCAGTTCCGCTATCTTCACATTCACATAGGAGAGCAGAACATTGTTTGCACCCGTCAGACTGTCCACCAGCTTTTCAATCTCGCTGTCCACATGGAGAAGTTCCACTTGCAGGGCGGCGATTTTCGGGTTTGCCTTTGCCGCTTTCTTCCTGCCCGTCAGCGTCTTGTGCTTTTCCAGCTTTTTCACCATCTGCTGATAAACAACCGCTTCCAGTTCCGAAGTGATGATTTTCCCGCACCCGGCACAGCTTTTATTGTCCAGCCGTTTTGTGCAGCGGAGATATTGCTTTCCCACAGGATTGTTAATGCTCATAAGGGCATACCCGCAGTTTCCGCACTTGATTTTTCCCGCCAGCCATGTATGGGTGGCTTTCCGGGCGGACTGGATTTTCATGTTGTTCATCAGCTTCTTGCGGCAGGCCAGCCATATATCCGCCGGGACAATGCCCTCATGGGGAGCCAGCACCAGCATTTGGTCTTTCAAGTCGTTTTTCTTGCTGGGCTTCACATCCCGTCCCTGATACAGATAACAGCCGTTTGTCCCCGTAAAGTCGGCAGCGTCATTGACAATGATTGTCCCTTGACTTTTGAAAAATTCGTACACAT
>ERZ836877.4902-NODE-4902-length-13253-cov-13.738824_pt1 | contig 13253 bp, 9 predicted proteins | sample MGYA00519469_ERZ836877 | MGnify/ENA primary metagenome ERZ836877 (study PRJEB31850, sample SAMEA3708809) | human gut metagenome | biome: human gut; feature: human-associated habitat; material: faeces | place: China | collected 2014 ... | reverse complement strand
CACCTCGCTCGCCGTATCGGCACTTAGAATTATGCGGTATTGCCCTAATTTGGAGGTATTTGGGTATGAGTTTGTTTGACTTGATCATGATCGGCATCAGCCTTTCGATGGATGCGTTTGCGGTTTCCATCTGCAAGGGGCTTTCGGTGCGCAAAGTACAGCTGTCCCACGCGCTGATCTGCGGCGCCTGGTTCGGCGCGTTCCAGGCCATTATGCCGTCCTTTGGCTACTTTCTCGGTTCCCGGTTCGAGCACCTGCTCAACAGCGTTGGCCCTTGGGTTGCCTTTATCCTGCTGGCTGTGATCGGCGTAAACATGGTGCGGGAAAGCTTTGGCGGCGATGAAACTGTGGACAACGATTTTTCCGCCAAAGCCATGCTGCCGCTGGCCGTTGCAACCTCCATTGACGCCTTTGCCGTTGGCGTTGGCTTTGCCGCAATGGATGCCAACATTGTGGTTGCTGCCCTGCTGATCGGCTGCACCACCTTTACCCTGTCTGCCATCGGCGTTAAAGTTGGTGCCGTGTTTGGCGATAAGTACCGCGCCGTTTCGGAGCGCATTGGCGGCCTTGTGCTGATTTTGATCGGCCTGAAAACCTTGATCCAGAGCTTCCTGTAAAATTTGGCTTTCTCGTATTTCCGTTATTCTGATAAAACAGCTGCCCGCATCCTTTCCGTTTTTTGGCCGGAGTGATACGGGCAGTTTTCTTTGGGATTGATCCTGCACAAAAAAGTCCCGCCCGGCAGCGAGGGGTGCTGCGGGCGGGACTTACTTTTTATCAGGGGGTATTCTGACGCTTTAAAATAAATTACTTTCTGCTGTGCTTTTTGCGGGAGTTTTTGCCCTTTACAGCAGGCTTAGCAGCCTCAACAACCGGCTTTGCAGCTTCCACAACGGTCTTAACGGCTTCGTCAGCGGCCTTGGCGGCAGCCTTGACAGCAGGCTTCTCGGCAACTTCCTTCACGGCCTTGTCGGCAGCTTCCACAGCAGCCTTGACAGCGGGCTTTTCGGCAACTTCTTTTACAGCCTTCACAGCTTCATCGGCAGCGGCCTTAACGGCGGGCTTTTCAGCAACTTCCTTGACGGCGTCGGTGGCCACGGCAGCAACGGCAGTGGCAGCCTCGGCTGCCTTCTTTGCGGTGGTCACAGCAGCCTCGGCAGCCTTTTTGGTGCTGGTCTTGCAGGTGGCCTTCTTGGCGGTCTTAACAACCTCAGCGGCGGTTTCGGCAACCGGCTTATCGGCAGAAGCCTTCACGGCGTCAACAACCTCGGTAGCAACTTCGGCAGCAGCCTTGGCAGCGGCGTCAACGGTCTTGGCAGCGCTTTCAGCGGCAGCCTTCACTTCAGCCTTTGCTTTAGCGGCGGTAGCCTTGGCGCTGGTCTTGGGCTTGCGGGTCACTTCGTTGATGGTCCAGTACTGGTTATCGCCGTTCACATCGGCCCAGATCTGCAGGACTGCACCGTTTTCGGTGTTCATGTTGACCAGGTCCAGGCACTTACCGGCCAGGTTGGACTTGATCTTTACGCGGCCGTCATTGGCGGGCTCCACGATCCACAGCTGGCTGGAAGCGTTAGCGCCTTCCCACTGGTGAACATGGGTGCCATCGGTCACGCCGGAGCAATCCAGGTCCATCATCTTGCCGGTGAAACGGTTCTTGATGCGGTACACGCCCTCGCCGGCGCGCACAAAGCTCCACTGCTGCCATTCGGCGTTGGCATTATCCCACAGCTGGATCTGAGCGCCGTTCTCGGTGTTGTAATCCTTTACTTCAACAACCTTGCCGTTTGCAGCGGCGATGGTATAAAACTTATCCTCAGTAATAACGGTCTGAGCAATTTTCTTGGTAGCCATGTATAAGCTCTCCTCTCAGTTTATCGTGTTGGTTGGTCAGTTTTGTACGCCTGCGGCTGGCAGTGTTCTGCGCAGCCCCCCTCCAAAGCGTCATCTATATAAAAAGGAGTGCTGTGTTGGTTCAGCCTCCTTGTGTTCCCCTCTATTATAGCCAATTATTCCCACATCGTCAAGTTTTGTGCGGCGTGACGGCATTTTACACAAAAACGCCGGGAAGGGTGGAATCCTTCCCGGTATTTTTATGGGGATTTTCCGTTTTTATGCCGATTGCGCTTTTGTTGCGCACTTATCCGGCAGAAAGGCTATTTCAGGAGTTTTCCGCAAAATTGCCGGTGTACAGGCGGTAGTAACGGCCCTTTTGGGCAATCAGCTCATCGTGGGTGCCGCGCTCAATAATGTGGCCCTGTTCCAGAACCATGATGCAGTCCGAGTTGCGCACGGTGGAAAGGCGGTGGGCGATAACAAAGGTGGTGCGGCCATACATCAGGCCGTCCATGCCCTGCTGCACCAGGCGCTCGGTGCGGGTATCAATGCTGGAGGTTGCTTCGTCCAGGATCAGCACCGGCGGGTCCGCAACAGCGGCACGGGCAATGGCAAGCAGCTGGCGCTGGCCCTGGCTCAGGTTGGTGCCGTCGCCGGTCAGCGTGGTGTTATAGCCATCCGGCAGGTGGCGGATGAACTCATCGGCGTTGGCCAGCTTGGCGGCGGCGCGGCATTCCTCGTCCGTTGCATCCAGGCGGCCATAGCGTATGTTATCCATAACCGTACCGGTAAACAGGTGGGTATCCTGCAGAACAATGCCTAAGGATGCGCGCAGGTCGTCTTTATGAATATGGGTCACATCAATGCCGTCATACTCAATGGTGCCCTTCTGGATATCATAGAAGCGGTTGATGAGGTTGGTGATGGTGGTTTTGCCTGCGCCGGTGGAACCGACGAAGGCGATCTTCTGGCCCGGACGGCCATACAGGTTGATATCATGCAGGACGATCTTGCCCGGATCATAGCCAAAGTCTACATCCTTAAAGACGATATCTCCCTTCAGTTCACGGTAGTCTGCGCTGCCATCGGCGTTCACACGCTTCCAGGCCCACAGGTTGGTGCGCTCCTTGGTTTCGGTCACAGAATCATCCGGCAGGCGTTTGGCGTTGACCAGCATGACCTTGCCCTCGTCCACTTCCGGCTTTTCGTCCAGCAGGTCAAAGATACGCTGGCCGCCGGCCAGAGCCATGATGATGGCGTTGAACTGCATGGAGATCTGGCTGATGGGCATGTTCAGGGTGCGGTTGAAGGTCAAAAAGCTGGCCAGCTTGCCCAGGGTCAGGCCTGTCATGCCAGACAGAGCCAGCGCACCGCCGATCATGGCGCAGAACACATAGGAAAGGTTGCCCAGCTGGGTGTTAGCCGGACCGCCGAGGTTGGAGTAACGGTTGGCCTTATCCGCGCTTTCAAACAGCTGGTCATTGAGCTTATCAAACTGCTCAATGGCTTCTTCCTCGTGGCAGAACACCTTAACGACCTTCTGGCCGTTCATCATCTCTTCAATGTAGCCGTTCACCGCACCAATATCACGCTGCTGGGAAACAAAGTACTTGGAAGAGTTGGTGGTAAGATACTTGGTGACCAGCAGCATAATCCCGACCATGACCAGGGTGAGCACCGTCAGCGGCACGCTGAGTACAACCATGGAAACCAGCACGCTGACAACGGTAATAGCGCTGTTCAGCAGCTGCGGCATGCTCTGGCTGATCATCTGGCGCAGGGTATCAATATCGTTGGTATACAGCGACATGATATCGCCGTGGGCGTTGCGGTCAAAGTATTTGATGGGCAGCGTCTGCATATGGGTAAACATTTCATCGCGCAGGCGCTTCAGGGTGCCCTGGGTAACGTAAGCCATCATACGGGCCTGGGCAAAGGCGGTAACAATGCCGATGCCGTAAAAGCCTGCCGTGCGGGCGATGGCATGGGCCAGGCCGGAAAAATCACTGCTCTGCTCTTTCAGCAGGGGCAGGATGTAGCCATCAATCAAGGTCTGCATGAACAAAGTGCCCTGCACGTTGGCAAACACGCTGACAAAAATGCAGATGACGACCGCAACGACCTGAATGCGGTAGCATTCCATCACATAGCGCAGGATGCGCATGAAGATCTTGCCGGGGTTCTGGACTTTGGGGCGCGGGCCGCGGGGGCCACCGCGGCCAACCTTAACCACTTTTGCTTTCTGCTCAGCCATTGTTATCGCCTCCCTTTTCGTCAAAGTCGCCGGAGCCTTTGGTCTGGCTGTTATAAACTTCCTGATAGATGGGGTTGGTGGCCAGCATTTCGGCCGGGGTACCGTAACCACTGATCCTGCCGTTATCCAGCACGATCACATGGTCGGCGTTTTCCACGCTGGAAATACGCTGGGCAATGATGAACACCGTGGTGCCGGGAATCTTTTCGGCAAAGCTCTTGCGGATCTTGGCGTCGGTGCCGGTATCCACAGCGGAGGTAGAGTCGTCCAGAATCAGGATGCGGGGCTTTTTCAGCAGAGCACGGGCAATGCAAAGGCGCTGCTTCTGGCCGCCGGAAACGTTAGTGCCGCCCTGGTCAATGTGGGTGTTGTATTTATCGGGGAAGCGCTCAATAAATTCATCGGCGCAGGCCTGCTTGCATGCCTCCTCGATCTCGGCATCGGTGGCATCCTTATTGCCCCAGCGCAGGTTTTCGGCAATGGTGCCGCTGAACAGTTCGTTTTTCTGCAGCACCATGGCAACGCTGTTGCGCAGGATCTCCAGGTCGTAATCGCGTACATCCACGCCGCCAATGTACACATGACCGGCAGTGGTATCATACAGGCGGGGCAGCAGCTGCACCAGGCTGGTTTTTGCGCTGCCGGTGCCGCCGATGATGCCGATGGTCTCGCCGGAACGGATGTTCAGGTTGATATCAGACAGCACATCGCGGCCATCGGCCTTATAGCGGAAGCAGACATGATCAAAGCGGACAGCGCCGTTCTTGACTTTCATAACCGGGTTTTCGCCGTTGGACAGGGTGCTTTCTTCTTCCAGCACTTCAGCCACACGCTTGGCGGAAGCGGCGGACATGGAGATCATGATGAACACCATGGACAGCATCATCAGGCTGGTCAGGATGTTGGTGCAGTAGGTCAGCATGCTCATCAGCTCGCCGGTGGTAAAGCTGGTAGCACCGGACAGCACGATCATGCGGGCACCCAGCCAGGAAATCAGCAGGATGCAAGTGTAAACGGTGGCCATCATCAGCGGAGAGTTGAAGGAAAGAACTTTTTCAGCACGCAGCAGCAGATCCTGCACATTGCCGGATGCCTTTTTGAACTTTTCACTCTCGTAATCTTCGCGCACATACGCTTTGACCACGCGGATGGCGGAAACATTTTCCTGCACGCTCTCGTTCAGGTCATCGTACTTTTTGAATGCGGCGGAGAAGTAGTTGCTGGCGCGGGACATGATGAGCACCAGGCAGCCGCCCAGAATGATGACTGCCACCAGATAGATGGAAGCCAGCTTGGCGTTGATGGTGAACGCCATGATCATGGCAATGACCATGCTGGACGGCGCACGGATGGCCATACGCAAAATCATCTGGTAAGCGTTCTGGATGTTGGTCACGTCGGTGGTCATACGGGTGACCAGACCGGCGGTGGAATATTTATCGATATTGGCAAAGCTGAATGTTTGGATATTGCGGTACATGGAGCGGCGCAGATTGCGGGCGTAACCGGTGGAAGCACGCGCACCAAACACACCGCCCAGCACGCCGAACAGCAGGCCAAAGGCCGCTGCCACGATCATCCAGCCGCCAATGCGGTAAATGTGGGAAAGATTGCCGGCGGTAACGCCATCATCAATGATGGAGGACATCAGCTTGGGGATGATCATTTCCATCACCACTTCGCCGATCATGCACAAAGGGGTCAGGATGGAAACCAGCCGGAACCCCTCTGTTTCTTTGTAAAGTGACTTAAACATATGGTATCTCCTGTTTGGCTGCCCGGGGGCAGCGCCTGAACTTCTTAAGCCAAAGCATTGCGGAACACTTTGGGGTGTGTCTGAAAACAAAGAAAATAACGGATATTTCGCAAACACAAGCAGGATTTAAGGCAAGGAGCCGCAGGAATCCTTTATGGATCCAAGGCTTTTTAACGCAAAATCCGGTTGCGCTTATAGAAATAGACCAAATTTTTGACTTTTCAGATACGCCTTAATTTTTGCCGCGGATGGCTTTTGCATTTTCAATCAGCTTGTGCAGGGTGCCCTGGATAGCTTCCAGTTCCTGCGCGCTGACCCCGTTTTGCAGGTCATGCTCAAAATCCGAAATGCACTGGTGGATGGCGGCGGCGCATTGGCGTCCTTTCTCGGTCGGAACCAGGCTTTTGAGCCGGGCGTCTTTGGCGACAACTTCCCGCGTGATAAAGCCGGACTGCTCCATGCCCTGCAGCATGGTGGTAATGCTGGAACGGTTGGTGTGGAACCGGGCTTCCAGATCACGCTGGTAGATTTGCTTGCCGCTTTCCGTTTCCTGCATCAAAAACCCCAGCACCATGCCGCGCATACCGGTCAGCTCCGGGCTGACCCTGGTGCTGATGTACGCATCCAGCGCGCAGGAAATTTCCCGCGCGGCATAGTTTAAGGTGCGGCCCACATGCACAAAGCCGTGGTCATCCTGTTGGTTGCGGTTCTGCGTTTGGATCACCTCACTTTCCAATTCGTTTGATTGTTAATTGTTTGAATTGAAACAGTTTGATTTACAACAGTACGATTATAAACAAATCCCGCCGGTTTGTCAACCAGCGGGATGTAATTATTTTCAAAGAAAATTGTGAAAAGTTTGTGACGGCTTATTTTTTATGGGAATGCCGCAAATCCGCACGCCTGGCGCATAGCTTCATCGCTGGCGAAACCGTAAATCTTTACGGTTTCATCCTCATAGATCAGCGCATCCTCCGGCATGGCATCGGCAAGGGCCTGGGTAGTGGGCTGGCGCTCGCCGTATGCTTCCCATTTGGAGATAACAAAGAAAATTTTACCCTGCGGAAGGGTTTGCAGATGGCTGGTGACCTGCAGCCAAGGGCGCAGCTCCGGCACACTGTTTGGGGTCAGGGTCCACACGTTCAGGGTGCCGTCCGTCAACTCGGTCATCACATTACCGTCCCAAAAAGAAGCGTACCCGTCCCGGTAGCCGTTCTGCACCAGGAACTGTGCCGCCCCTTGGTTGGGGTTGGCTGCCACTGCCGCTGCGCGGTAGTCTGTTCCGGCGCGCAACAGTAATATCGCCGCCATCAAGGCCGTCAGATCACGGGCATCCGGGCGGTGCAGGGGGGTGCAGTCCACCAGCATGATTTCCAGCAGCGGTACAAATAAAATTGCCAGCGGCAGCAGGTAGCGGTCCGAATGGCCGCTGTTGGTCAGGCCGTACAGCAGCGCAAAGCAGACGGCCCCGGCCAGGAAAAACGCCCCCACCAGCCGGTGCCCCAGCGGGTAGCGTGCTTTGCCGCGCACCAGCCGAACAGAAAACACAAAGCAGAAAAGGATCAACGCTGCAGCCGCAAGGTTAAACAGCGCGGCCAGAGAAAACACTTTGCCCTCCTGCCAGCCAAAGGAAGCCAGCAGCGCGTTGACAAACCATTGCAGACGGTCCAGGTTCAGCCCGGTAAAGGCCACATACCCCTGGTCCTGGAAGTGATATTTTTCCGCCAGCACCTTTGCGTTGACCAGGTACCCCGCCAGCGCGGCAGCATCCGCCGCAAGGGTGGGCACCAGCAGCGCCCCGCCGGGGGTGCGCCAGGCATTGGCCAGCTTTTGGCGCAGGGTATCCGCAGGCGGAGCATCCAGCCAACAGAGCAGCGCTGCCGCCACGGTAAGCGGAACGTTCAAGATGAACAGCTGCCGCGGCCCGCCCAGCGCTGCAGCAAAGCTGAACAGCACCATGCCCGCCGCCGGGGCCAGCCGCCGCCCGCCGCGCAGAATGCGCACCGCACACCCCAGCACCACAAAGCTGATGGCAATGTGCGGAATATAGTAAAGGCCCTCCAGCACATACTGGCGGTACAGCGCGCCATAGGGCAGCACCAGCAACCCGGCCCCCAGCAGGCCGCTGTACTTGAGCTTTGCACTGCGCCCAAACCAGAACCACGCCGCGAGATACAAAAGGATCAGCGCCACGCTGCCCACCACGCGCACAGTATGCCAGCTGGTGAACAGCCGGAACAGCGGTGCCATGACCAGCTGGGTGTTCAGCACCCGCAGCTCAGTGGAATAGTACCAGTTGGTGCTCATCACGCCGCCCTCCTGCGCCAGCAGGTTGGCAAGCAGTTGTTCGGACGCCATGTCGGCGTCCAGCCGGTTGGGTGCCCAGCAGCACCAGTCCACCACCAGCAGGGCAAAGCAGACCGCCGCCCAGAGCAGCAGTATCATATAGGTGGTTCGTTTTTGTTTTGCGCCGTTTGTTTGCAGCTTTGGCAAGCGGCTCCCCTCCCCTTTTTGGGATAAACTTTATATTATTGTATCGCAAATGGGGCGGGGGTGCAACCAAACTTTTATTTAAACAAATTTTCATTCTATTGCACTTTTTTATCATCTTATGATACACTAAAGATACCTTACAGAAGGGAGTTTGTTATTATGAAAAAGGATATATCAACTTTATCCATTTTACCCGAAGACAATTTTCTATTATTAGTACAAAGTACTGGCTTAGATGCCTATGCTATACAAAGTGCAGAAGCTCCTTCTATTGCCCTTACCATGTCTGAGCAAGAATTTGTTAACTTCGCCAAATCAAAAAATGAAATTATCTTTTATCTATACCGTTACCTGCCTGAAAGCAAAGTTTTGATTACAGCAGACACCTTTGATGCCTCCAACTCTTTACTTTCTAACTTAATATTTGATGCAGATCTTAGTCCCGATTTTGACTGGTTTCTTGACGAAAGTATCCATCCAGAGCTTTACGACGATCCCGATGAAGATGAAGAACATTTGTTAAAAAGTGATACATGTTTTTCTTCATTTGAGAAAAAGCTAAAAGCTGATATTCTAGCTTATAATGCGCAAGCGGATCTTTCGCTACTTCGCATTCCACAAAATTTTTGTGCCTTTATTGTCTACAATGGAAAAAGTATCGGCATTAATAAATCTACTGCTGAACTCGACCTTTATCCATCTGAAAAAGCATTGATTGATATTTTGACAAAGTACAGCGATGCTGCACTTGAGCGAAAACGAAAAGCTGAGCAAAAGAGATTCGAAGATGAAGATAAAGTCCGAACACTTCTCTTAAACGATCCTCACTTCCTGGCATGCACAAACAAATCTTTACGTCAAGATTTTGCTCAAGAGCTATGGATTAAAAGTGATAGTGACTGGATTCGGAAACTATTCAAAAGTCCTTACTCTCGCTCTCTAAATTTTCCTTCCAAAGATTTTCTATCGTTCATTGAGCGCGTATATAAAGAGTCTAAATATATGAAATACATGAAATTTTAATTTTTGCTATCCTTCGTCCGCTGCGGGGTCCAGCTGGCCGGTGGTGTCCAGCTGGATGGCGGAGCCGCGCCGCACGGTGGTGCCTGCCCGCGGGTACTGGCTGACGACCCGCTCCCCCTGCCCCAGCACATCCGCAGTCAGGGTATACTCGCTCAGCTTTTGGGCCGCGGCGGGGGCTTTCCAGCCGGTCACATCGGGCACGGTGGTAAAATATTTAGCCTGTTCTGCTTCCGTATAGCTGGGCTGGATGCCTAAGCGCGGCAGGCTTTTTTGCAGCACCTCCGCCGCCACGGGGCCGGAAAGCGCGCCGCCGCTGGTGGTCCAGCTGTGGGGTTCATCCAGGCAGATGAGGACTGCGATTTTTGGGTTTTCGATCGGTGCCACTGCCACAAAGCTGGCAATGCGGGCGCGCTCATTCTCGCTGTCCAGCTTTTGGCTGGTGCCGGTTTTTCCGCCCACACGGTAGCCCGCCACAGCACCGTTTTTGCCGGTGCCGGTGGTCACAACGCCCTCCATCAATTCGCGCATGACGGCGCTGGTTTCGGGCCGGATGACCTGCGCTTTTACGGTGGGCTGCACCTGCTGCACGGTATTGCGCTCGGTATCGCGGATGGACTGCACCACATGGGGCTGCATCAGCTTGCCGCCGTTGACCACCGCGCAGACGGCTGTGATCATTTGCAGGTAGCTCACCTTGCTGCTTTGCCCGAAGGAGCAGGAAGCCAGCTCCACCGGGCCCATGCGGTCGGCGGTATAGTATTCGCTGCGCTTGATCTCGCCGGGCAGGTCAATACCGGTTGCGGCGCGCAGGCCAAAGGCGGCAAAGTAATCGCAAAAGTTCTGTTTGCCCAGCCGCGCCCCCACCTGGATAAAGCAGGGGTTGCAGGATACCGCCAGCCCCTGGGCCAGGGTTTCGCTGCCATGGATATGCCCGTTTGCGCAGCGGAAATTTGTGCCCGCCACATTGATCTTGCCCGCGCAGACAAAGCGGCTGTTCCGCGTGACGGCACCGGTATCCAGTGCCGCAGCGCAGGTGATGAGCTTGAACACACTGCCGGGTTCGTACAAATCGGAAATTGCCTTGTTGCGCCACTGGGCCTGCTGGGCGGTCTGCAAGGCTTTGCTGCGTTCTTCCCCGCTCAGGGCGTTCACCTGCTGGCGGATGGTTTCATCCACAATGGTGCGCGGATCGTTGGGGTCATAATCCGGCTTGGTGGACATGGCAAGGATCGCGCCGGTATCGACCTCCATCACAATGCCCACCGCACGGGCCGCCACATGATGCTCCGCCACGGCGGCGCTGAGCGCACTTTCCAGATAGTGCTGGATGTCCGCCCGGATGGTCAGAGTGATATCATTTCCCGGCACGGCATCCTGCAGGGTGCTGTAATGGGTGGGCATATCGTACCCCCAGGCATTTTTTGCAGTCAGGATGGTTCCGTTCCGGCCGGTCAATTGGGCGTCATATTGCAGTTCCAGCCCCCAAAGGCCCTGATTATCCACATCGGTAAAGCCCAGCAGGCAGCCCATAAAGTTGCCCTGCGGGTAAACGCGCTTGGTATCCTGCAAAATCTGGATACCCTGCGCGTTGTTCTGCGCGCACCAGGCCCGCACGGCGTCCGCCAGATCGGCATCCACCCGGCGGCGGAGCAGGCAGTCATTGCTGGTGCGCTTGCTCAGCTTTTGCAGGGTAGCGTCATAATCAATATCCAAAATTTCGCTCAGCGCTTTGGCGGCGGGCTGCACCAGCTCATCCGCCAGTTCCCGCGGGGAGGCCCGGATGGTCCAGCAGGTTTTGCTGGCGGCCAGGGTAACGCCATCGGCGGAATAAATTTCGCCGCGGGCGGCGGGCAGCGTGGTATCCCGCAGCTGCTGGGCCGCGGCACGGTTGGCGTAACCGCTGGGGTCCAGTATTTGCAGGGTAAACAGCCGGGCCAGCAGCCCGCCAAAGCACAAAACCGCCACCAGCCCGGCCAGCACACGGGTGCGCCGCCGCATGTGGCGGTTCTGCGCAGGGTAAATGCTGCGCGGCGGGCGGTGGGTCTGTTTCATGGCGGTCTGCCTCCCCCTGTATTTTCTTCCACACACAAGCGTATGTGCTGGCGGGGCGGTTTATCCCGGTTTTGTGCGCCAGTATTGCAAGATTGTTTCCTTGCCGCACTGAAATTGCCCGGTGTTTAACGCTGGATTTTGCCATTAGTCGATATTTGTTTTTATCTTTTTCCTTTTCTTTCAGAACAAATTTCGCTCAAGCGCTGTTTTCATCGTTGCTTTTCGTTTCAGATACCCGTGCAAAATCCATTCTTTTTTTGCTTTTTGAAAACGAAATTGCTCATTTGCAAGGACAATATCGTTTCGATTCGCACAGATATTGCTTTTCTGCTTTTCTCGTCTTATAATGATAAACATGTAAATTTTTCGTAAAGCGAATAAGGAGTATCGGGAACGAATGAGCAACACAAAAAGCGCTGAATCCACCCTGTCGGAGCCGATTTTTAACCGCCAGGCATTGGTTCGGCTGATTTTGCCGCTGCTGGCGGAGCAGTTTTTGTCGGTATCCATGGGCATGGCGGACACCCTTATGGTATCCGGCGTTGGCGAAGCCGCTGTGTCCAGCGTGAGCCTGGTGGACAGCCTGAATATTTTGATTATCCAGATCCTGTCCGCCCTGGCAACCGGCGGCGCGGTCATCAGCAGCCAGTACCTTGGCCGGCGCGATGGTGAAAAAGCCGCCAAAAGCGCCGCACAGCTGTACACCGTTCTTGCGGTCAGCACCATCGCTGTCATGCTGGTCATTCTGGTGCTCAGCCGCCCCATCCTGCGCATTGTTTTCGGCCGCATTGATGACGATGTGATGAGATTTTCGCAGACCTACTTTTTGATCAGCGCCATCTCCTACCCCTTTATCGGGTTTTACAACGCCGGGGCTGCTTTGTTCCGTGCGCAGGGCAACAGCCGCATTTCCATGCTGGCCAGCCTGGTCATGAACATCATCAATATCTGCTTCAACGCCCTGTTCATTTATGGGCTGGGCATGGGGGTACTGGGCGCTGCGCTGGCCACCCTGCTGGGGCGCGTGTTTGCCGCGGCGTGGGTGTTCTGGCAGCAGCAGCAAATTGAAAACCCGCTCTGCATCCGCCATATTGCGGATATGAAGCCGGACGGCGACCTGATTCGCCGCATCCTTGGCATTGGCATTCCCTCCGGTTTGGAGAACGGCATGTTCCAGATTGGCAAGCTGTGCGTCAGCAGCTTGACTTCCACCCTGGGCACCTCCGCCATTGCGGCCAACGCGGTGGCCAACACCATCAGCGGCATTGCCAACATTCCCGGCAGCACCATGGGCCTTGCCATGATCCCCGTCGTCAGCCGCTGCCTTGGCGCAGGAGACAAAAAACAGGCCAAGCATTACGCCAAGATGTTTATCCTGATGGCAATGCTCGGTTTGTTCTGCACCAACGCCTGCCTGTTTTTTACGATTCCTTACATTGCACGGCTGTTCAGCCTTTCGGATACTGCGCTCAACATGTGCGTTACCGTTATGCACTGGTTCTCTTTGTTCAGCGTTGTCTGCTGGGCCACCAGCTTTACGCTGCCCAACGCCCTGCGCAGCGGCGGCGATGCCCGCTACACCATGACGGTGAGCATTTTCAGCATGTGGCTGTTCCGCGTAATTTTGAGCTACATCTTTGTGCTCAAGCTCAACATGGGGCTGACCGGCGTGTGGTTCGGTATGTTCATTGACTGGATCTGCCGCAGCGTGTTCTTCATGATCCGCTTTGTCAGCAACAAGTGGATGGACCACAACGTAATCTGATACTATTTCTGCTTTAAGTTTCCTTAGGGCAACACCGCACAATTCCCGCCTTGCGGCTTAAGCACCGCTCCGGCAGC